>Ga0007882_10001818_pt1 | contig 12209 bp, 7 predicted proteins | sample CryBogCBH12Aug01_FD_71195 | JGI IMG/M metagenome (GOLD analysis project Ga0007882, IMG submission 71195) | Freshwater microbial communities from Crystal Bog, Wisconsin, USA - CBH12Aug09.1 | ecosystem: Environmental > Aquatic > Freshwater > Lake | place: Crystal Bog, Wisconsin, USA | collected... | reverse complement strand
GATTGCTGGTCGAAATCGATAGCCATAAACCGGTATTGTACACCTACAACATCCGGAGTAATATTTACTACAAAGTTGTAGCTGCGCATATCGCCAAGAAGGTGGGTAAAACAACGTTCATTGAATTTTACAAACTGCTTGGATAAACGTATCAGATTAGTTTCGGGACTATCTAAATATTGTTTCAAAAATATATCTCCGGGTATGCCGGGTATATGCTCTTCCATCAAAGTTTGTCCACAGGTAAAATAGGTAATCCGGTTGGGCGAAAGTATATGTTCCAGTTCTATTCCATATATTCTGCTGCTATCTGCTTGTTTTATATAAAAATGGTCGTAATTATCATTAAAACGATTTATAATTCTAATACGGAAAGGCTGGCTATTTCCAAAGAAACAAAAATCAATACCAGCCAGATCCAGTTGATTTACAAAACTAAAATCTCCTTTTGTTTTTAAGATAGCATAGTTCAATACCAGGTTTTCCCTCAGATCTTCCCAGTCTCTTGTATCATAAATAGTACGTTCCCAGGCAGTATCTTTTCCATCTTTATCTTTTATGGGAACAGTATAAGTAAACCGGGTTAACTGTTCGTATAATCCGGGCAATTTAAATTCACGACCGTAATGAGATAAATAATTTCTTAATCCCTCATTAATAGGATAAATAGGTTTTTTTCTGCTGGGTTTGTCAACTCCGTTTGGCTGATGTTCATCGTACATATAATGATGTTTTTTCTGATAATCGTTTTCTTTCTTAGCCTAAATATTGTTTAATATCTCTGTCGTTTTCCCTTTTTTTAATCGTTTCTCTTTTATCAAAACTTTTCTTTCCTTTAGCCAGTCCAACTTCAATTTTAAGCAAGTTCTTTTCGTTCATAAATATACGAAGAGGCACAATAGTTTGTCCTTTTTCTTTGATGATAGCTTGTAGTTTTTTTAGCTCTCTTTTAGTCAGTAAAAGTTTTCTATCATGTACTGCAATATGATTGTTGGTAGTACCCATAGAGTACTCCGCAATATACAATCCCCTAATCCACAATTCATTTTTATCAAAGTAACAGAAGGCATCATTAAAACTTACTTTACCTTCCCTTACACTTTTTACTTCCGTTCCCAGCAATACTATTCCGGCAGAATATTTCCCTTCTATAAAATAATGAAAGTAGGCTTGTCTGTTATTTATTTCTATCGACATATTATTTTTCTTCCTTACACAGCAACGTGTAATAGTTACAAAAATATTCAAGTTGAACTGTACAACCACTTATTATTTTAAATACTTAAGTAATATTTATAGAATGAGGATAAAAAAGGTAAGTAAACAAGATGTAATAAGTAGTACGTTAGGAGAAGACGGCTACCATAAAAAAGCATTATTCTGAGGTAGATATATTGAATAAGTGGTTCAGGATCAAGCCCCCAATAAAAAGAGGCATCTTACGACGCCTCTTTTTATTATCAGTAATTTGAAATAATTATTAAATACTAATTTCATTTACCTGAAATTTCATAACACCATTTGGAGCAGTTACTTCTGCAATTTCACCTACTTTTTTGCCAATAAGTCCTTTTCCAATAGGAGATGAAGCCGAAATTTTGCCTGCTTTTAAATCAGCTTCTTTTTCGCCTACAATCTGATACGTTACTGTTTTTTTAGTTGCCATATTGGTAATGGAAACCTTGGTAAGTACACCCACCCTGCTAGTGTCGATGGTAGAAACATCAACAATTTTAGCATTAGCTATAATACCTTCCAGTTGTTTAATTCTGGCTTCCAGCATACCCTGTGCTTCTTTTGCAGCATCGTATTCGGCGTTTTCTTTCAAATCACCTTTTTCTCTTGCTTCCGCAATTGCTCTCGAAGCAGCAGGACGGTCAACCGATTTCATCTGGTACAACTCCTGCTTCATTTTTTCGAAAGTCTCTTTTGTTACATACTCTGTCATTTGCTTATCAATTTATGAACATAAGATAAAAAAAATACAACGCCACAGAAACTGTGGCGTTGCATAGTCTGCAAATATATAAAATATTTTTAATATTGAAAATTTGTAGAATATTTTTTAATTGCTTCTTTTTTAATGGATATAAGTAAAGTAATATGGTTAGCTACCATATTAGGTAAAAACATTATAATTTATGTGAATCAAGTTTCAGAATTATGTAACAAATGTTCAGTATTCCTTATAATTCTTAACTGTATTCCTTGTTTCAATTGGGTAAAGACATTCTTTTGCGCCCTTTGCACAGTATTTCTTTTATTACTTAGCGGTTTTGTATTGAATAGTTACCTATGATCAACTTTTTGTAAGAAATTGGAATCCAACCCTTGATTAGCATAAATTATTATAAACTAACAATAGGTTTTTAAAAGTTTATGATAAACGGCAAGTTATTATTTGCACGTATGAATATTATAATAAACCTTTGCATCTCTTATAAAATTGTATTGAACAAAATAATATAAAACATCATGAAACTTTTTCTTTATCTATTTGTATTTACTTCCCTCTCTGTTATTTTAAGCAGTTGTGTAAATAATGATTTTATACTTGGAAAGCATGTTCATGGTTTAGGTGGTACTACTACAGAAACAAGAGATGTAAGGGCTTTTGATGAAGTGGAAATTACTAATAACAGTGATGTTGAGATATATAAGAGCAATGAACTGACTGTTGAAGTATCTGATTACAGCAATCTTGTAAAATATACTGTAGTGGAAGTGGAAGGACGAAGATTGATGATAAAAACAGAACCCGATAACATTAGTCTTTCTGATTCAAAATCAAAGGTTATTATTCATATACCCGACAACCTGAAAGTATTGCATATTTCGGGTAGTGGCAATATGATTTTGAAAGATGGGTTTACTGATATTTCAAAGATAAGCATATCAGGAAGTGGCAATATAGAAGCTTCAAAACCTTGTAATTTAAACAATGTTACCGCCACTATTTCAGGATCAGGGGATATCAGTTTTAAAGGAAATGCAAACAATGTTACACTACAAATATCCGGTTCAGGAGATATTGATTTTTCGGATGTAAAATCTCAGAATGCTGTAAGTCAGATTAGCGGTAGTGGTAATATCAATATGTATGCTACAGGTACTCTTGATGCCAACATTAGTGGCAGTGGTGATATAGAATACTATGGTCATCCAACCGTAAATTCCAGCGTTTCGGGAAGTGGTAGTGTAACTCATAAAGAATAATAAGCCTCCCTAAATCCCTCCAAAAGAGGTACATTATATAAGAACCAGTTATAAAGAATTGTTTTATTTTTATTTAATCTGTCTTAATTACAATAGCTTTACAAAAATTTATTTTCATGAAAAAGATCGCAATTGTTACCGGAGGAAGTAGAGGTTTAGGAAAAGATATGGCATTATCGCTCGCCAAAAAGAACCTTGATGTTATTATTACTTATAATACTAACGAAGAACTTGCTTTAAACACTATAAAAGAAATAGAAACAATAGGAGGGAAAGCAGTTGCACTGCAATTAAATATGAGTGACTTTTCTTCTCTTGAAAGTTTTATAGATGCTGTAAAATCTACTCTTTCAGCTACGTTTAATACTGATAAATTTGATTATTTAGTTAACAATGCAGGAATGGGTAAAACGGTACCATTTACTGAAATGACAGAAGTTATATTTGATGAGTTTCTGAATGTGCATTTCAAAAGTGTATATTTTCTTACTCAGAAGCTATTACCTATTATGAATGATGGTGGTGGTATTGTAAATTTATCAAGTGGTACTACTCGCTTTGCAAACCCGGGATACTCTGTTTATGCTTCTATGAAAGGGGCAATAGAAACGCTTACAAAATATCTTGCTAAAGAACTGGGTATAAGAGGAATAAGAGCTAATGTAATTGCACCCGGACCTATAGAAACTGACTTTAATAATGCAGCTATCAGAAACAATCCACAGTTTAAAACAATGCTGGGTAATTTATCACCATTGGGGAGAGTAGGTAATGCTGATGACATAGGAAGTGTTGTAGCTTTTTTATGTACAGATGATGCTAAATGGATTAATGGACAAAGGATTGAAGTAAGTGGGGGAATAAATGTTTAATAAGCTGAATGCAAAACGCTCAAAGCTAATGGATGAATGCTGAATACAAATAAAGATTGAACATAATGATAATACCATTGTTATTATGTTCAATCTTTATTATATGATACACAGAATATACCGGGAACAGAAATTACCTATCAGTTTGGAAGAAGCATGGTTGTTTTTTGCTACACCAAAGAACCTTAATGAAGTAACACCTAAAGAACTTGACTTTAAAGTACTTAGTCTTTTACCAGATAAAATGTACGAAGGGCTGATATTACAATACAGTATTACTCCAATGATAAATATATCAGTCAACTGGTGTACAGAGATTACCCATATTAAAGACATGGATTACTTTGTAGATGAACAAAGGCAAGGGCCTTATAAAATGTGGCACCACGAACATCATTTTTCAAGAATACCAGAAGGGGTATTAATGAAAGATATATTATACTATGATATAGGTAAAAGTATATTTGGTGATATTGCCGGTAAACTGTTTGTACATAAAAAGGTTAAAGAGATATTTGATTTTCGTTATAAGGCTTTAGAAAACTACTTTCTGAACAATAATTAGGTTTAAACTAATGTATAATCCTATACGATTTAAATTACATTTTAATAGTTATATACTACCTGACAAATAGTTTATTAAAATAAAAAGAAGAGGGATGATAATTGATTATCATCCCTCTTCTTTTTATTTTACAGACTTTCTATTTACCTGAAAACAGTTACTGAACCACTTAATAAAGGCAGATTATAACCTCTCTTAACAATATAGTAGTAAACACCTACCGGAACTAGTCCACCAGTTTGATTTAAACGACCATTCCAGGCTACATAACTACCTGTACTGGAGAATACTAACTGTCCCATTCTATCAAATATTTTCACATCTACATTAGGGAACTTATGTAATTCAAGTACATCCCATGTATCGTGAATGCCATTATTATCCGGAGAGAAAGCATTAGGCATGTGTAAATCCGCTAAAGCAATTACTTTCAGACTATCTTTAGTTGTACAACCACCATAACCTGTTACACTTACCAGGTAAGTAGTATCCTGAAGTGGAGTACACACTGGTGAAGCAATATTATAATTGTTTAAGAAAGCATTGGAAGGTGACCAGTTGTAACTGATAATATTTCCCGAAACTGTAGGACTCAATACAGCAGAATCACCTACTAATATATATCTTACAGGACCCGCATCCAATAGCGGGAATGAATCAATTGTAACTAAGAATCCAATAGAATCACTTAAACAACCGTGACCATCAATTATTCTGTGATAAGCCCAGTAAGTTGAAGGATATGCATATTGATAATTTAATACCGGAGCAGTATCAATAGAATTGTCCCCAAGATACCAAATGGATTTATTAATAGTAGAACCAGGAACAGTAGAATTATCAGCAAAAGTAATAGAAGATCCTACACACACTTCCGGAGGAGAAGGTATAGTTAAATACTGCGCAGAAGGCTGCGGATGTATATAAGAAGATGGCATCAGAATAGTAGTATCACTAGTACAACCATTTGCTTTTACAGTCAATTTAATATTATAATCTTTTACCGTTGTAAATCTGTGAATCGCTATTGATGTATAAGCAAGTGCAGGATTACTTGCATCACCAAAATCCCATACATAACTTACAGGATTAGGATTTGCAGGAAGTACTGTAGGCGTACTATAGAAAGTTCCTACACCATCAGGTAAACAGATATTAGTTGGTATTCTAAAGTCAACAATCGCCTTTCCTTTAATAGTAGCATATCCTTTTACGCTATCAATACAACCATACCCTGAAGTTACAGTATATTTTACAAGCGCAATACCTGCATTTATACCAATCAACAAACCTGTACTGGTATTAATAGTTGCATAAGCGGGTGTAAGACTAGTCCATACTCCACCCTGTGTATTGTCATACAACTTTATACTGTCATCTTTACAGAAAGGAAGACTATTTCCCTGAACAGGATCAACAGTTGGTAGTGGATTAACTATAACCTGATATTTATTTTTATTAGTACAACCTAAGTTATCAATAATTGTATAAACAGCAGTATCTATTCCTGCCATCAACCCTGTAAATACACCAGTTGTAGATATTGTAGCAACAGTATTATCAGTTACAGACCATACACCTGCATCAACAGAATTGTTTAACAATTGAATAGTACTGTTCTTACAAACCAATGAAGGACCTGAAGTAGTATTCACAACAGGCAAAGGATTTACAGTAACCAATGTATCAGTTTCATTAGTACAACCTTGTTTTGACGTTACTATATATCGTATTGTAGCAGTACCTGCCTTTATACCCAAAGCAATTCCCTGATAAGTAATCAATACAGTTGTAGTATCAGAAGATATCCAGATTCCTTTTTTTGGAATAGTATCTGTTAATGCAGTTTGAGTACCAATACACAGGCTGGTACTACCTGTTATACTACTAATAACCGGTGGAGCATCCACATTAAATGAATACATTACAGAACCTGCACAAGTATTATTATCTGTATAAGTATAAACAGCAGTATCAGAACCATTTTTAATACCCATAATTGTACCTGTAGGGTCAATTGATGCAATACTGTTATTAGTCACTGACCATATACCACCTGCTGGAGAAGTACTTAAAGTAATCTGATTACCAATACATACATCTCTTCTACCAGTAATAGCAGCAATTGTCGGTTTATTATTGATAATAATAGTATCGTATAATACACTAAAGCAACCATTTGCATTATATAAAGTATATTTTATAATTCCTACGCCAGCCTCTAATCCTGTAACATTACCTAAACTATCTATACTTAAATAACGTGGCGTAACCGTTTGCCATGTACCACCTGTTGATATAGTACTTAAGTTAATTGACTGGTTTAAACAAACTGCTGTACTACCTTTAAATGGAGCAATTACAGGCGAACTGTTTACATAAACTTTTGCGCTATCCTTACTGGAACAACCATTACGGGTAACAACATAATTAATATATGCAGAATCTGCAGTTTTACCTGTTATCAAACCAATTTTATTTACAGTTACTACATTTGTATCAGTGCTACTCCAAACACCACCAGTAACAAAATTGTTCAGATAGGTTGACGTACCGGTACAAATACTCAGATTTCCTGTAATAGGATCATAAGGCGGTATTGGATTAGCTATTAAGTTTAGTATTGCAGTATCGGAACAACCAAATGTATTGGTAATTATATAACTTATAGGTGAATATCCCGACGCTACAGCTGTAGCTACACCCGATGATGCATCAACAATTATACTCGATGGTTTTACACTTGACCATACCCCACCTGCCACAGCATCTGATAGTATTAATGTATCACCTACGCATAATGTTTGTTTAGTTGAAAAAATTGGAGAAACTACAGGCGTTGGATTTACAACTATTACTTTCTCAACAGAATCTATACAACCATATATTGTAGTAAGTGTATAACGGATAGTATCATTACCTAACTGAAGTGTTGTAAATATACCTGTACTACTATTTATAGATGCAATACTGGTATTAGTTGATGACCATACTCCACCACCAATAGCATCAGTAACCTGTGAAATTACTTTAGTACAAAAAGCAGAACCTCCACTGATTGGCGACGTAACAGGATTAGGATTTATTATAACATTAAATGAGGTAGAATCACTACAGCCATACTGATTTGTCACCACGTATTTAATAGTAGTAGTACCAGGTAGTTTTGCAGTAAGTATTCCTGTGGCATCAATGGTAGCCACAATAGTATCGGTACTTATCCATACGCCACCTGCGGTAGTATCGGTATAAGTTGCTGTTTTTCCAATACAAACTCCCGCAGAACCTGTAATCTTTCCTACAACAGGTGCAGGATTAACCGTAACTACATAATAAACTGAATCAACACAACCATTGGCTGAGTTGGAAATAAATTTTATAGAATCAATACCTGCTAATACCCCGGTAACAACACCCTGTTGATTAATAGTTGCTACATTAGGATAAAGGCTTATCCATGTACCGCCAGCAGACTTATCAGAAAGTTGAATAGTATGATACTGACATACCTGATTAGCACCTGTAATAGCTGGTATTATAATAGTGTTGACTGTAATAGGAAAATTAATAGAATCTACACAGCCAGCAAAAGGATAATAATATTTTATAGTATCGGCACCTGCTGTTATACCAGTTACAACACCAGCAGTACTGATAGTTGCAACCGTAGTGTTAGTACTGATCCACGTACCACCTACAGCAATATTCGATAATGTATCGGTATGAGTAGTACATAATACATTACTACCATTTATAGGTGTCAATGGCGGTATTCCTATCTGTAATGTTTTAGTAATTGAATCTTTACAACCAAGTGGGCTTGTATAAGCATAACTAATAGTTACCTGACCAAATTTTATACCAGTTACTATTCCTGTCTGAGTAATAGTAGCATTATTATTACTGCTATACCATATTCCTCCGGTTAAAGAATCTGATAAATGAATTGTATCACTCACACAAACTCCATTCTTACCGAATATTGGTGGCAAGGTAACTTTCTGAACTGTTATACCTATAGTAGTTGAAGCAGCACATCCTGTAGGTGTGACAACTACATATTTAATAGAATCTACACCAGCACTTACACCTGTTACAAGTCCCAGTGTGCTGACAGTTGCAATGTTTGGTAATGTACTTATCCATGAACCACCGGTTACTGAATCATTTAACTGAATGGTATTGTTCTGACAAACCTGTGTATTACCAGTAATTGCAGGTGCTATAGCCAAACTTACATATACAGGAAATAAAACTGAATCGGAACAACTTCCAAAGTCGTAAACATATTTAACGGTATCTGTACCTGAAGTTAATCCGGTAAGAATACCAATATTATTAATAGTAGCAATAGAAGGATTAGTACTTATCCAGGTACCTCCTGCAGTAGCGTTGCTTAATGTATCTGCCCCGCCGGAACAAAATGATTTATTACCTTTAATTGGCGTTAATGGAGGCATACCAACCTGCAATGGTTTAGTAACCGATACTTTACAACCAATAGTATTATTATAAGAATAAGTAATATTTACAGTACCATATTGCAATCCGGTTACCACCCCTCCTTGTGTAATAGTTGCAGTAGTAGTATTGCTCGATGCCCAGGTGCCCCCTACAGTAGAATCTGAGAGATTAATTGTATCATTCAAACAAACCCCGTTTCTACCTGTTATTTGAAATACTTTTAATCCGCCAACATACAATACTTTAAAGGCAGTATCTACACAACCATATTTATTTTTTGCTTCAAATTTTATAGTATCTATACCATTGTTAACTCCCGAAAATACGCCTGAACCAGCAACAATAGTACCAAACTGTGTACTGTCACTTATCCATACACCGGGCGATGTAGCATTAGTAAGTGTCATACTATTACCTGCACAAATACTATCACTTGGCGATACTATTGGAGGAAGGATATGGATAGGAAAAGTATCAATATAATAAAATAACGTATCTATACAACCAAAGCCAGCCTCGGGTATTAATACCACTTTCATGATTGAATTTGGTTTAGGCATATTTTTTCCACACAACTGTATGGTAGGATTACTTATTACAGGTGTTATGTTTGCTATTGAATAAGAAGTATCTTTTCCAGAAGCTGTTCTAAAACTATCTGATACCTGATACGTTTTATAACCCGGCGGAGGAGTATAGGTAAAACAGGTATCATGTGGGCAATAGCGTAAGGTATCACCATTAATGGCTTGTGCTGAAGTATCTAAGTCAACATAAGCATAACCAAAGTGCGCCCCCAATGTGCAACCTGCGCTGGTAAATCGCAATGTTACTGTTCTACCACCCAAGTTTTTAGCTATAATAGTAGCCGGAGTCCATTTCATATAGTAAATAGTATCTAACTCTTTACCATCACCCGATACATCATGTAATACATTCGATTTATTCCAGGCACCCCATTTTGTAGTATCATTACTAATAGCATCACATATATTCAGACCAAAGTTAGAACAAGGTGCTACAGCTACTTTAGTTATAGAGTCAAAAGCTTCTGCCTCAAAAAAAGGCATCTCAGCACAACTATGATTAGATGGACTTTCTAAATCAATTGCATAATAATAAACTATTTTGTACTTCTGATTGTTCGCTGGTATATGAATATTGTAAGTGATACCTTGTGCAGTACTTCTACCATATGTAAGAACAGAACCATCAAAAGTAGATATTTCATTTACAGAATCACTTCCTAACTTTACAGAATGTTTTCCTGCACCCTGATAAGGGCATACAACAGGATAGTTACCATAAGGGTCATTTTTTTGATTTAATGAAGTTGTTCTAATATATCCTATAAAAGGGCCATTACGTGCTTGAAGATAACCAGCAGTATATAGACCTGGAACTGCTGCAGTTCTTCTGCCTGCCGGTATTCCAGTAATTGTTGCATTTGCTGTGCCTGCTGCATTAGTCATTGGTAATGCAAATGTAGTATCCCTATAACAATTCCAAAATTTCAGAGTATTGTATTCAAAACCTAAATTAGGTTGATTTTGCGCATTTACACTTTTATAAAAACTAACAGTAAATATCATAGCCAATACTATGAATAAGACTCCTTTATATAAATTTTTTCTCATGTAAATATGTTATACCGTTTAAAAATTAATAATGATTAATATACTCAAAAAAATGAATACATTTAATTCCCATTATTGCAAGTACCGTTAGTTTTCAAGTCAACTTTTACTAAAATATCTTAGATACTTTTTTTATATAATATGTTGCCTTGATGATAAAAATCAAGTTAAAACTAATTTTGGCTAAAGTAAAACAGATAGGCTACCAAAATGGTTAAAGTTTATATAAAATGGATTTTAACTAATTATTTAATCCATTTTTAGACAAATACTTAACGCATTATCAGACAGTTCTATTTATTTTTAATATATTTAAGACAAATAATTTCAGTTACATTATTCTTCGCTTTGTATTCTGTATTACCTTTTACATGTTCATTTATATTAGCATCTGATTATCACCTTCCCGATATTTCATTTGTTGCCTAATTTACTGTCACATTAAAATTGCAGTCACCTGTACTACCTATCAGCGAATAAGTATTTATACCTTTTTTCTGAGGTGTTCCCAAAGCTGGTAGTTTAATATTCTGTAAACCCTTCTGTGTAAAATATCCTGTAGTAGTAAATTTAATGCCATCAATAATATTGGTATTAATAGTATAAGCTCCGGTGGTAATAGCATTTACCTCTGCAATAATATAATTACTGGTATCTGTAGCTATACCTGTATTATATTTTCCCGACACTACTATATTACTACAACTATTAGGCGTACCCGGCAATTTAAAGAAAGCATTTTTAGGGCCGGTAGTTGTATCAATTACGTTATTCACCAAAAAACTGCAGGCACTGGTACCAAACGAAAATATAAACTGTGTTGTATCAGGCACTACAGGTATTCCATGACCTTTTAACTCTATTTGCTGCACTCCGGTAGTATTAAAATATCCCGAATCCTGAAAATAAAACCCATTAACCATATTAGTTTTAATCAGATACCTGCCTACCGATGCCACATTCACATTTATTAAAGCATAGTTTGCATTATTCAAAGTATCACCAATATAATAATTGCCATTTATATAAGCACTATCGCACATACCTGCAGAATTGGTAACCAGTATTCCCAACGCCTCATTATTTACACTTGAAATATTTTCCAGACTATACTCTTTACTACACGAAATAAACCAACCTATTGTAAGAAGTAAGCCTGCTAAAATGATATTTATTCTTTTCATTACCTATTTATTAATAAAAAACCTGTTTTGCAGAATATGCATTTTATGAGTAATAAAATATTACTAATACCCTGTCTGCTGCCTTTATTCAACAACAATGCTAACTAAAATTATTATTAAGTAATGTTAAAAATAGCAGCAGCACAAATTATAATTATGGTAATAGAAATTTTCAGTACGGGTAAACCTGTTTTACAAGTGTTATTATTTCTGAATTTCAAGATGTCTGTTTCCCTGAAAAACTATATTAAACTTCAGGCATAGTAAAAAT
>Ga0007882_10001815_pt1 | contig 12210 bp, 11 predicted proteins | sample CryBogCBH12Aug01_FD_71195 | JGI IMG/M metagenome (GOLD analysis project Ga0007882, IMG submission 71195) | Freshwater microbial communities from Crystal Bog, Wisconsin, USA - CBH12Aug09.1 | ecosystem: Environmental > Aquatic > Freshwater > Lake | place: Crystal Bog, Wisconsin, USA | collected... | reverse complement strand
TGGAAAAGTATGCGGACGTGGAAAAAGAGTTGCTCGAAAAGTGGGAAGACGAGTTGAACGCCGCCATTGAGGCGGAATATCGCCGCCAGCGCGGTGAGATTTTGCGTTTGCTGCAATGGTGGTTCCGCGATGTGTGGCTACACACGCTTGCAACCGGCGAGGAACTGCTGCACCTCCCGCAAATCGCGGGCGCGGACGAGGTGGCCAAGCGGATCTCCACGCGACAGGCACAGGAGAACCTGCAGATCATCGAGCAAACCCATCGATTGCTTTACACGAATGTCCAAGAGGCACTGGCGCTGGAAGTCGGCCTGTTAAAATTACAACTTTGACGTGATGAAAAACCTCACCGCGACGAAAATCTACGCGCTCGCGTTCGGTCTTTTCCTTGGCTTGTGCATCTGGAAATTCGGCAATCCCGTCATCCTCGACCACAAAATTTCCTCACCAACCACCCTTTCGGAATTTCTCAATGAGCCGTGGCCGCCACACTGGGCCAACTGGATGTTGCTGCCACTGACCATCATTGGTGGATTGCTCATCTTCAAAAATCACGAGTTCAAGACATCTGATAAATCGGAAATCGGAAATCGGAAATCGGAGGTGAAGCAACTCTGGCTGCTGCCGCTGGCGTGGCTGGGCTGGCAGTTTATATCCGCGACGCAAACGGTGGACGGAAATCTGACCACCGCCACGCTCTGGCAATTCTCCGGCGTCGTCGTCTGCTATTTTCTCGGAGCGCTGCTGTTCAATGAACGAAAAGTACAAAATTATTTATGGGTCGGCCTCCTGGCAGCGCTTGCGTTCTGCCTGATTCGGGCGGTGGATCAGCGGCTTTTTGAATTTCCGGCGAACCATCAAATACTTATTGAAGGCGAACGCACCGGCTGGACAAATTTTCCCGTGGAAATCATAGCTGAAATGAAGCTAAACAACATCATCTTCGCGACCAATGGCGTAGACGTGGCAAATCCAGCCTTCCTGGAGAAGCTTCAAAAGGGGCGCGTCTCGGGCACGCTCGTCTATCCCAACGCGCTAGCCGGACTCGTCCTGCTCCTTTGGCCGGCAGCCTTGACGATCGTGTTTGGGACAGCCCAAAAACTGAAACCCGCCATCCGGTGGGCAGCCATTGCGCTCGTAATATTTCTTGGCGGCGCGGCATTATTCTGGAGCGGCTCCAAGCTTGGCTGGCTTATCGGCGTGGCACTCGCCGGGATTTGGCTTTTTCGCTTTGAATGGCCGCTAAAGTTCAAGTTTGCAGCTATCGCGGTAATCTTAATTCTTGGCCTCGGGATTTTCACCCTCCGTTTCCATCATTACTTCGCGACAGGTGCCCACAGTGCCAGTGCCCGGCTAGATTACTGGCAAGCCGCCGTGCGAACGACGGTGATGCATCCGCAGATGGGCACTGGTCCCGGAACCTTTCAGCGGCCATACGCCCAAATCAAGTCGCCAGAATCTGAAATGGCACGACTGACCCATAATGACTATCTCGAACAGTTTTCCGACTCCGGTATCGTTGGCGGCCTGACTTATGGGCTTTGGATTATCCTAGCAATCGTGAGAAGCTGGAAAAAGGCTTGGAACACGCATGACGATTTTGCCGTGGCCATTTTACTGGGATTGTTGGGATGGTTCGCCCAAGGCTTGGGGGAATTCGGCCTCTATATCCCAGCCACCGCCTGGACGGCTTTTATTTTGTTGGGCGGTTCGTTCAGCATACCTGGTTTAGGTTCGACAAGAAATCCCCCAAACGCTAAGCTTCCGGCATGAAGATTCTCTTCCTAAACGGTCCGAATCTTAATTTATTGGGTACCCGTGAACCTGAAGTTTATGGCCGAACCACTTTGGCGGACATTGAAGCCGAAGTCCGCGCCAAAGCCAAACTCCTGAAAGTGGAGGTTGAATTCCGCCAGTCAAATCAAGAAGGTGAGCTAGTTAGTTGGATTCAGGAAGCCAAGGGGAATTTTCAAGTAATTGTCATCAATGCGGCGGCGTATACCCATACGAGTATAGCCCTGCGGGATGCCATTTCAGCGGTAGGTTTGCCAACGATTGAAATCCATCTTTCCAATATCCATGCCCGTGAAGAATTTCGTCATAAGTCCTTGATCGCATCAGTCTGTCGCGGACAAATCTCAGGATTTGGAGCAAAATCATATATTCTAGGCCTGGAATCAGCCGTTTACGTTATCGGATCATGTAAGTAGCGATTTTTAAGACTTTATTTTGAGAGCAAGATTTTTAAAGATGCAACTTGACGATTTTGCGCCAACAAAATACGATCCCATTCAAATTTGTATTTGAAACGCAATTCTCGAATAAATATCTGTTTTTTTATTTAAAAGCCGTATTTATATAAAAACCAAACAACTTTAACGAAAATCTACTGTGGACCTAAAAGACATCAAAGCCATCATTGATTTGATGAAGAAGAACTCCATAACGGAGTTTGAACTCGAAGAGAAAGACTCAAAGCTTCGCCTTAAACGCGGACTCAATGGAGGTCTGACTCCAATTCAACCGACAGAAGAAAGCATTTCTACTATTTCTAGCCCTGTTCCTTCACTGGCAACGGTAGCGCCCCCTGCGGTTGCGCAAGTAGTGGCACCAACCAATTCCGGTGAAATCGACATAAAATCGCCAATGATTGGAACACTTTATCGTTCACCATCTCCAGAATCAGGTCCTTACGTTGATGTTGGAACTGAGGTGAACGCCGAAAGCGTGGTCTGCATTATTGAAGCCATGAAAGTGATGAATGAAATTAAAGCTGAGGTTAAAGGCGTCATCACCCAAATTTTAGTTGAAAACGGCAAGCCGGTTGAGTTTGGCCAGCCACTATTCAAAGTTCGCCCTCTATAAACGGTTTTAACCGTTCCCAAACATGTTCGAAAAAGTATTGGTCGCCAATCGTGGGGAAATAGCTGTACGCATCATACGCGCCTGCAAGGAACTCAACATTAAGACGGTTGCAGTCTATTCCGAGGTGGATGCGAATTCGATGCATGTGCAGATGGCCGATGAGGCAATTTGCATCGGCAAGGCGGCTTCTTCAGAAAGCTACCTGCGAATTGACCGCATCATCAGCGCTGCGGAAATTGCTGATGTCGACGCCATCCATCCCGGCTATGGTTTCTTATCGGAAAACGCGCATTTTGCCGAAGTTTGCGAGAGCTGTAACATTAAGTTCATCGGGCCGAGTCCGCGCGCCATGAGCGCCCTGGAAGACAAGGCTGTCAGCCGCGCACTCGCCAAGAAAGCCGGAGTGGAGACGCCGCCCGGCTCTGAAGGCATAGTTGAAAACGAGAAAGAAGCCTTGGTAGTGGCCAAAAAAATTGGCTATCCGGTGATGATCAAGGCCGTCGCCGGGGGCGGTGGACGCGGAATGCGCATCGCGCACAATGACATTTCACTCGTCAAGGGCTACCATACCGCCCGTTCCGAGGCCGAGAAGTGCTTTGGTAATTCCGGCGTCTATATCGAGAAATTCATCGAGAACCCGCACCATATTGAGATTCAAATCCTTGGTGACACCAAGGGGAAAATCATCCATCTCGGCGAGCGTGACTGCTCGGTGCAACGGCGCAATCAGAAGCTGGTCGAGGAATCGCCTTCACCGTTGTTAGAACACAAGTTTCGCAAGCTACGGGATAAAATTGGCAAGGCTGCCATCCGGATCGCCGAGGCCGCCCGTTACACCAACGCCGGCACGGTGGAATTCATCGTGGATGATCACGGGAATTTTTATTTTCTCGAAGTTAATAAGCGCATCCAAGTGGAACATCCAGTCACGGAAGAGGTCACGGGCATTGATCTGGTCCGCGCCCAAATCGAGGTCGCCATGGGGGAACCCCTGCGCTATTCGCAAGGAGATATCGAACTCAAAGGTCACGCCATTGAATGCCGCATCAATGCGGAAGACCCCTTCAATGATTTTCGCCCCAGTCCCGGCCGGATTGAAATGTATTATCAACCAGGCGGACGCGACGTGCGCGTGGACACCCACGCATATGCGGGCTACACCATTCCACCTACCTACGATTCGATGATTGGCAAGCTAATCGTTCGGGGCAAGGATCGTCGTGAGGCGATCGACCGCATGAACCGGGCGCTCAATGAGTTCATGATCACCGGCGTCAAGACAACCATATCTTTCCAGCAGGCCATCATGCAGGATCCCAATTTCCGCCGCGGCGTCTATTCCACCAACTTTGTCGAGCAAATGCTCAACGGCGCGCGCCGCGAGTTGATCGAGGAAAAAACCTGATTGACTTGGCATCCGCTTTTGCTAGAAAAACGGCGTCTCGTTCAAAGAACGAATGTAGTGTCAGTTCGACAGATTGTCCGTGAACAGCCAATTTGAAACGACATTCGTGATCCTGCCAATGCAGTCTTCCCACCCGGTTTTTGAGCATTTTTTCCTATGAGCCAAGCTAGATTATTCGTGGGCAACCTATCCTTCCAAACCAACGAGAGCGACCTGCAAGATTACTTCGCCCAGGCTGGTGCCGTTACCTCGGTGAACCTGATGACAGACAAAATAAGCGGCCGGTCACGCGGCTTTGCGTTCGTTGAATTGGCCACGTCCGAGGAAGCGCAAAAGGCCATTGAGCAGTTTCATGACAAGGATTTCCAAGGCCGCAAGCTCAGCGTCAACGTCGCCCGTCCGCGCGAAGAACGTACGCCGCGTCAGGACCGGGGCGGCTTTGGCGGCGAACGCCGGGGCGGTTATGACCGCGGTGAACGGCGCGAACGCTATTGACCCATTTCTGCCAAAACCGGATCGGCCAAGTCCGGTCCGGTTTTTTGTTTTAGAATTAAATTTGACAGCCGCGCCACGCCGCTTATCTTCAAACGATTATGGCCGACACACCTCCGAATAATCCGCTGCCGGGCGCACCTACTGGCGCCGAGCCGCTGAAGAAATCCACTGGCAAAGTTCAGCCGAAGAAGGAAACTGTCCGTATCAATTTGCCGCCCAAGCCGACTGCCGCGCCGACCATCAAGCTGCCGACGTTGCCACCGGGGGGGCCAACCGGTGCGCCCAGTCCGGTGACCGCTGCCGCGCCGGCCGCCGCCGCTCCCGCCGCGCCGGCGTTGAAAACCGCACTGCCGACCGGCAACCAGCCCAAAACCGGCGCCGCGCCCGTCGCGCCCGCCGCGGCGGCCAAACCCGGTCCCGTTGCCTCGCGGGCCGCCGCGCCGGTGGTGCCGTCCATTAAGACGCTCGACAAAGTTTTGATTTTCTCCGCCGCTGTCGCGAGCCTCGTCGCCGTGGGTGGCGTGGTCTGGGTATTTCTCACCTTGAAAAATGTCGTGAAAAATTTCCAAAGCTGAATTATGGCCTCACCATTGATTGTCAACCTCACGCAGGATAATTTTGAATCCGAAGCACTGAAATCCAGCACACCGGTGCTCGTAGATTTCTGGGCCGAATGGTGCGGCCCGTGCAAGATGATTGCACCCGTGCTTGACGAACTGGCCACAGAATACCAAGGCAAAGTAAAAATCGGGAAAGTCAACATTGACGAACATCAGGGACTCGCCGCGCAATTTGGCGTGCGGGCGATACCGACGCTGCTAGTCATCAAAAACGGCCAAGTGTCCGAGCAGATGGTTGGCGCCAAGAGCAAGCGCGATTTAAAGGCCAGCCTCGACAAAGCCGTCGCGTAAAATTTACAGCTTAAAACGGCAAGGCGGATTTTCCCGCTTTGCCGTTTTTCTTTTTGCGGTAACTTCACGCTATGACTTTGCCCGAAATCCTTGCCAACGAGGAGCTGCGCCAGCACGAGTTTCCCGTTGCCAAAAATAAAATCTTTCTAGCCCATGCGGGTGTTTGCGCGTTGCCGCGCCGGGTTGCGCAGGCAATGAGCAATTGCGCCACCGGCGGCACGCTCGGCGACCAGGAAGACTTTGTCATGCAGAGGATTGCGGAAGCGCGCATGGCCGGTGCAAAGTTGCTGAATTGCCAGCCGGATGAAGTCTCGCTGGTCGGCCCAACCTCGCTCGCGTTAAGTTTCGTCGCGGCGGGGCTCAAATTTCGCAAGGGCGACAACATCCTGATTTACCACGACGATTATCCGTCAAACGTCTACCCGTGGATGGCGCTGGCCGACAAGGGCGTCAATGTTCGGCTGATGAACATCCGTCACCTCGGCGTCATCCGCAAAGTGGACGTGATGGGTCAGGTGGATGAAGACACCAGACTCGTCGCGCTCGCGTCGAACCATTTCATCAGCGGGCACCGGCTGGAACACGATGCCATCGGCAGTTTTTTGCGTGAGCGCGGAATTTTGTTTTGCCTGGATGCAATTCAGACGCTCGGTGCATTTCCGACGAACGTGGAAAATGTCGATTTTCTCGCCGCAGACGCCCACAAATGGCTGCTTGGCCCGTGCGGCGCGGGTTTGCTCTATGTTAAAAAGGATTTGCAGGAGAAGCTGAATCCGCCGGTTTACGGCTGGCACAACGTGCGTAATCCAAACTTCATCGCTCAGGAGAAAATTGAATTCCGTAGCGGCGCGGCGAAATTCGAGGCCGGTACGCACAATCTGATCGGCCTGGCTGGCCTGCTCAACAGCATGGAACTCGCCTTGGAAATCGGCGTAGACCACATTGCCGCCGAACTTTTGCGCAAGCGCGCGTGGCTGGTGCCGGCGTTGCAGGCCAAGGGTTACACCGTTTTGAACGCCGAACCCAAAGCGGAGAATGCCAGCGGTATCACCTCCTTTTTTGCGCCCGGAAAAAATCTCGCAGAAGAGCATCAAAAGCTGGCCGCAGCCGGCATCACCGTATCACTACGCACAGACCGCCAGGGACAAAACTACCTCCGCCTTTCGCCACATTTTTACAATACGGACGCCGAACTGCACCGTGTATTGGCACGGCTTTAATTTTCCCGGTGGCTGAAATCGCGAATCATTGCGCGCCACCACGGCGCGAGTTTTTCCTCGGGTCGGACCCACGCCTGCTGGTGCAGCCAAACCATCACCCCCTGGTCAGCCATCACCATCATGCGTTCGTCCGGATTCAATTTTTCCGGACCGCCCGACAAAAGTTTTTCGCCCAGTTCACGCACGGCGTCCGTGCCCGCGCCGATGCGCAAGAAATGCTCAGCATAGACTGGGTTTAATTGTTTTTCGCGCAGCAGCGAGACGTGGACGGCGTTCACATACGGATCGAGCACGGCAGCGGCAAGGCCAACATGAACGCGACGGCGCGGCACCTCGTCACCGGTCAGCTCGTGAATTTTCATCCTTGAACGCAGTGAGATCAGCTCCATCGGCGGCCGCGTTTCTTCCGGTGTCAAAAAAAGGCCGGCGGCCTTCGCGCGCGCGCCGAGACTGCGGCGACTGGTCAGGACGCTCAAAGGAACTGAAAAAACCATGCCGACCAGCACCGGCGTGAACCACCAGAAAAGCCCAGGATCAAGCTGCCAGGTGAACCAGCCCCACGCGAGGCCAATGAGCGTGTGACCCCAGTGACGTTGCAGGGCGTAAAGCCAGTCCGTGCCGGCGGCGGAACGCCTCTGCGTCGTCCAACCAACGCTGATGCCGGCCAAATTGGTCAGAACAAAGCGCGTGTGCCAGAGCATTAGCAATGGTGCGTGCAACGTGGAAAACAAGGTTTCCCCAATGACACCACCGGTCGCATTCAGCAGACCGCCAAACTCCTTCCGGCGCGGCCAGTCGCGCGCCAGATCAACCAGTGACAAAAATTTCGGCAACATGATGACCACCATGCAAATGACAAAGATCAAAAATGCATGCGCCGTGCCGCTCCATGCTTTCAGGTAGGGGTTGAATGATTCCACCGGAATGTCGGACAAACCGGTATATTTTTGGTAGCAATAAATCCAGTTGAACGTGAGCATAAACGCGAGCCACAGCGGACTTGCAACATAGCCAAAGATACCGAGAAGCAAGTGCATCCGGCTCACGCCGCGCAGTCCCTTGGCAAACAGCACGAGACTGTGCTGCAAATTTCCCTGGCACCAGCGACGTTCGCGCTGGGCATTTTCAATAAGTGCTTGCGGGGCTTCTTCGTAGCTGCCCGCCAAATCATAGGCAAGCCACACCTGCCAATTTTCGCGCAGCATCAACGCGGCCTCGACAAAATCATGCGACAGGATTTGACCGCCAAATGGCTTCCGGCCCGGCAGTTGGGGTAAATCGCAGAATTGCATGAACGGCTCGGTGCGGATGATGGCGTTGTGGCCCCAGTAATTGCCAAAATCCAGCGCCCAATAATTCAGACCGGCAATGAACACCGGCGCATAGAGGCGATTGGCAAATTGCTGGATGCGGCCAAACAGCGACTCGGCATTCACGAGCGCCGGCACGGTTTGAATCAGACCGACGGTCGGATGGACTTCCATCAGCTTCACCAAGTCCACCAGCGTTTCGCCGCGCATGACGCTGTCGGCATCGCAGCAGACGAAATAGCGGTAGCGCTTGCCCCAGGTGTTCAGAAAATCGCGGACATTGCCGCTCTTGCGCTCCTCGTTGAACAGCCGGCGGCGGTAATAAATTTTTCCCAGGGCATCCAAGTCGCGGACCAGTTCCGACCAGCGCGCCTCTTCTTCAACCCAACGGTCGGGATTGGTCGAGTCGCTCAGGATGAAAAAATCGAAGCGGTCAAGCTGGCCAGTGCGTTCAATTGATTCATACGTCGCGCGCAAGCCTTCCAGCACGCGGAAAGAATCCTCGTTGTAAATCGGGAAAATAATCGCCGTGCTGACCCCGTCAATTTTATGACTTTTGAATTCCTTCAGCGCCGTAATACGCCGCTGGGTACCGAAGAGGCGGATGAAAAACCCATAAACGCCATGCATGCAACCGATGGCGGTGAGCAAAAATAAACTAATAAATAGCACCAGCAACACCGTGCGCGACGCGCTCCAACCGGTGCGCCAGAGCAAGTCGGCAAAGAGCATCGAGACGACTCCGGTCAGCAGTACCGCTGAGGAAAAAAACAAAAATAGCCGCCAGCCACGCCGTAGGCACGGCGCCGTCATCGCTTCAATTTCGGGTTGGTCAGCCATTTTGTTGGAACCAATCAATCACGCGCTTAAAACCGCCGTGCGAAAGCCAGAAAAGGGCGATGAGCAACAGCGCATAGCCCGTCCAAGCCAGCACGATCCGGACATAGGGGATTTTCCCAAGGTTTGTCAACGTAGTGATCGGACCAAGGTCGAGCGGCCGGGGCGTCATTTTGGACAACTGAAAATCCGGGCCGGCGCGGAAGAAACTTTCGCGCATCGCTTCCACGAATTCCTGCGGCCAGGGGCCGGGCCGGAGAAATTGATCCTGCCATTTGCCCGGCATGTCGGCGAGCAGCAGCGCCAGCCGACCGCGCGTGGAAAGCGTGTGTTCGCTGCCGACGGGAGAAGTTTGCAACACCTCGGCAAACCACTCGGTCACGATGCGGTCCATTTCCTCGGCGGCAAGTTCGGTGGCGGTGCGGTTGGGCGCGGCAGGCGCGCGGCGCTGCGCCCGTTCGAGCACGCGCAGGACGAGTTGGCCGAGCAGCGGCTTGTTCTGGATGCGCAGCGAGTGGAAATAATTTTCCACCTTCACGTACGCCGCATTCCATTCCTCAAGCGTGCGGCCGGCGATCTCGCCAGAGACGTCCGGCAGGATTTTCAGGGCGGGCTCCATTGATAGACCCAGGTTTCACCGACGACATTGGCGCCTTGCTGCAACGAGCAGCGCAAATCCACCGCATCCTTGCGGCCGGCGGGCGGAATCATTTTCAGGATCACGCGCCAAGTGCCGAGAAACTCATTGCGGATCACGAAGCTGTCCACGATGCGCGCACCGCCACTGCAATTGGCGATGGCCACCGGCGGTTTGTCGGCGGGAATCGCATCCAATTGGGGGCCGGCGAAATCAATCACGAACTGCCGCCCGCCGAACTGCGCGTCCGGCCCGATGCGCGTAGCGACGACACGGTTTTCCGAGCGCTTTAAATCCGTATCGCCGCTTTCCCAATGCAGCGTGTAGCCGAAGCGGAAAGGCTGGAGCGGCGATGGTTTGTTTTTCGGATCCCAGAAAGCGACGATGTTATCCAGGCCTTCATAGCTCGTGCTCAATTCGACCAGGTGCAAATCGCCATCGCCCCAGTTGCCATCCGGTTCAACCCACACGCTGGGGACCTGATGATACAAATTGAACATGTCCTGATACGCCGCAAAACCCCGTTCGCGCTGCAACAAACCAAAACCCTTGATGTTCGGCGCGTGGAAAACCTGATGGCGCGTGGCGGGCGGATTGTCCAACGGCCGAGCAAAAATTTCACCGTTGCCCATGTGGACCAACAGCGTGTCACTGTCGTGGACCTCGGTGCGATAGTCGTCAAATTTGCGTTCCGTGTCCTTGCCGAACCAGAACATGCTCGTCAGCGGCGCAAGGCCGATGGTCTTGACCGGTTTGCGGTTTCGATCCACGGCGGCCACGGTGTTGGTTTCGCGGAAATACAGAACCGCGCGGATGCTCGCAGTGGTGGTATCGCCGGGCTTGATGAAAAACTCATACGCGCCGACACAGCTCACACTGTCGAGAATTGCGTAGAGCCGCAGCTCTTGGTCGTCCTTCTGCGGTTTGCCAAGCCACCAGTCGGTGAAGATGGGAAATTCCTCGCCCCGGTCGCCTTCGCCGGAATCCAGCGCGAGCCCGCGCGCGGATTCGCCGTAGTGGAGATTTTTTCCGAGCAACCGGAAGTAACTCGCGCCGAGAAAGGCGCCGAGTTCATCCAGTTGATTGGCCTGGTTTAATGGATACAGCACGCGGAAACCGGCGTAGCCCGTCCTGGTCGGAATTTTGTCTCCGATTTCCAGCTTCCCGTAATCAAAAAAATCCTGCACGAAGCGGATCGGCTGCGTGTGGGTTAGGGTGAATTCATTGACATGCACCGGTTCTTGATAGAGATAGCCGGGATGAAAAAATTCCACACGAAAGGGCAGATTGTCCGCCGCCCACAGCGCGCGCGCGCGGCGAAAACGGATTTCGCGGTATTTGTCGTAGTCCAGATTATCTTGCCGCAGCACCTTCGGCAAATCGGCGCGTGGCGAATGGAAAGGCGACTTGGCGCGTTCGAGCGCACGCTGGGCAACGTAATCGAGGTTTACCTCGACGGATTCCGCCGCGAGACCAACCGAGGCGGTCAGCAAACTTCCAATCAAAATCAGCAGGCCACAGGGTCGAAACATCTTGGCACAAGGAATACCCAAACCACCTGAATTTGCAAGCACGGCGCGGCGAGCGACAGGACAGCGGCGTAAAAATTGTCAATCCAAAGTTTGCCGGTAGCGCTTGATGCCGACAAACAGCATCACCGTTACAAAGAGCGCAATCGGCCACAAGTCCGCCGCGCATTCCACAAGGCCATTGCCCTTCAGCAAAATGCCGCGCACGATGCGCAGGAAATGCGTAAGCGGCAGGCATTCGCCAAGGTCCTGGGCCCAGCCGGGCATCCCGCGAAAGGGGAACATGTAGCCGGAGAGGAGCAGCGACGGCAGGAAAAAGAAGAACGCCATCTGCACCGCCTGCAACTGGTTTTTGGCGATGGTCGAAAAGGTGATGCCCACCGCGAGGTTCGCCACGATGAACAAGAACGTCAGCGCCACCAGCAACGGCACGCTGCCCATGAACGGCACATTGAACAGAAATTTTGCCGCCAGGAGCACTAGCGCCACCTGCACATAGCCAACCATGATGTAAGGCACGATTTTGCCGATGATGACCTCGCCGGGATGCACCGGCGTGGACAAAAGATTTTCCATCGTACCGCGCTCGCGTTCGCGCGTAATGGCAAGACCGGTGATGATGATCATGGTCATCGTGAGCATCACGCCGATGAGACCGGGCACGATGTTGTATTGGCTGATGCTTTCAGGATTGTAATGCTGATGGGAGACGAGGTTGAACGGCGGCGCGGACGCGCGCAACCGCGCGAGCGGACCGGTGAGGTCGCGGTTGATGACGGTGGTGGCAAGCTGGCTGACCGCCGCCTGCGCGAATCCCACGGCAGATGGATCAGTGGCGTCGGCTTCAAGGAGCAGATCCGGCATTTCACCGCGCAGCAGTTTGCGCGAGAAATCCACCGGCACGGTCACGGCGAACTGCACCGTGCCTTCGGCCAGCCAGTCCTGAATCTCCGCCGTGCTGTGCGCCTCGCGCACGAGGTCAAAATAACTGCTGTTGCGCA
>Ga0007882_10001810_pt1 | contig 12239 bp, 8 predicted proteins | sample CryBogCBH12Aug01_FD_71195 | JGI IMG/M metagenome (GOLD analysis project Ga0007882, IMG submission 71195) | Freshwater microbial communities from Crystal Bog, Wisconsin, USA - CBH12Aug09.1 | ecosystem: Environmental > Aquatic > Freshwater > Lake | place: Crystal Bog, Wisconsin, USA | collected... | reverse complement strand
TCTCCCCCAGCTCAATCCGAAAGCCGCGCACTTTCACCTGCCCGTCCAAACGACCCAAATATAGCAAATCGCCATTGGGAAGATATCTTCCTAAATCGCCTGAACAGTAAAGGAGTTCTTTTTTGTTTGAAGAAAACGGATTGGGAATAAACTTTTTTGCCGTCAGTTCGGGACGGTTCAAATAACCACGGCCGACACCGGTTCCGCCGACGCAAATTTCTCCTATTGCGCCTAACGTTACGGGCTGGCGGTGTTCATCCAACAAATGGATTTGCAAGTCAGGAATGGGCACGCCGATTACGCTACCGCCGGACATATCCGACTTAAAGATGGGGCGATAAGTGACATGTACCGTGGTTTCGGTTATGCCATACATGTTCACCAATTGCGGTTGCAGATCGCCGTGCCGGTCAAACCATGGTTTTAGGCTAGGAAAATCCAATGCTTCACCGCCAAAGATGACCAGCCGCAGCGACAGATTATGCCTAAAGCCGGCCAGTTCATCGGCTTGTATCAAATGGCGGAAGGCGGAAGGCGTTTGATTCAGGACCGTCACGGCTTCTTCACGCAGTAGACGGTGGAAATTTTCGGGCGAGCGGCTGGTTTGGAAGGAAACAATCACCAGTCGTCCTCCATAAAAAAGTGCCCCCCATAATTCCCATACGGAAAAGTCAAACGCGCTGGAGTGGAACAGGGTCCAGACATCATTTTGATTGAAATGAAACCAAGGTTCCGTGGCTTGAAAAAGCCGCACTACATTGTAGTGCGAAATCAACGAGCCTTTCGGCGAGCCGGTGGAACCGGAGGTGTAAATCACGTAAGCCAGGTTATCTGGCTGCGTGACGTTGGCAGGATTGTTTTTCGGTTCGCTGGCAATATCCGGCCATTCAATATCCAAGCAGATGAGTCTGGCTTCGGGGATGGGATGGTTTTGCGCGAGCTTTTTCTGCGTTACGACTATTGCCGCACCGGCATCCTTCATCATGAATGCCAGGCGTTCCTGGGGATATTGCGGATCCATTGGCACATACGCGCCGCCGGCCTTCAAAATTCCAAGCAGACCCACCACTAAATCCAGAGATCGGTCGATGAAAAGGCCGACGAGCATTTCCGGTTTAACGCCTAGTTTTCGCAGGTGGTGCGCTAGTTGATTGGCGCGTTCATTAAGCTCGCGATAGGAAAAATACCGGTTTTCAAAGACCAAGGCGGTCGCCTCTGGTGTGCGTTCGGCCTGTGCTTGAAACCATTCGTGAATGCACTTTTCGCGGGGGAAAAAAACAGTCGACTGCGACTTTATCTGCTCCGATTCTGGCTGTGACGGGGTTGCGGCTGTCAATGGCGGATGGCTCGCACTGGGCAGAGCGTTTCCATTTTTTAATGGTTCTTGCATGTCTTCGACAAATCCAACCGAAAGTGAACAGCCTGATAAACACTTTGACTCTACCGTTTCAGTGTAAATTATGCATCGGAAGCATAACTGACAAGGCGAGATGATGCCATTATTTTTTGAGGTACAGTGTGTTATAAAATCATTTTCATGTTAAAAGTCAGCTCTGAAGCTCCACTTTATAAATACAATCTGGCGAAATCCGCTGTGTCCCAAAAATGGGTATGGATGTCCCATTATGTGATAGATAAAAAAACCGCCAATTGGTCAAATATTCGAAGTTGAAAGATTAAGAATTCGACCAAAAAACCAGCAATAATAATTACATAATGAAAACTCAAAAAACCATGAAACAAATCTGCGCTCTAGCAGGAGCCGCCAGCTTGCTGGTTGCGCCTAGCTTGTTTGCGAACATTTCCTATAATGGAACTTACACCGGAACCCTAACGCTTAGCCTTGCATACGGCGACGCCATCAATGTCAATTCGACGGGTTTGGGCACGTTCGATTCTTTCTGCCTCAACTCAACCGTTTACGCCAATTCGGGTCAGACATACAATTATACCTCCTCTGACACGATTGTGCCCCCGAACAGCGGTGGACCGACTTCCATCACGCTCGGAACGGCTTGGCTGTATAGCGAGTTCAACAACGGTGGCTTGGCCAGCTATGGCTATACCTACGGCAGCGCGGGTTCGGCAGATCAGCTCCAGCAGGCCATCTGGTATCTCCAAGGTAGCCCGGGCGGAGTGGACAATGCTTTTGTGACGGATGCGCAATCGGCCCTGACGAGCTTGAGCTTGGGCAATGAAACCAACGCCGCAAACGGTGCTTTTGGCGTGTTCGCCCTGACTCTGACTGATTCTAAAGGCGGTCCGGCTCAGCCGATTTTGGGCATGGTGCCCGAACCCAGCACAGTCGTGGCTGGTGTCCTGCTTCTGCTTCCCTTTGGTGTGAGCACCGTGCGGATTCTCCGCAAGGACAAGGTTTCTTAAGCAGCTTCTAAATCTATTCACAACAAGCCGGTCAAATGACCGGCTTGTTTTTTTATATCCATCAATATTAAAAAAGCAGATCGGTTCTACCGGTCTGCTTTTTCTATGAATAGATCGGTCAGTTTATTAAAGCCTGTTGAAACAAGGCTTGTTCCTCTGGCAGCAGCCTGATCTTATTGGTGAGCCTTAAATAGACCTTCGCCTTTTCCAGATTGCCGGTGCCCTTCAGCGCTATGCCATAATATCCGGCCACCGACGGAGTTCCCAGCTCCTGCGGAGTGAGCTGCTCCATGACTTTTTGCGCTTCGCCGTATTGCTTTTGTAGGTATAGCGAATATGCATAAGTTGAGGCATAGGCCGGATTTTTTGGCGAACTGGCATATGCTTGACGGGCCAGCTCCGCCGGATTTTGTTCTTGGGCTCCCAAAAGCAGCGCAGTAAAGGCTAAATCGTTTTTTAGCTCCATATTATCAGGGTTCCGGCGGGACAACAGGCCGAATAATTGCATCAACGGGCGCGTGCGACCGCCGTTCATCAAAGTCTCAATCAAAACCGGCGGCGCCCAATGCTCCTCCGGATAGCGGTTGACTAAAATCCAAAGCAGCTCCTCCGCCTCGCTGCGCCACTGCCAAGCCGCCGCCATGCGAAAGAGCGAAATCAATGCACCTTTTTGATCGTTGGCAACGTTCAAGGCCACGCCCCATTCGGCAACGGCAGCATCTTTTAAAGCCTGTCCCTGCAACGCTCGTGCCAGAAAAGCGTGGCGGACAAATTCCAGCTCATTCCAGTTTTGATTTTGGATGTTGGCCTGTAACTGGTGCCAATCGCCTATGCGTAACTGGCACTCGGCCAGCAACGGCGCGGCGGGCTGATTGGTCCGGATGGTTTGCGGCAGACTTTGCAGCCAGGTCAATGTTTCCGCCGGCGAGGTGTTGTGCATCAGCCAAATCGCCATGTTCGAAAGCTTGGTCGGGCTGGCTGAGGCTTCACGTTGGTATGCCGCCAGCACGGTTCTGAATTCTGGGCTTTTTTCCTTCTGCAAAACATCTAGCCGTAGTAGCTGATCTGCAAAATTGGCGCTGGTCAGTCCGGCGAGGTTCTTTGCGAGCATTTCGGCGGTGCTGAAATCATTGAAGCGAATCGCGTCCATTACCAGCTCGCGCTTCGCCTGGTTGGCGATTGTGAGGTTTGTTGCCGTCTGGCTGATCCTTTGCAAATTGCCCCGGGCTTCCACCACTTCTACCAGGTTGGTGCCATGCAGTTGCAAGGCAGCCAAGTTCAACTGCGGGATAAAATTTTCCGGGTCGAGTTTGATGGCATCAAGAAAACGTGCCTTCGCCGCCGCCGTCTGCCCGGCACCAGAAGCAAGCAAGCCGGCGGCATTTTGGTAAATCGCGTTTTTTTGGTCGGTTTCAGATACGCTGGCCAGCGCGTTGGAGGCGACGCCAAAGTCGCGAATGGACATGGCGGTCTGGGCCAGCGCCAGCCGCTCGGCCAATGAGTCGGGATTAAGATCCACGAGGCGTTGCCGCCAAATCAGCGCCGCGTCTGAATGGGTGGCGTCGGCCAGATCCGCCATCATGCGGCAAGCTTCCAAATTATGCGGATTCAAATTCAGCGCCTGGCGCAGGCAAAGGAGTTCGCTGCGGGCATCGCCTTTGGCAGCGAAGCCATCAGCCATCTTGAGCCAGTGATCCTGTTTCCAAACTTTGTAGCCCCGGTAGCCGGTGTAGCCGAGCAGCAACAACACGATGCAGCCGGAAATAACGATGGTGGTTTTGCGCATTGGTTAATTAATTATTTATCCGCTAATCTGGCCGGGAGCGTGATTTCATGTTCCGCCGGCTCCCACTCGCTCAATTTCACACCGCACCGCGCCGTGATTTCTTGAACAGTCATCCGGCTTTCCGGCAGCAATTCGGACACGATAATGACCCGGCTCACCCGCCGCCGTTCAATCAATTGCGGCAGTTCATTGAGGCCGCCGAGTACGAGAAATCCATAAACCCATTGGAAATGCAATGATTTCTCATCATCTATGAAGCCCAGCAGATGCCGGCCGTCCGGCTTGCGGACGATTTTAAGCGCGCGATCTTTCAGGAATAGCTGCGCCCGAACGCCCGCACCATAGAGTAGCACGCGCTCCATGTCTTTGGGTGCATCGTCCGGTCGCCGAAGCCACAAAACTGATTCCTCAATACACCGGTATACCAGTCGCGAGGCGATGATGACCGGATGGCTGATGCCGGCGACCAGCACCGCCCGGATAACCCATCTTGGACTGTTCGCCGGGTCAATCACCAACGCCAGTCCCAGACTCAATAAAATTCCCACCACCAACCAGCATAGCACCATCAATACGTCGCGGAGCCGCGCCCGCTGCCATTGCGTGATATAAGTGCGTGAAAGCGCCAGCAGGGAAAACGTCGGCGTCGCCCACACTGGCAAATCCACGAACCAAGTGTGCCAGAAATCCACGCGCTGTCCCTCGATCACCCACATAATAGCCGCCAGCGAGCCAGACAGACAAAGCATGTCCCACACTGGATACGCCAGCGCCTTGAAAGTGGTGTGCGTCGGCCGGTGCAAACCCATCAGCAGCGCCCGCCCAGTTTCGCGCAGTTCGATTACCGCGAGCTGCCGCATCAACACATACACGCCGGCCAGCAGCGCAATGAGAAATATTCCTGCCGCGTGCGACTGGAAAAACATGATGGATAAACCGACCGTCACCAGCCCGCCGTTCAATATGTAGAGAAAAGTCGCCACGCGCTGCGTGCTCAGACCCGATTTCGCCAGCCGGTGATGCAAATGTTCCACATCCGGCTGCATGATGCCGCGCTTGCCGCCGGTGCCGTTCATCCACGAGCGCACTGACCGCCGCCAGATCGCCAGCAGCGCATCGTAAATCGGCACGCCGAGCACCATGATGGGAATCGTCATGGAAATCAGGAATGTATTCTTGGTGAATGTTTGCAGGGATACCACGCCGAGCGTGAAGCCAAGGAACATGCTGCCGGTGTCGCCGAGAAAAATGCTCGCCGGGTGAAAGTTGTAGCGCAAAAATCCCAGGCATGCACCGACAAAACCGGCGAGCAGCAACACTTCGCCCGTCACTTGCTGCATCAACAAAATGCCCGTCAAACCGACCGCCGAAATGCCCGCAAGACCCGATGCCAAGCCATCGAGGCCATCAATCAAATTGAAGGCGTTGATGATGGCGACCAGCCAGATGACCACCAGCGCGCAATCCAGCGGCGCGGGCAAATCATGGCCGAGAAACTGGCCGAAATGCGTTCCCGAAAACCACATCACCAGTGCCGCGCCAATTTGCCCGCCGAGTTTGATCATCGGCTTCATCCCACGCACATCGTCAATCACGCCAACCACCAGCAGCACCAGCGACGCCAGCGCGTATTTTTGCCACCAGCCAAAATCCAGAGCGCCGTTGGAATGCGGCCAAGGAAACAGCACTGCCACCAGGCATGCCGCGTGCACCCCGATGACCACGGCTACGCCGCCGCCGCGCGCGGTGATACGCTTGTGCGGCCGCCGCTCGTCCGGCTTGTCCACGACACCGTGTCGGTGCGCCAACTTGCGTACCACCGGCGTGAGTAGGTAAGTCACCAGCAGGCCTGTCAAAAAGACCAGCGCATATTTGTCGAGTTCACCGAACATTTGGTAATCATAGATGCAAAGTTTTAAATGGACGATTTATTTTGGCTGACGGATTCAATCGCCGCCACCAGTTGCGGCAGCAAAGTCTCTTTGGAAAAACGTCCGTCTAATGGTACGAAATCCTTGCGCGCAGCTTGGGACACGGCCGATTTCAGTTCAAGGATGGATTTGACGGCGGCCGACGCATCCCCGTGCGGCGTGGCTGCGCCGGGCAACTGACCGTTTAATTCATCGAGAATTTCCGAAATGTGACTCGGTTGCGGGCCCATGTAAAGAATCGCCGCGTTCACGCGGAGCAGGTTGTAGGCCTTGCAAGGATGCACTAGGCCCACGAACGGATTGCCCATGACGACGAGATGCAAATCAGCCGCTGACAGCACGCCGGCGAGTTGTTCCAACGGCTGATAAGACAGGCAAAGAATGTTTGGCAATTTGTGTTCCGCCGCAAATTCTTTCACGCGGCGATGCTCCGTTCCACCGCCGACAAAGCAGAAATGAAATTCCGGCTCGCTGACCGCCAAGGATTTCGCGGCGGAGAGAATCGTATCGAGTGGATGGCAAGGACTGTGGTTGCCAGCATACATGATGACGAATTTGGTTTCCAATCCGTGCGACTTCCGAAATTGTGCGCGACCGGCAACGTCAAATTTAACTTCCGAATCATGCGACCACGGCGGAATGACCGCGATTTTTTTGGCGGGTATGTCCTTCGCGAGAATCCGCTGTTGCATGAACTTGTCCAGCACCACGATTTTTGCCGCGCGCCGCAGGCTGAAACGTGATAGCCGTTCCAGCCATTTCGCCGCGAACGAATCCGGCGATAGCCAGCCCGCAGCGATGGCTTCGTCGGGGTTCAAATCCATGATCCAGTAGCAGAAATTCGCTCCGCGCCATTTCGTGAATGCGGCGGCGATGACCGACACCAGTGGCGGCGAAGTGAGTGCCACGACGACATCCGGTTTCGGCAGCAAAATCAATCGCACACCGCACGAAATCAGAAACGTCAAAAAATCCGCCGCGCGCCGCCATTTCGCGTGTTTGCCGAAACCCGTGTTGAAAACGCGGTGGATTTTAATGCCGCGCCAAGATTCGAGTTTCGGGAAAAGTATGTTCGGGTCGTCGTAGGCGCGGCGGCTGGTGACAACGGTCACGTCGTGGCCGCGCTCCGCCAGCGCGCCGGCAAGGTCGGTCAGATGTTGTCCGCTGGAGACGACATCGGGATAAAAGGCCTGGTTGACAAGCAAGATCCGCATTTAATTTTCTACTTTGATGAGCCGGTTCAAGCGTTGTGTGAGCGCGGTTTTCGCTTGATCGGCGTTTTCATAACCGCTCAGGATGACTTCAAAAACTTTTTGTCCGTGGTTGCCACGCCCGGCCCAGACGCCACGAATCAAATTGAAGCGCGTCGATTCCTCGGCGGTGTAAGCGTCGGCGGGCAAGCCAGCTTCCCAGTGGCATTGGTAAACTTGCAGCGGGCCGCTGGATGTTTCAAATACATAGTGGCGCATCGGCAAAACCACTTTGCCGACGGTCAGGAGCATTAGCTCCGGTTCGCCAATCATTTTCAAGCCGGTCGCGGTGATGCAGATGTCCGGTGTGTGACGCTTGGCGAGATAGCCGGCGACGCGGCCGGGATGCCAAGCGAAATAAAACGCCTGCCAATCGGTGCCGTCAGCGTCGCGCCAGCGGCCTTTCTGCCCTTCGTCAAATCGTAGCAGCGTGCGATCGTCGGTCGTGATGGGCACGTCCTGATAGCTTAGATTTTCGCGCGGAAAATTCACCGTCCAGCCTGGGCCGGGCTGCAAAAGTGCTTCGCGGACGCGATACCAAAGTTCCACGCCGCATTCCACGGTGACAAGCCAGACGATTAAAGCCAGCGCAAACCGATTAACGCGCCGGAAAAGATTTTCTCCGGCAGTTGCGGGTGCGAAATTTATTTCGGAACCGGTTTTTTCAACAACAGGTTTGCTTCTTAGATTCAGCAGCCACGCCGCGCCCCAAAGCAGCCCGGTGCAGACGAGCAAAATGGTCAGTCCCGCTTCATCGTGATATTCGGCGATTGCGCCGACGCCCTTTTTCGCCGCAATCCACGTCAGCAGCGACGCACGGCAGAGATTGAGGACCATTGCCAGCCCAAAACTGACAGGCACGAGCAGCATGCGGCGCTGCCAGTCGAATAAATAAAATTCACCGAGAAACAGCGAGATCATCAGGCTAGACTGAAACGAGCGGATGCCGCTGCACGCGTCACTGATGCCGACGATGCCGGTGCTGACCTCGATGGTGTTGCCATGTTGGATAGCGGGCACGTCGAGGAAGCCGAGCACATCCACAACCATTCCCGCGTTCATCCGACTCAAGCCTTGAATGATCGGCGCTTCAACGAGCGTCGGCCACGGTATCGCAACCAAAAAAAATGCGATGGGAAACGCGAGTTGCCGCAGCCAGAATTTTCCGCCGGCGAGTCGGACAGCAAATAGCGTGAGGCCAATAGTTTCGACGCCCAGCAGCCATTGAATCGGCCGCCATTCCGGCGTGGCTTCTTCGACCAATCGAGTCGGCAGATAGAGGAAGGCTAGGGCACCACAAAGCAAGGCCGGGAGCAGGCAGTTTCCGCAGGCGGAGTCACCGCGCGGGTTTTCGATGGTGTGATGCCAGCGGCGCAGCAGCAGGCCAGCGACCAAAATCGGCACGACGAGACCGTAGCTGTATTGCGGGTTCGACGCCCATTCGAGGCGCAAATTATCAATCAGCCGAAACCACAGGAAGCCAAGCGGCAATGCCAGCGACGCCCATTTGCGGATGAAATTATTTTCAGCAACAGCCATGAATTTTCACGCGATGACACGCTGCTTAACGAACCCGGCGGGGTTGCCACGATAAATTCCATCCGCCTCCAGATTATTAGCCGCCACAGATCCGGCACTCAAAACCGCGTGTGATCCGATGGTGACGCCCGGCCCGACCCAGCAGCCTGCGCCAAGCCACGCGCCATTTTCTATCGTGATTTGTTTCGTGATAAGATTGAAGCTGGCGCGTTTGTAATCGTGGCTGCCGGTGCAGAGAAAAGCACGCTGCGAGATGCAGACGTGATCGCCAATCGTGATGCGTTCGAGATTCAGCAGCCAGCTTTCCTCGCCGAGCCAGACGTGGTCGCCGATGGTGAGCTTCCACGGAAAAGTGATTTTCACCTGCGGCTTGATGGTGACGTTTCTTCCAACCCGCGCGCCGAACGCACGGAGAATGAAACATTTCAGCGCGGAAAAACTGAACGGACACAGCCGAAACAGAATCAGGCTGGCCACAATCCAAAGGGCCTCCTTCAGGACACCCGCGCCCCGGTCAAAATTTCCCGGCGTGTAGCGCGACAAATCCACCGGCGGCTGGTCACCGGGTTGGGTTGAAGTTTCGCTCATGACCAAAGGGTAAAGGTATTCGCCGCGTCGCTTCAAGCGCGCAGGATACAATCCGGTTTCGCTTCGCCGCCTAATATCCATTTATGGACGGCGCGCATTTGATTGCCGACCTGTTCCCAAGTAAAACGCGCTTCCACCAGCGCGCGCGCGCGCGCGCCCATCGCGGCGCGCTCGGCAGCGCTCATTGCAGCAAGTATTTGCAGGCCGGCGGTGATGCTGGTTTCATTTGTTTCGATTTTCAAAGCCGCGCCGGCTTGGAAACCTTCCGGCAAATTACATTCCGGCGTCATCAAAACCGGCTTGGCGTTCGCCCACGCTTCGAGCACGACCATCGGTAGGCCTTCGCTGAACGACGGCAGCACGAACGCATTGCAATGATAATAACACGCGGCCTTAGCGGCGTTGAATTGCGGACCAAGAAAGACGACGGATGCCGGCAGTTGGGAGTTAGAAGATGGCGCGTGAACGTCGGCGAAAGAAATTTTTTGTTGCGCGCAAAGTTGTTTCAATTCCGCTTCATGACCGCCTTGATCCCAGCCGGCAATGGCGAGAACCCAGTCAGTATTTCGGTTTTTCATTTTCGAATTTTCAATCCGCGGCCACGCTTTCAGCAAATTGATCAACCCTTTCTTTGGGTGAATCCGGCTTAAGAAGAGTAAAACTTTTTTATCCGGCTCGATAAGGTTTTTCCACGGCGGGGCAACGGGCGGCGAATCGGTCGGCAAATCAATGCCGTTCGGGATGACCGCGATGGCTTTTTTTAAGCCAAGTTGGCGGATGGAAATTGCTTCCGATTCGCACAGCGCCCGGAAGCAAGATGCGCCGCGCAGGTGCGCCGCCTCGAACAAGTGCCAGGCGATTTGTTTTTTCCAGCGAGAATTTTTTAGCGCCCACGGATCAAGCATCCCATGCGGCGAAATGAGGTAAGGCCGCTGGTTTTTCCGTCCGTAATTTTTCGCGGCGATACTTGGATAAAGCCAGAGGCCGTGCGTATGGCAGATGTCTGGCGCAAAATTTTCCAGCTCGGAGGAAAATCCCGGCGCCTTGCCGATGCCGTTCGGCCAGCCCGAGGAAAACGCCGCGACCGGCACCGGCGACCAAGCTGGCAAATCTGCATCGGTCTTTTCATCGCGCAAACCAAAGGCCCTGACCGCCGCGCCGAGTTTTTGCTCGGACTGCGCCAGCCGCATGACTGCGTCGAACAAGCCGCCAGCCTGGCGCGAAACCGATTCGCAAAGATGGGCGGATTTGATCATTTCAAACTGGAAAATACGCTTTGCCTACCGGCGCAACATTAAATGCAGCAGGGCGCGGTCGAGCCAGCCGAGCCGCGGGTGCGGATTTTTCAAGGCGGCGGCTACGGCGTCGCGTAAACCGGTGGCGAAGCGTTCCGGTCCCCACGCAGCAACGATGCGGCGGCTAGCTGCGCCAAAGTCGGACAACGGAAAGCCTTTCGCGGAAATTTTCAAGAGCAGTTGCGTGAGTTCGTCCGTATTATTGGGGTTAAATTGAAAGCCGTTCACGCCGGGCGAAACCAAATCCGCCGCGCAGCCGCAGCGGTCAGAGACGAGCACCGGCAGGCCAGCTGCCATCGCCTCGTTGACGACGAGTCCCCATTGCTCAGTGGTGCTGGCGTGGACAAACGCACCAGCGAGGCCAAAATAAGCCGGCAATTCGTGGTATTGCTTGAAGCCGGGCAGATGGACGCAACTTTCCAGATTTAAATCGGCGACCAGCTTATTTAATTCCGGCTTGAGCGGGCCATCGCCAAGCAAAACCAGCGACCAGATGGCAGCCTTCGCCTGTTCGCGATACCGGGCGTAGGCTTGCATTAAACGGAACAGATTTTTTTTCTCGATGAAACGAGCGCTGGCCAGAAAATAATTTTCCGGCAGGCCGAATTTTTGCCGCCAAGTTTGTGTGCTGGTACGAACGGCATCAGCCTGTTGTTGGAAATAATCGTTATCCACGACATCATAGCCGAGGAAGATGCAGCTTGGGGTTAGCCCGAGTTGGCAGAGATATTTTTCGTGCGGCGTTCCGCCGGCCAGCCCGGCGGAATTCATCTTCACCAGCCGGGTTTTAATCCATTCCTTCCAGAACACACGGCGTTCGTCCCACACCGTGCTTTCAGACATGACCACCGCCGGCGTGCGGTTGGCGGCGCACCATTCGAGCGCGCTCAACGCGTCAATAAATGACCAGCCGGGCACGGCGACGACGTGCGGTTTAAGTTCATTGAGTGCGCGCCACATTTTTTGCCGCAATTCCTGACGCCATTCGCGCGTGTCGGTTTCAAGCTCAGTGAGCGTGATACGCATGAACGCCGCCGCGCCTTCGACTTTGTCCCAGGCATAGGTGTTTTCCATGCCGCAGGCCTCGACGCCGCAGACGGACATGAGCCGGCCGGCGGCATTGAGTCGCGCGTGGTGATATGGACCGAAGCGTTGGAACAGCACGGCAACGCGCGTGTTTTTCGGCAGCGAAATTATATTGGAAGGAGTTGGCACGTTCTTATTATGGCGAATCACTTCGGTGGGCGTTGAAAATTGTCGCGGCGGACAAAGCCACCGGTGGCGCGGCGGGCGAAAAGAATTTTTGATGGGACAGCCGCCGGTAAATTATTGTGCGGCTGGCCGGAATCCGCAGGATTGGCTTCCGGCGCGGTTTTGATGAGCTGGTAATGCTCCAAAAACCAGATAGCGAGAGCACCAAAAACGAAGGGATACAAGGTGATCAGCGTGATGTCACGGCCGAGGTTGA
>Ga0007882_10001809_pt1 | contig 12241 bp, 13 predicted proteins | sample CryBogCBH12Aug01_FD_71195 | JGI IMG/M metagenome (GOLD analysis project Ga0007882, IMG submission 71195) | Freshwater microbial communities from Crystal Bog, Wisconsin, USA - CBH12Aug09.1 | ecosystem: Environmental > Aquatic > Freshwater > Lake | place: Crystal Bog, Wisconsin, USA | collected... | reverse complement strand
CGGCGACGTTAAAGATAAATCTGAGCTAGACGCGTTGATTGCTTACTTGCAGTCACTTGGTCTCGCGCTTAAATAATAGAGAAGAGACCATCATGGATATTACAACGCTTAGAGTGATTGCCACAGTGCTTAGTTTCGTCACGTTTGTGGGCATCATTATTTGGGCGCTTGATAAGCGCAAAACGAGTGAATTTGAAGAAGCAGCCAAGCTCCCCTTTTTGGATGATTAAGGATTTAAGATGAGTGACTTTCTCTCCCCCTTTTGGTCAGTTTATGTGAGCGTGATCGTACTTGTGGGTATATTTGCCTGCGGACTACTTTTGTGGGTGACTTCTAAGTATAAAGATACTGGGGCTCACTCAGAGTCGACCGGGCATGTATGGGACGAAGATATTGTCGAGATGAATAATCCTTTACCGCTTTGGTGGGTAGGGCTGTTCATCATCACCATTATTTTTGGTCTCGGATACCTCTACCTCTATCCTGGGTTGGGATCCAATGCGGGGCAGCTTGGGTGGAGCTCAAGAGGCGCCTATGAGCAGGAAAAGACCGCTGCTAATTTGACGCTTGCTCCCTTGTATTCAAAGTTTGACGCTATGCCCATAGAGGTTGTTGCTAAAGATCCTCAGGCAGTAGCGATCGGTAATAGACTTTTTATGAATAACTGCTCTCAGTGTCACGGCTCTGATGCACAGGGCTCTAAGGGATTCCCCAACTTAACGGATCGGGACTGGTTACACGGTGGTTTGCCAGAGAATATTCAGGAAACAATTACAAAGGGACGTATCGGCATGATGCCTCCTTTGGCTCAGGCCCTTGGCTCTGAGGAGGATGTTAAAAACGTCGCGCAGTATGTTCTAAGTTTGTCCAACAGTAAACACGATGCTGACAAGGCAGCCAAAGGACAGGTCAAGTTTGCACAAGTGTGTGCTGGCTGTCACGGTGCAGACGGGAAAGGCAATACTGTGATTGGCTCTGCTAATTTAACTGATCAAATTTGGTTGCACGGAGTCGGTGAGCAAGCTATTATTTCCATGATTGTCAACGGTAAAAATAACCAAATGCCCGCTCAGGAAGGTCGTTTGACCCCGTCCCAGATAAGGATGCTGACAGCTTATGTTTGGGGCCTGTCTAACGGAGCCTCTGCACCTGGAACGAATTAGACGTTAGACTTTTAGAGCCGAGATAAAACCAGTGAATCAGTTTTCTAATTTGAATTTAGATTTTCAAGGTAAATGAGAATTAGGGGCTTTCAAGCCCCTTGTTCATTTCTCCTTAACTACTATGCAGCATCAATCCTCTGATAAACCCAATATTTTGGAAAAAATTATTCCGATACTACCTTTGAGTTCCAATCAGCCTGGCTCACCTGCATTACCTACCTCAGGTGGCTCAGGTGGCTCAGGTGTTGATGGTTCTAATGGTGTTAGTTCGGGTGGGGGTAGTGAATTTTTATACAAGGCTGCAGAAAAAATATATCCTCGCTCAGTTCACGGGCTCTTTGCCAGACTGAGGTGGTTGACAGTCATTTTGACCCAATGCGTCTTCTACGGTCTCCCCTGGTTGGAGTGGGGCCAAAGGCAAGCCGTTTTATTCGATCTGGGGGCTAGGCGGTTTTATCTCTTTGGGGTACTTTTGTACCCTCAAGACTTCATATACCTTACTGGCCTTTTGATCATTTGTGCTCTTTCGCTGTTTTTATTCACCGCTGTTGCTGGACGCCTTTGGTGTGGCTACGCTTGTCCTCAAACTGTGTATAGCGAAATTTTCATGTGGATTGAGCACAGAATAGAGGGAGACCGGTCAGCTCGTATGCGACTAGATCAAGGGGCCTTTACAGCGGAAAAACTGTTTAAAAAATTCCTGAAGCATTTTGTCTGGATTTCCTTGGCCGCTTGGACAGGTTTCACTTTTGTTGGATATTTCACGCCAATACATAAACTAGCCAATGAACTAGTCTCCTATCAACTTGGCCCTTGGGAGCTTTTTTGGATTTGCTTTTATGCTTTTGCAACCTACGGAAATGCAGGCTACATGCGCGAACAGGTTTGTTTGTATATGTGTCCCTACGCAAGATTTCAAAGCGCGATGTTTGATCACGATACGCTTATCGTCTCCTACGACTCAGCAAGAGGAGAGTCAAGGGGTGGGCGATCAAAGCACGATGATCCCAAAACACTTGGACTTGGTGCGTGTGTTGATTGCACTCTTTGCGTCCAAGTCTGTCCAACTGGAATCGATATTCGCGATGGGCTCCAGTATGAGTGCATAGGCTGCGGAGCTTGTGCGGATGTTTGCGACACCGTGATGGACAAAATGGGCTATGCAAGGGGGCTGGTTCGTTATGTGACTCAAAATGCATTGGGCAAGGGACTGACTCGCTCACAAATGTGGGCCCGGATTCTCAGGCCCAGAGTCTTAATTTATGCTGGTGTTTTATTGGCTTTGATAAGTTTTTGGATTATCAGCTTAAGTTTGCGCGTACCCCTCAAATTTGACATTGTTCGTGATCGAGGGTCCCTTGCCAGGATCACGGAACACGGCACACTTGAGAATGTCTACAGAATTCAAGTTATGAACGCCACCGAACAAGACCAGACTTATCAGCTATCTGTAAGCGGTATTGAGGGGATTTATATACACTCGAATACAACGCTAAAGGTACACGCAACTCAGTCTAGTTGGGTGCCTGTTCAAGTAGACATACCATATGAAGGCTCAAGTGAAGGTTCCCATAAAATTAAGTTTGAGTTGACGCCAATAAACGCAAATTACAAGGTGACAGAAGGATCGGTGTTTATCGTTCCTCACTAATAATAACGGAGACAAACATGACAACAAATACCTTCGCACCAGAGCGCATCCAAGAGGTTGCTCCTCGTTGGTGGAGATTTGGATACGTTTGGTTAGTAATTGCAGGACCACTTATAGTGGTAATAGCGGCTATTTTCACGGCTATTCTTGCCTTTAACAGCAATGACGTGATCGTCTCCGATAATGATCCAAAAACGACAGCACTTGCCAATTACAGAAGCATGGTGCCAGCACAAACTGCGAGCTATCACGCTGCAACGCCGGATGCGGGTCTTCTCATTGCTAGAACTAGGGCTGCTGGTATGTCTGCTGCAAGTAACCAGAACCGGGTCCAGGTCCAGGGCTCTCCCTCAGCCTCTCCCTCCGTCTCCTCAACAATGCCTGAGACTCCTGCCTCAAAAGCTCGGGAGCCTATCCAATGAGCAACTTAATCCGTGATCACAGGTTGATGTGGATTTTATGGCCCTCATTTTTAATGGCCTGTGTGTTGGAGTTGATCGTGTTTGCGTTTATCGATCCAGAGGCTATGGAGTTTATGGGGCAACCACTCGAGTGGTCACGCAGCGCGGTTTATTCAATAAGTTTTTTCATGTTTTGGTTATTTGCTGCTACTTCCAGTGCTCTAACCACTCTATTAGCTCAATCACCTTTTGAGTTAAACCGCTGCCCACTGGAGCGCAATGAGCGACCTGGGGCTTGTCCCAAAGAGCCCTGTTAAGAAGGTAGGGGAGTTTTTATTAAACTTTAAAAAGTGCCTCTCAAATAGCGAGCGAAGCAACGGTGCGGCAGATGAACTTCTTAGCTTAGATACACTTATCTTGTGAATTCACAATTTGTTTAAGGGCTTCTGGCTTCATGATTTTTAGATTTCGCTGCTTAACATCAATAATTCCGTCTTCAGCAAATTTAGAGAATGCGCGACTCACTGTTTCTAGCTTTAACCCTAAGAAACTCCCGATTTCCTCACGAGTCATTCGAAGCACTAATTCGGATTGAGAGAATCCCCTGGCATGTAAGCGTTGGACTAAATTGAGTAAGAAGGCCGCAAGACGCTCCTCCGCTTTCATACTACCGAGAAGCAAAATGACACTGTTTTCGCGTACGATCTCACGGCTCATCATTTTGTGGACGTGGTGTTGAAGACTTTTTACCTCTAAGGAGAGTTGCTCAATTTTCTCAAAGGGCATGACGCAGACCTCAGCATCCTCAAGAGCTATGGCATCACATGCGTGGTGATCGTTGACTATTCCGTCAAGCCCAATAATTTCTCCGGCCATCTGAAATCCAGAAACTTGATCTCGGCCATCCTCGGTTGTAACGGAGGTTTTAAAAAAACCAGTTCTTATTGCATATATGGATTTGAAAGGTGCGCCTGAGTGAAATAGAAAATCACCTTTTTTAATTTTTTTTCGCGCAGCGACCAATTGATCTATACGCTCAAGGTCTTGCTCACTAAGACCCATGGGCATGCACAGCTCACGCAAATTGCAATTTGAGCAAGCAACTTTAATTGCGGTTGGAGTAATTGGGATCATAACCATCATTATAAGTTCTTTGCGTAAATACCTTATAGGTTTGATCTACCTCAAGGGTGTACCCCTGTAAATAGGGCATATTTAGGGCGAGATTAATAAAAATTACGAGTTTAAGATATGCAGCAAGTTACGACAGAGCTTTTGGAGCGCTTTGACATTCCTGGACCAAGGTACACCTCCTACCCTACTGCAGATCGTTTTGTTGAGGCTTATGGTCCCGGACAATACAGCCAGTGTCTTGAACAACGAAGGCAGGGTGTAGGGGTTAGATCTGTACCTCTTTCTGTTTATATTCACATCCCGTTTTGCGAATCTTTGTGTTACTACTGTGCGTGTAACAAAATTATCACTAAAAGATATTCCAAGGCTATTAGTTATTTAGAGTTATTGGAGCGTGAGATTGAGTTACATGCTAACGCTTTTGGTATCCGCCAAAACGTATCTCAATTGCACTTAGGCGGGGGCACTCCAACTTACCTTAGAGATCAAGAACTTGCAACGCTCATTAAGGCGTTGGACAGGGCTTTTGAATTTACGCCAACGTGTGAGCGCTCTATAGAGGTAGACCCCAGAACGGTCAGTACCGAGAGGCTTAAATTTTTAAGAGAATTAGGTTTCAACAGAATTAGCTTTGGTGTTCAAGATTTTAACGAGGGTGTCCAAAAAGCTGTCCACCGCATTCAAAGCTTAGAGGACGTTACGGAGCTCGTTCGTTCAAGTAGAGATATTGGATTTGAGTCTATTAATTTGGATTTGATTTATGGTCTACCTAAACAAACCCCTAGCTCTTTTGAGAGAACACTGGAGCAGGTTATTGCGATTAGTCCCGAGCGAATCGCCCTGTATGCGTATGCGCATTTGCCTGCTCGCTTTAAGCCACAACGCAGAATCCATGACAGCGAGTTGCCATCTGGAACATCTAAAGTTTTCATGCTGGCTCGCGCAATGAAGCAGTTAGCCGATGCGGGCTACATTTACATCGGAATGGATCATTTTGCAAAGAGTACCGATAGTTTGGCGATTTCAAAAAGGCGTGGGACACTGCACCGAAACTTTCAAGGCTATACGGTCCAACCCGACGGTGATTTGATTGGCTTAGGGGTTTCAGCCATCGGACGAGTTGGGGCAAGTTACAGTCAAAATGCAAAAGATTTGGACAGCTACAGTGATCTTTTAGAGCAGGGAAAGTTCCCTATAGTCCGAGGGCTCACATTAAGTCGTGACGATTTACTGCGAAGAACCATTATTATGTCTCTCATGTGTCAAGGTTTACTAAGCTTTGATGATATCGAGCAAAGTTATCTTATCGACTTTAAGTCATATTTTGGCAATGAGCTTGAACAGTTAGTACAGATGCAAAATGATGGACTTGTTAAAATAGACGTAAACGGTATAGAAGTGACTTCTAGGGGATGGTTTTTTGTAAGAGCTGTAGCAATGGTGTTCGACAAATACCTCACATTAGAGGGCAACCGTGCACGATTTTCAAAGATTATTTAGTGAACACATCATTGCTGTTGACGGCTTTTTTAATGGGTCTATTTGGTGGACCCCACTGTTTAGCCATGTGCGGCGCGACCTGCGTTGGGATTAGTCGTGCCAATAGTCTAAGGGGGCCAATCTCAGTGGCGCAGTTTCAACTCGGAAGAGTAATCGGGTACTCCTCTTTGGGGGCAATTGGTGCATTTTCAGTTCAAAGTGTAGGTTGGTTGAGTATCCACAGTTCGCTATTTAGGCCTGTGTGGGGTTTGTTTCATGTTTGCGCGTTATTGATTGGACTCTTTCTTATCCTTAAAGCTGAGCAACCCTTGTGGCTTGATACTTACGCTCAAGACATATGGCGTAGAGTTGTAACACAAAAGAGGGTGAATACTTTGCCACTAATTCGATTTGGCCCCTTGTTTCTTGGTGTTTTGTGGGCTTTATTACCTTGTGGTCTCTTGTACTCAGCGCTATGGGTTGCTGCTTTGAGTGCTAATCCGTTTGAAGGTGCATTGGTAATGGCTAACTTTACCTTGGGAAGTGCACTGGTATTGAGTGCAGGACCTTGGGTTTGGCGAATACTCAAATCTGCAGACGTTATCCGTGTGCGGTTGAATTGGCGACAACCCAACTCCTTTGTCTTTGAGCCTTCCACGAGTAACGCAAATACTGGCAACGGTGCATGGGGTGTTCGCTTAGCGGGCGTCGCCTTGGTCTCGGTATCTGCCTTTGCTTTGTGGCACGGTTTGGTTCAAAATGCTGCGCCGTGGTGCGTCGGTGTATCTTATAACGGCTAACGCTCTTAGGACTCATATTTTTGTTAGATTAAAAAAACATCCTTGTAAGACGTTTTCTATCAAGTTAAAAACTAAATTTTTTAAAATTAGAATTAACCAGATTCTCAAGCGAGCATATATGAGAATAAACGAAAATAAACTAGAATAATTTTAAGGTTAGATTTTTAAAAATTGTATTTATACAAATCTGAGTTAAGGCAGTTTGATTTACAACTGTTTTAATTATCTAAATGAGTGCCTTACTTCCCCGGTATTGATCTGATCATTGGACGCATAAGCAATGATTAACCTACATTTGGTTCTTGTTAATTCTCTATTAATTTGATATTTGTGGGTTTGTATGATGGCAGTTTTGTAATTTTATGAGCATAAAGGAGGAGGGACGCGGTTTTAGAATAGAACGACTTAAGATCATTAAGTTTTAAAGACTAAAGCGATGGGTTTCGCGGGTTTAAAAACAACCACTTATATTTTAAGCACTATATTTATCAAAATTTAAAATGAATATTCAAAATCCTTACATAAAGTTTTTAGCTTCGTATCATGAATTAGAGAGAACGGACTTACAGGCCCTAGATTTGGTTGGAGAGAAATTATTGGGCTACATCGCTGTTCAGCATTCAAATGAGCTTACATTAACGGTTACGGAGTGCATGAGAATAAAGTCAGTTGCCTCGCCTGCAACAATTCATAGAAAAATAACTGAATTGATAAACGATGGATGGGTCTACACTCTTTTTGAAGGGGAGAAGCGGCGAACCAAGTATTTAGCTCCAACCCTAAAAGCGACTAAATATTTTGAAAAAGTTTCAAAATTAATGCTGAAATCTGTTCAATAGGTTTTTTGAGTTTAGATAAGAAAGCACTAAAGGGAAAAGCATTGGGTTATTCAGTTAACTGGTATGTCGTGTGGTAGGCTACGACTCAATTATGTTTTCGAGTTGTACCAACCTTGGTTTTTCACATGTCAAATACGCAGCACCGATTGTTGATTGATTTAAGCGAGGTGGAGATAACTGCTGTAAGAGCTCAGGGCGCTGGCGGCCAAAACATCAATAAAGTGTCCAATGCAGTTCACCTGCGGTTTAATATTCACAACTCTTCACTACCGCAGGATATTAAAGCTCGTCTTTTGGCCTTGAGCGACAGACGCATAAACGCAGAGGGTGAGCTGATCATAAAAGCCCAAGAATTCAGCTCACTAGACCGCAACCGAGCTCAGGCTCTCACGAGGCTTCAAGCATTAATTGCCAAAGTAACTCTTCCACCCAAGATTCGCCGTCCAACAAAACCAACTAAATCCTCAGTTAAGAGAAGGCTTCAACACAAGTCCGAGAGGTCGCAGATTAAATCACTCAGATCTGTAAGTTCCCGAAAAAACCTTGATTAGATCAAAAGATTCATTTAAAAAAATTTTAAAAAAGCGCGTTACATAAAACCCAATATGCCAAAAAGCGCTCCAAGTGCAAGTAACCAAAGCAAATGTACTTTAGTTCTCCAGACCAGCAGCGCTGTGAAAGCCGTTAGCGCCCACGACATAATGAGAGTCGTATTTGTTGAGTCCCCATGTTGTCCCCTTTGAAGCAACCATCCGGTGGAGATCATGAGGCCAATAACAATGGGCGCCAAGCCTGATTTGAAAGCACGGACAACCGATCTTTGACTGTTTTTGTGTCCCCATTGAGCAACTTTGTACATCATGACGGAGGAGGGGAGGATAATTGCAACCAAACAAAATAATGCCCCAAAAAGTCCCCAAGACCAAGCAGTCCAGCCCGCTTGTATGCCCCCGGCACTATTGAGCCCAATGTTCCAGCCCATCAGGGACACAAAGAGCACATTAGGTCCCGGAGCAACCTGAGCGAGAGTAATGGATGAGCTGAACTGTGCGTCGCTCAACAAATGATTCTCAACTACCAAATATCGGTGCATGTCGGGTGCGGCCGAAATTGCCCCCCCAATTGATAAGAACGAGAGCACGCAAAAATGCATAAATAAATGGCCCCAATCTATAGCGGTCATCGTTATTGCGTTGAGAGTATCCATCGCGCTCATGTGGACTCCTTTGTGTCGGATACAGCTTGTTGGGCAAGGTCTAGCTCAACCGTCTTGCGATAAGCAACTACGCAAGAACCAGTGCCTAGCACCAATAGCACATAAAGCAAAGGGATATGAAGGATTGCAACAAAGCTAAAGGTAAGAGCGGCGAATAAAACACTTAACAATATGCCTACGGGATTTTTGTATAGGGTACTTGCCATTTTTAAAGCTGTGGCAATGATCAGGCCAGCAACAACTGAGTTCATACCTCTCAGGGAGGATTGAACCCAGGCTTGATCCGATACGCCACTGTACAGTGCAGCCAATAACAAAAGGAATAAAAGGGGCAGCGTTAAAAGACCTGCTAATGCAATAACTGCACCGGTCGGTCCGAAAGTCCGTTGTCCAATCATGACACCTAAGTTGATGACGTTAGGGCCAGGAAGAATTTGAGCGACTGACCATTGCTCGACAAACTCCTCGTTTGTCAGCCATTTCTTCTTCTCCACCAACTCCCTTTGCACGACTGCGAGTACCCCCCCAAACCCTTGAAGGGCAAGAATGGTTAATGAGATAAATAAATCACTGCGAGACTTGGGTCCCGGTTTTTCTAGCCCTAGATGTGAACTTCCTTCAGGTGGGTGTGTGCTTGAGTTAGATTTAGACATGCCTTTAGGGGACCTAAGTGGTGTGATTTAACTTTTTGAATGAACGAATCTGGCTGAACTGTACCTACGGGCTTAATTTTAACGCGCATCAAAATATTTTCTAAGTGCACTCAAAACCGAAAATGCAGTCAGTTGTGTTGGCTTGGTGATGGTTTCTATAGCTAGATGGACCGAATACCCCTCAATCAGCCCACAAACGTGGTCCCGGCATTAGAATCGGCACATCTATTTGCTTAATCATGAATTCACCCATAGACGTCTCCCACTTTGAGCGATTAGCCAAACCGATCACCAGTTATAAAAAATATTGGGCTAGTCGTTTTGGTAAAGCTCCCTTTTTGCCTATGTCCAGGGCAGAAATGGATGTGCTCGGTTGGGATTCGTGCGACATCATCATTGTGACGGGGGATGCTTACGTTGATCACCCCAGCTTTGGAATGGCAATCATTGGTCGTTTGCTTGAGGACCAAGGGTTTAGAGTAGGCATCATCGCCCAACCAGATTGGCAGAGTGCAGATCCTTATAAAGTGCTCGGGAAACCAAATTTATTTTTCGGTGTGACCGCTGGAAACATGGATTCCATGATTAACCGTTATACAGCGGATCGCAAAATTAGAAGTGATGACGCTTACACCCCTGGTGGTCAAGGCGGTAAGCGTCCAGACCGCAGTGCCCTTGTTTACAGCCAGCGTTGCAAAGAGGCTTATCCAGATGTACCGATCATTTTGGGCGGTATCGAAGGATCTTTGCGAAGAATAGCCCACTATGATTACTGGCAGGACAAAGTTAGACGCTCAATAGTGGTCGATAGCAAATGCGATCTCTTGCTTTACGGTAACGCAGAACGAGCTATCGTCGAAGTTGCCCATAGGTTGGCAGCTCATGAATCCATTCATAGCATGACCGATGTGCGTGGCACAGCATTTTTGCGCCGCTCAACCCCACAAGGATGGACAGAGATAGATTCCACCCGTATTGATCAACCCGGACGCGTTGATGCGCATACTAATCCTTACCTAATGATTAGCGAACAAGCCTCTGAGCAAGGCGAGAGTTGTGCCAGAGAAGATGATACCTCCTCCAATCAAAAAAACTTGGAAAAGCAATCGGTCGAGAAAAATACTAGCGTCCCCATTAAATTTCACGAGAGTGCTCAAAGCATACTTAAGAAAAAAATAGCAAAACTCCCCAAGGATCTAACCGTTATCCGGTTGCCAAGTTACGAAAAAGTGAAAAGTGATCCGGTTTTATACGCCCATGCTAACCGTGTATTGCACTTAGAGACTAATCCCGGTAACGCTCGCGCTTTGGTTCAGGCGCACGGCGAGGGGCACACTGCTAAAGATGTATGGCTCACTCCTCCTCCAATTCCTTTAACAACTCAGGAGATGGATCACGTTTTTGATCTCCCTTACGCGCGGAGTCCACACCCTAGTTACGCGGACGCTCGCGGCTCCCACGACGCAGAGACCAAGATTCCGGCGTGGGAGATGATTCGTTTCTCCGTCAACATTATGAGAGGTTGCTTTGGGGGGTGTACATTTTGCTCGATTACTGAGCATGAGGGACGTATTATTCAAAGCCGTAGCGAGGACTCTATTATTCGTGAGATAGAGGATATTCGAGATAAAGTAAAGGGCTTCACTGGTGTAGTGAGTGATCTGGGGGGACCAACAGCGAACATGTACCGAATTGGATGTAAGAGTCCAGAGATTGAAAGCGCTTGCAGGAAACCCAGTTGTGTGTATCCAGGTATTTGCTCCAACCTAAATACCAACCACGGACCACTTATTAAACTTTACCGAAGGGCTAGGGCTCTTAAGGGTGTAAAGAAAATATTGATAGGTTCGGGTCTGCGCTATGACTTAGCAGTCGAGAGCCCAGAATATGTCAAAGAGTTAGTTACTCATCACGTGGGAGGTTATTTAAAGATTGCGCCTGAGCATACTGAGGGCGGCCCGTTGTCGATGATGATGAAACCTGGTATTGGTAGCTATGACCGGTTCAAACAAATGTTTGAAAAATACAGCTTAGAGGCCGGTAAGAAACAGTATTTAGTTCCCTACTTTATAGCCGCGCATCCCGGCACAAAAGATGAGGACATGATGAATTTAGCGATTTGGCTCAAGAAAAATAACTTTAGAGCAGATCAAGTTCAAACGTTTTATCCCAGTCCCATGGCCACTGCTACTGCGATGTATCACTCCTCCAAAAATCCTTTGCGCAAGATTTCTAGCCAAAGCGAGACAGTAGATATCGTACGCGGAGAAAAGAGAAGACGATTGCATAAAGCCTTCCTAAGGTGGCACGATCCAAAGAATTGGCCTTTACTCCGAGAGGCCTTAAAGACGATGGGCCGAAGTGATTTGATTGGAAACGGCCGACAGCATCTAATACCCACTTATCAGCCTTTAGGCACGGGTGGTTATGAAAGCGCCCGCAGATCCAATAGCACGCCAGTTTCAAGGGTTGGTCCAAATACAGGCCCTAAAAACACAGGCTCTAAAAATACAGGCACTAAAAATACCGGCGCTAAAAAGGGGCAACTGCTAACGCAACACACAGGACTGCCCCCAAGAGCAAACGCAAGCTCAATTAAGGGCGGCCAAAACTCCAGTCCAGTCAGTCCAGTTAGCACCGGAACTGGCAGCCCCTCTAAGCCCATTGGTCTCGTAACTAGCTCTAGACCTAAACCTAGACCTAGACCTAAAAAACAATAACAAATACTCGGTCCTATTTGATCGATTTTTTTGCAGAGTATCTGGGCGTTTTATCCGGTGAATTACAAATCTGCAAAATCAAATAGTAGTCAATTAGTAGCGATTTTTGATGCTTGGTAGTAACCCTTGGCGGGGTAATATATTCAATAATTTCTATTATTCTTACTCCCATTGTTGTTCAAGTG
>Ga0007882_10001807_pt1 | contig 12248 bp, 4 predicted proteins | sample CryBogCBH12Aug01_FD_71195 | JGI IMG/M metagenome (GOLD analysis project Ga0007882, IMG submission 71195) | Freshwater microbial communities from Crystal Bog, Wisconsin, USA - CBH12Aug09.1 | ecosystem: Environmental > Aquatic > Freshwater > Lake | place: Crystal Bog, Wisconsin, USA | collected... | reverse complement strand
GACGGGATGCCGCTCGCGCAGACCAGCAAGTTCTTCCTCTACCGTGTGACCTTCAGCGACGGCGCCACCAAGCTGGTGGGCGCGGTGCTGCGGGGCGACCACGAGGTCAACCCCGTCAAGGTGAAGAACCTCGTGGCGGCCGCGGAGCTGGAGCTGCTGCCCCTGGACGAGGCCGAGGCCTTCACCGGCGCCAAGACCGGCTTCATGGGCCCCGTGGGGTTGAAGGATGTGCAGCTCCTGGTGGACCGCAGCCTCGAGGGCGCCGTCAACCTCACCTGCGGCGCGAACCGCACCGACTACCACCACTTCGGCCTGGACCCCGCCCGGGACCTGCCGGGCTGCACCTTCGGCGACCTGCGCGTGGCCACCGAGGGCGACCTCTGCACCCGCTGCGGCCAGGGCCACTACCAGGCCTTCCGCGGCATCGAGGTGGGCCAGGTCTTCAAGCTCGGCATCAAGTACTCGAAGGCCATGTCCTGCACCTTCCTCGACGAGCAGGGCAGGGAGAACCCCATGGTCATGGGCTGCTACGGGATCGGCATCACCCGCACCGTGGCCGCCGCCGTGGAGCAGAACTACGACGCCGACGGCATCATCTGGCCCTGGCCCATCGCGCCCTACCAGGTGCAGATCGTCTGCCTGGACCCCGCCAGCCCGGAGGTCGCCGGCGTGGCCTGCCAGGTGGAGAAGGACCTGGAGGACGCAGGCTTCGAGGTGCTGCACGATGACCGCGAGGGCCTGAGCCCCGGCGCCAAGTTCAAGGACGCGGACCTGCTGGGCATCCCCCTGCGTCTGACCGTCGGCGCCAAGGGCCTGAAGGACGGCATCATCGAGCTGCGCGACCGGCGCACCAAGGTGGTCGTCAAGTTCAAGCCCGAGGCCGCCGTGGGCGAAGTCTGCGTGGCCCGGGACCGTCTCCTGCTCGAGCTGGAAACCGCGGGAGGGCGCTGATGGCTTACCTCCGATCTGAAGGGAGGCCCTAGTGGCCGAGGGCCGGGTCCATCTGACCACCTTCATCGAGGGGGTCCTGGTCCACGGCCGGCAGACTCCCTTCGTCCTCCTGGTGCCCTCACCCCACAGCCCGCACCGGGGCCTGCTGATGCCTGCCCAGATCCCCTGGTCCCCGGGCTTCCTGCCCACGGCCCTGCTGAGCGCCCAGATCGAGGCCGCCTGGGGCATGCCGTTCCGCTTCGTTGATTCCTCGGCGCTGCCCGTGGTCTTCGACGAGCGCACCAGCCGCCTGCCGACCCCCTGGATGCTGCGGCTGGAAGGGCTCGAAGGCCAGCAGCGCCTCTACCTCAGCCACCTGCTCCACACCAAGGCCCCCGAGGACCTGCTGCCGCCCCCACCCCCCGGCGGCCAGTGGCTCAGCGAGAAGGGCCTCCAGAACGCCGACCTGCTCCCGGGCATCCGCCGCCTCTGCCAGTCCGCGCTGGCGGCGGCAGTCGGGGAGTAGCCGCACCCGCTGGCAGGCCAGGAGCTCTGTTCCCGGACCCCCGGGGTCGGGTCGGACCCGGTCCTGGGCCATCCGGTGGACCCGGCCCTGCGACGGCCCCGTCAGGGCTCCTGCAGGGTCCTTGTCTTTTTTCGAGACGGGGTTCGGATTGTCAAAGTGTGTCAAAATTGTCAGTCTTAATTAAAAAATGCAAAAAATAACATAAATACAATCATCACAATATTTATTCAAAAACATTTTTAGACGATATTCTCATCTGAAAGCTCCGGAGGCACGGCCGAGGGGGTTTGTCCGGGCTGGTGTCCGGACGTTCTGGATGAGGATTCCATGCCCGCTGCCCCCCGAGCCCTCGTGCCTGCTGCCACTGGTGTGGCGTTGCTGGCGCTGCTGGTGGGTTGTCCGTCGAAGTCGGGCGGGAAGGGTGCTGAGGCGGCCCCGGTGCCGGCCCCGCAGGCACCCAGCGTGGCCGCACCCGTGGCGCCAGCGCCCGCAGCAGCGGCCACGGTACCAGCCCCAGCCTCGAGCAGCAGGCCCCGGCCCGCGAAGCCTGCAGCCAGGGTTGCCGCGCCTGGGTCAGCCTCGGTCCCCGCGGCCAAGGCCGGGCCCGCACCGGTTCCCGCAGCCAAAGCGGCCGACCCCGCGCCCGTCGTTGCCCCCGCGCCCGCGGCTGCTCCCGCGCCAGTGCCTGCCCCCGTGCCTGAACCCGCGCCGCTGCCGGCGCCCAGCGCCGTGGCCACGGCCAGCACCGCAGTCCCCGTCAGTGCTCCCGTCGCGCCCGCGCCCGGGACAGCGGCGCCGGGTCCGGCCAGCCCCGTCCCGGCGGCTGCCCCGGTGACTCCCATCGCGCCCCGCGCCGCAGCCCCACCCACGACGCCGCCGGTCCCCAAAGCCGAGGGCGCGGCGAAGGCCTCCTACCGGCGCCTGGTGGCGTCCTACGGGGCGCAGATGGGGCTGGCCACGCCCACGAACGGCGGCCTGCGGCTGGCGGCCGGCGGCCCCAGCGCGGCCCTGGGTTTCCACGCGACGCTGGACCTGCCGAAGGGCCTGCGGCTGCGGCCGCGGCTGGACTACACGGTGTTCGCAGGGGAGACGCGCAGCAGCACGGCGGGCCCGCTGCCGCAGTCACTCGACACCAAGGTCTCGAGCCTGGCCTTGGGCGCGGACTTCCTCGTGCTCCTGGGAGCGCGCTGGAGCCTGGGCCTCGCGGTCTCGGAGCTGCGCTGGTCCGTGGCCAGCACCAACACGGTGACGCCGACGCTGGGCGGCAGCATGAGCCTGTCGGGCACCTCGCACTGGACGCGGCTGGGCTACGGTCCGGTGCTGACGTTCAAGGTGAGTGACCACCTCGAGCTCGAGGGCCGGGCGCTGAGCAGCCACTACGGCTACGAGAACCAGCTCGCGAGCACAGCCACCCTCGGCCTCCTGTGGCGCTTCTAGGGAACGGCCGTGATGAGACACCTCGCCCACCCCTTCCTTGTGCCCGCCACCGCGCTGCTGCTGGCCACGCTGGCCTGTGGCGGCGGCAGCCACCGCACCGGCGACCAGGTGGCCACCGCCAACCTGGTGCTGGCCATCACGCCGGCCGCGGCCTCGGTGGCTCCGGGCCAGACCCTGCAGTTCTCGGCCAACACGCCCTGGGGCAGCGGCGTCACCTGGTCCGTGCAGCCAGCCACCAGCGGCAGCATCAACTCGGCGGGCCTGTTCACGGCGTCTACCACGCAGAGCCAGTGCCAAGTGCTGGCCATGTGGAACAACGACGTGCGCTATACCGCCAGCGCCACCGTGACGATCCTGCCGCCACCGCCCACCGCCGTGATCACTCCGGCCCTGGTGCAGGCCTCCGGCGCACAGCAGACCGTGGCCGGCACCGGCATCGCCCACGCGGCCGTGGTGGGCGAGAGCGTCCCCGCGACGAACGCCGTCGGCAGCGTCGATCCTAGCGTGAAAGTGCGACACGGGTTCGAGCCGCCTAAGTAGAGACGGATCGCCCCAAAGAACCCAAGGAAAAGAGCAGCAAGAGCTGATTAACCACAAAGAGCACAAAGAACACAAAGAAAGGCACATGAAGAACTGATCCACCACGAAGACACGAAGACACGAAGAAAAGCGAAGAAAGAAAAGGCAAGCACCGCAAGGCAACCAGCTCGAACAAGGCAGCACCCCCGCAGTCCCTTTTCATCTCGGATTCGCGCAGCGAATCCGAGCAGCACCCGAACCACCGCAGCAGCCGAATAACTACAGGTGAACCATGCTCCAGACTTTCCGCACGTTCTCTCTCGCCGCTGTCCTGGCTTGCGGTGTGACGCCTCTGTTGGCGCAGGAGCAGCCGGTGGCTGTGGCGACGGACGCGGCGCCGGCGCCGACCATCGCCTATCAGGGGCGGCTCATCGAAGGGACAACGCCGGCCAACGGGGCGCGGCAGTTCGTGTTCAGCATCCATGACAGCGCGGGGGCGGAGCAGTGGAGCTCCGGTCAGCTGACGCTGACGGTGACCGATGGCCTCTACTCGGTGGTGCTGGGCAGCACGGGGATGCCGGGGCTGCCCACGGCCATCCTGGGCAAGGCGGGGCTGACGCTGCACATCACGCTCTCGGGGCAGGCGCTGACGCCGGATGCGACCATCGTGCCGGCCTTCCAGGCGCGCAGCGCCTGGGAAGTCACGGGGAGCTTCAGCGGGGACCTCAGCGGCACGCAGAACCAGATCCTGATCATGAAGCTGCAGGGCACGCCGATCGACCTGATCACCAACGCGCCGACGGCGGGGCAGGCGTTGGTGTTCAACGGCACGAAGTGGGTGCCGAGCACGGTCGTGGGCCCCGCGGGGGCCACGGGCCCCCAGGGTCCGGCGGGACCGGCGGGGCCGACGGGTGCGACAGGCCTCGCGGGGCCCCAGGGCGTGGCGGGCGCCACCGGAGCCACGGGCCCGGCGGGCGCCGCGGGTGTGGCGGGCCGCACGGTGCTGAACGGTGCGGGGACGCCGGTGGCCACGGCCGCCGCGGGTGTGGTGGGTGACTTCTACCTGGATACGGTGGCGAGCGTCCTCTACGGACCGAAGGTCAGCGCGAGCAGCTGGGCGGGCCTCACGGGCGTGAGCCTGGTGGGCCCGGCGGGCGGCCCGGTGGGACCGGCGGGGCCGACGGGACCAACCGGTGCGGCGGGCCCCCAGGGCGCGACCGGCAGCACCGGACCCATGGGCCCCATGGGCTTCACGGGCCCCATCGGCCCCACGGGCGCGACGGGCGCGGCGGGCCCCCAGGGCGCGCAGGGCGTGGCGGGCGTGGACGGCCAGACGGTGATCGCCGCCAAGGCCCTCCTGAGTGGCGTGGTGGCGCCGACGACGCAGGGCGTGGACGGGGACTTCTACCTCAACACGGCGAACAGCACCTTGTATGGGCCGAAGGCCTCGGGCGTGTGGCCCCTGGTGGGCGTGAACATCATCGGCGCGACGGGCCAGCAGGGCCTCCAGGGCACGGCGGGCGCCACGGGCGCGACGGGCAGCACGGGGGCGACGGGCCCCCAGGGCCCCATGGGCCTGCAGGGCATCCAGGGGCCCCAGGGCCTGACGGGCGCCACGGGCCTGACGGGCGCGACGGGGCCCCAGGGCCTCGAGGGTGTGGCGGGACCCACGGGCGCCACGGGCGCGACGGGTAGCCAGGGTGCCACGGGCCTCACGGGCGCGACGGGCCCCCAGGGCGTGCAGGGCATCCAGGGCGTGCAGGGCGTGACGGGCACCAACGGCCAGATCCTGATCGCGGGCAGCGCGGCGCTGTCGGGGACGACGAATCCCGCGAACACCGTGGGCGTGAATGGCGACTTCTACGTGAACACCACCACGAACATGATCTTTGGACCCAAGGCGGGCGGCGTGTGGCCCAGTGGCTCCGTGTCGATGGTCGGGCCCCAGGGCCAGACCGGCGCGCAGGGCATCCAGGGAGCCCAGGGCGTGGCGGGCAGCAACGGCGTGAACGGCGCGACGGGACCCCAGGGACCCCAGGGCGTGGCGGGTCCCACGGGCCCCCAGGGCAACACCGGCGAGGCCGGTCAGATCCTGATCGCGGGGAAGGCGGCGCTGTCGGGCACCGTGGACCCTCTCGCCAGCGTGGGCGTGGACGGTGACTTCTACGTGAACATCACCAAGAACACGGTCTTTGGACCCAAGGTGGCCGGCGCGTGGCCGACAGGTTCCGTGAGCATCATCGGCCCCGTGGGCCCGGCGGGCCCCCAGGGCACCACCGGCGCGCAGGGCACGGTGGGCGCAACGGGTGCGACGGGCGCGACGGGCGTGGCGGGACCGGCCGGACCGGTGGGTCCCCAGGGTCCCATCGGCCTCACGGGCGCCACCGGCGCCAAGGGCGACACGGGCGCGGCAGGCCAGACCCTGATCGCGGGGAAGGCCGTGCTGTATGGCACGACGGCCCCGGCGGCGAGCCTGGGCGTGGACGGGGACTTCTACATCAACACGGCGAGCTACCTGCTCTATGGCCCCAAGGCCGCCGGCGCGTGGCCCGTGGCGGGCGTGAACCTGGTGGGCCCCCAGGGCCCGGCGGGGCCGCAGGGGCTGACGGGCCTCCAGGGCCCGCAGGGAACGCAGGGCGTGGCGGGGCTCCAGGGACCGGCCGGGACGGCGGGGCCGGCGGGTTCCACGGGAGCGACGGGCGCAACGGGCTCGACGGGCCCCCAGGGCGTGGCCGGTTCCACGGGCCAGGCGGGCGCGCAGGGTGCGCAGGGCGTCCAGGGCCTCCAGGGCGTGCGGGGCAGTGACGGCCAGACGCTGGTGGCGGGCAGTGCGGCCCTGTCGGGCACGACAAACCCCACGGCGGGGATCGGCGTGGACGGGGACTTCTACGTGAACACCACGACGAACATGCTGTTCGGGCCCAAGGCCTCCGGCCTGTGGCCCAGCGGGTCGGTGTCGATCATTGGCCCCCAGGGCGCGCAGGGCATCCAGGGCATCCAGGGACCGCAGGGCGTGGCAGGTGTGAACGGCATCAACGGCGCGACGGGCCCCCAGGGTCCGCAGGGCCTCCAGGGCGTCACGGGCGCGCAGGGGAGTGCCGGCACGGCTGGTCAGATCCTCATCGCCGGGAAGGCGGCGCTGTCCGGCACCACGAACCCCACGGCCAGCACCGGCGTGGACGGCGACTTCTACGTGAACATCACGACGAACATGGTGTTTGGCCCCAAGACTTCCGGCGCGTGGCCCACGGGCTCCGTGAGCCTGACCGGCCCCCAGGGACCCCAGGGTCTGCAGGGCATCCAGGGCCCCCAGGGCCTCACCGGTCCCACCGGCCCCCAGGGCCTCGTGGGCGCCACGGGCTCAGTGGGTCCCATCGGCCCCGAGGGCCCCCAGGGTGCCACGGGCGCCACGGGTGTGCAGGGCCCGGCCGGCGTGGCTGGTCCCGCCGGCGTCGCGGGTCCCACGGGCTCGGCCGGGGCCACGGGTGCCACCGGCGCCACCGGCGCACAGGGCCCCACGGGCAGCCAGGGCGCCCAGGGCGTCAGCGGCACCAACGGCCAGATCCTCATCGCCGGGAACGCGGCCCTGTCGGGCACCGTGGATCCCAGCGCCAGCGTGGGCGTGGACGGCGACTTCTATGTGAACACCACCACCAACATGATCTTTGGGCCCAAGACCGGCGGCAGCTGGTCCTCGGGTTCCGTGAGCATCGTCGGCCCCCAGGGGCCCCAGGGCCTCCAGGGCGTGCAGGGCAGCCAGGGCCTCGCCGGCGCCAATGGCGTGGCCGGCGCCACCGGGCCGCAGGGCCCCCAGGGCGTGGCGGGTCCCACGGGTCCCCAGGGTGCGACGGGCACGGCCGGACAGATCCTCATCGCGGGCAACGCGGCCCTGTCGGGCAGCGTGGATCCCAGCGCCAGCGTGGGCGTGAACGGCGACTTCTATGTGAACACCACCACCAACATGGTCTTTGGGCCGAAGGTGGGCGGTGCCTGGCCCGGGGGCTCGGTGAGCCTGACGGGTCCGGCGGGACCCCAGGGCCTCCAGGGCGTCGCGGGCGCCCAGGGCAGCACCGGCAGCACCGGTGCCACCGGTGCCACGGGGGCGACCGGCGCCACCGGCGCCACGGGCCCCCAGGGCCTCAAGGGTGACACCGGTGCCACGGGTCCAGCCGGCGTCAGTCCGCTCACCCTGAGCGGCAGCGACGTGGTCTACACCGCGGGCTCCATGGGCCTCGGCACCACCACGCCCAACGCCAGTGCAGTGCTTGATGTGACCAGCACCACCAAGGGCTTCCTCCCGCCTCGCATGACCGGGGCCCAGCGGGACGCCATCGCCACCCCCGCCGCGGGTCTGCAGGTCTACCAGACCGATGGCACCGCCGGGCTCTACCAGTTCAACGGCACCAGCTGGTCCCAGGTGGGCGCGGGCAGCGTCACGGGGGTAACCGGCTCAGCTCCGGTCACGGTGACCGGCACAACGGCGCCGGTTATCAGCATGACCAAGGCCACCAGCGGTGTGGACGGCTACCTGGCAGCGGCTGACTTCGCCAGCTTCGCCGCCAAGGGCCTCGGCAGCGTTACCAGTGTGGGCATCGATCCGGGATCCACCGGCCTCACCGCGAGTGCCGCAGTGACTACCAGTGGAACCATCGCGCTGGGTGGGACCCTCGCACTGGCCAATGGCGGCACGGGATCTGGCACCGGCTCCATCGCGGGCAGCAGCGCACTGACTTTCAGCGCAGGGGGCACGAACCAGAACATCACCCTCAGCCCCAGTGGCACGGGCTTCACGCTGTTCAACGGCCAGGTGGGTATGGGAACGGCCACGCCGGATGCCAGCGCGCTGCTGGATCTCACCAGCACCACCAAGGGCTTCCTGGCCCCGCGCATGACTTCCCAGCAGCGAGGGAAAATCACCTCGCCCCCTGTGGGTCTGGCCGTCTACGACACGGACATCCCTGATCTGATGATTTTCAATGGCACCGGCTGGGCCACGCCCGGCGCGAGCGGGGCCAGTGGGGTCTCCTCCGTGAGTGGCACTGCGCCCCTGCTGGTGGCGAATGGCAACAGCACGCCCACCATCAGCATGCCGGTGGCGACTTCGAGTGCCTCCGGCTACCTCTCCTCCACGGACTGGACCGCCTTCAACAACAAGGGCACCGTCAGCAGCATTACCATATCAGGCCCCCTCACGGGCGGGCCCATCATCACCACCACTGGCGCGCTGGGCATCAACAGGGCCACGGGTGCGCAGGACGGCTATCTATCCTCGGCGGATTTCGCATCCTTCGCGAGTGCCGTGCTGTGGGGGAACCACGCGAACAGCGGCTACCTGAAGGCCGATGGCTCCGTGACCGCCACGGGCGACCTCAACATGGGCGGTTCCAAGATTGCCAATGTGGCCACGCCCGGGGCTTCGGGCGATGTCGCCAATAAGGCCTATGTGGACAGCTTCAACAGCGGTCTGGTCTGGCGCGCCTCGGTGGTGGACCTCAGCGGCACCGCGCCCAGCAGTCCCGCCACTGGCGCTCGCTACATCGCCACCGCCGACTGGTTGCTGGGAGCGGGTTCGACCACCAGCAACAGCGCCAACGATATCGGCACCTGGGATGGCGCCGCCTGGACCTTTGCCGCTCCCACCCTTAGGGATGCTGTCTTCGCGACAACGCCAGGAAACGGTTATGTGTTCAATGGAACCTCCTGGGCGCAGTTCAACAGCGGGGCCACCTACACCTTCATCGGCGCCCTGAAGAACACCAACAACACCATCTCGGTGGATGCGGGTGGCATCGTCAATTCCCATCTGAAAGACGGCGCTGTCACCGCTTCCAAGCTTGCTTCCATGGGCGCCGCCTCGGGTCAGGTGCTGGCCTACAACGGCACCCAGTGGGCGCCCTCCAGCGCCTCCACGGGCACCGTCACCAGCATCACCGCCGGCACGGGCCTCTCGGGCGGCACCATCACCGGCACGGGCACCGTGGCTTTGGCCAACACGACCGTCACCGCCGGCACCTACGCCCGGGCCAATGTCACCGTGAACGCCCAGGGCCAGATCACCGCTGCCTCCAATGGCCTCGGCGTCAACCTTGCCAGCGAGGTCGTCGGCGTGTTGCCCCTGACCCAGGGCGGCACGGGCTCAAATAATCAGGCCGGCGCGGCCAACGCCATCCTGCCTGCCCAGGCCAGCAACAGCGGCAAGGTGCTGACCACGGACGGCACCAACGCCTCCTGGAGCAGCGCCGCCGCGACCCAGTGGACCACCACGGGCAGCAACATCGGCTACAGCACCGGCAGTGTCGGCGTGGGCACCACCACGCCCAATGCCAACGCGGCCCTGGAGGTCACCAGCACCAGCAAGGGCCTCCTCATGCCCCGGATGGCCCTGGTGGCCAGCTACGATCCCTCGCCCCTCTCGGCCCACGTGGCCGGGATGCTGGTCTGGAACACGGCCACCTCCAACGACGTCACGCCGGGCCTCTACGTGAACACCGGGTTCTACTGGTCCCGGATCACCACGGCGCCGGTGGCGGCCATCATCACCACCACCACGGCCAGCTCCATCGCCCAGACGACCGCCAGCTCCGGGGTGACCATCACCTCGAACGGCGGGGCGGCCATCACGGCCAATGGTGTGTGCTGGGCCCTCACGGCCAGTCCCACCACCGCCAACTCCAAGACCACGGATACGGCTGCCCAGAGCGGCAGCTTCAGCAGCAGCCTGACGGGCCTGACGGCGAACACCCTCTACTACGTGCGGGCCTATGCCACCAACAGTGTGGGCACCGTCTATGGCAACCAGGTGAGCTTCACCACGCTGCCCAACCTGGCCACCCTGTCCACCACCGCCGCCACCAGCATCACCGGTGCAAGCGCGACCAGCGGCGGGACCATCTCGGGCACGGCCATCGGCACCATCACGGCGGCCGGCGTGGCCTACGCCACCACCGCGGCGCCGACCACGTCCAACAGCGTGGCGGCAGCGGCGACGCTGGTGCAGTCCGGGGCCTTCACGGCCAGCCTCACAGGCCTGGCCCCGGGCACGCTCTACTACATCCGGGCCTACGCCACCAGCGCGGCGGGCACGGCCTACGGCGCGCAGAGCAGCTTCACCACCCTGGTGGTGGCGCCCACCGTCTCGGCCACCACGGCCATCAGCAGCCTCACGGCCACCACGGCCAGCTCCGGCGGCACCCTGGGGACCAATGGCGGCGGCACCATCTCGGCCAACGGCGTCTGCTGGGGCACCACCAGCGGACCCACGGTGGCCCTTGCCACCAAGACCACGAACACCGTGGGGGCCACCTGGACCAGCAGCCTCACGGGCCTGCTCCCCGGCACGACCTACTATGTCCGGGCCTATGCCACCAACAGCGCGGGCACCGCCTACGGCACGGAGGTCAGCTTCACCACGCCCACCATCGCGCCGACCCTGACCACCACCGCCTATAGCGGGCTCACGGGGACTGCAGTCGTGAGCGGGGGATCCATCAGCGCCACCGGCGGGACCCCCATCACCGCCGTCGGCGTGTGCTGGAGCACGAGTTCTGGGACAGAATCGATCAGCGGCGAGCACACCACCGACACGGTGGTTCAGTCCGGTGCCTTCGCCAGCAGCATCACCGGACTCACGACGGGTACCACCTATTACTTGAAGGCCTACGCCACCAACAACGTGGGCACCTCCTATGGCGGTGAGATCAGCTTCACGCCCACCAATGTCGTCAAACTCAGCTACACCGGCGGCCTCCAGACCTGGACCGTGCCCGCGGGCGTCACCTCCGTGACCGTCAAGGTCTGGGGCGCGGGTGGCCAGTATGGAAGCGATGGTAGTGGTGGCGGTAGCTCCATCCCTGGTGGCTATGGCGGCTACGCCCGCGGCACCCTGGCCGTGACGCCGGGCCAAGTTCTCACCATCGTGGTGGGAGGTACAGGAGGCCGCACCACCACCATGAATACCTACGCCTCCGGCGGCTACAACGGCGGCGGAGATTCCTACTGCAATGTCCTCGGGGCGAGTTACGGCCCCGGCGTGGGCGGGGGTGGCGGTGGTACCGATGTGCGGGCCGGGGGATCCGCCCTCACCAACCGAGTCATCGTGGCCGGCGGTGGCGGTGGCGGTGGCGCCAATGTGGTCGGCTGGCTGACTTGGGCCTCTGCCCAATCCGGGTACAGCGGCAGTTTTGCTCCCTTTTCTTCTGCTGCGCAAGGCGGTAATGGTGGCGGTAACGGTGGGACCGGTTCAGCCGCCGGCTCCTGGGGCGCATTCCAGACCTACAGTGTCAATCCCGTGGCAAGTTCTCCTGGCGGCCAAAGTCAAGGTGGTTTTACCGGCGCATGGGGAGGCGGTTTCGGAGCAGGCGGCTTCGGTTATGGTGGGAACGCCAGCTCCGGTGGCACATTGTCTAGTACCGGTCGCTTCTTTTGCGGCGGCGGCGGCGGTTACTACGGTGGCAGTTTCGGCGGAGATGCCAGCGGTGCCGGCGGCTCCGGTTACCTTGGCGGCGTGACGAACGGCTCCTGGACCCCCCTCGGGGGCGAGTCCCTCCTGCTCAGCGGCAACAACGGCAAGGCGGAAATCAGCTTCTGAGCGATCCCTGCGCAGAGGCCCCTGTTCTGCGGCTGCTCTCCCCCCGGGGGGCAGCCGCAGCCCCAAGGAAAGCGAGCCCTAGGCCCCATGTCGTTCCAGATGGAAGTGAGCACCGGCCGGATCCACCTGTGGGTCCACGGGCCCCTGGGTCCGCCGGAGGTGGCGCGGCTGCGAGACGCCCTCGCCCCCCTGCTGGAGGGCCGCCCCCGGGACCTGCGGCTGGAGCTGGTGGGTCTGCCCGAGCTGGAC
>Ga0007882_10001806_pt1 | contig 12252 bp, 7 predicted proteins | sample CryBogCBH12Aug01_FD_71195 | JGI IMG/M metagenome (GOLD analysis project Ga0007882, IMG submission 71195) | Freshwater microbial communities from Crystal Bog, Wisconsin, USA - CBH12Aug09.1 | ecosystem: Environmental > Aquatic > Freshwater > Lake | place: Crystal Bog, Wisconsin, USA | collected... | reverse complement strand
GCCGCCGTTTTGGCGGCGGCGATAATCTGCTGTTCGCGCGGCGAAAGATCGGGGTTGGGCGAAGCCGGTTGGGCGCGGGAAAGATTCAGCGCGGCCAGCAGACAGAGGAGAGAAGATAAAAGCGTTTTCATTTTGTCGGTAGGATTATAAGTATGCGAATTTAATTTATGACTAGCAGTCTGACGATGTCAGCGGTGCGGCAAAATAATTTCATTGATAAAAAAAGTGGCGATGCCGAAGCCTCGCCACCTTTTTGAAACGGACGGTTTGATTAAAAGAACTTGATGTAGAACGTCACGACGGCGGCCACGACAATCAAGCTCAACACCACGTCGAGCGTGCTCCAGCTCGCGCGGGTGGCGGCCTTTTCTTCAGCCGTCGCGCCATACCAGGTGTATTTCACGGTCGAGGCGTCCGGCGCCTTGGTCAGCAAGCTGATGATGATCATCAGGGCGGCGGTCAGCACAAACAAGCCCTGGCAGAAATAGAGCCAGTGAATGTTCCAGAACGCGAAGATGACACCGTGCTTGGCCTGGATGGGCGCGATGCCATCGGCATATTGCTGCGCGGTGATGGCCTGCTTGTAAAGGGCATTCTTGAGGTTGCCCACGGTTTTGCCGTCATCCCCCATGATAATGTCCGCCGCCAATCGGGCGAAGCCGCCGATGACGCCCACAATAAAAGCCCACAGCGCCGCCGGTGCCGTGGCGCGTTTCCAGAACACACCCACCGCGAACAACACGGCGATGGCCGGTGAAAGGTATGCCTGCACGTTCTGGAGATACAAATAAAGGCTCATGTGGAGACTCTTGATGACCAGCACCCAGCAGATGCCCATGAACACGATAACCGCCGTGGCAATGCGCCCGATGAGCACTTCGGTTTTGCCGGAGGCGTTCGGATGCCATTCCCGATAGAAGTCCATCGTGAAGAGCGTGGCGGCGGCGTTGAACTTGGACGCCAGCGACGCCATCAGCGCGACAATCATGCCGCAGGCGACAATGCCCTTGATGCCGTGGGGCAAAATCTGCGCCACGAGCGAGGTGTAGGCGGCATCGCCGGATTTGTCGGTGATGAATCCGCTGCCGGGCGTCTGCGTCAGCGCAAAAGCCACCATGCCGGGAACCAAGAAGATGAACACCGGCGTGAGCTTGAAGTAACCAGCGAGGATGGAACCACGGCGGGATTCTTTCTGGTTTTTACCGGCGAGCACGCGCTGGACGATATATTGGTCGGTGCACCAATACCAGAAGCCGATGATGGCGGAACCGGGCAGCACCGCAAGCCACGGCCAATCCGGATCGTTGTTGGAGCGGATCAAGTGGATATTGCTGCCCACCGCCACCTTCGTTGCATTCCAGCCTTCAACCAAGCTGCCATGACCGAGCTTGTGCAGCCCGATGTAAAGAATGGCGAGCGAACCGCCAATCAACACCGGCGTCTGCAACACCGCCGTATACATAATCACGCGCATCCCGCCGAAGATTGTGTAAAGCCCCGTGGTGAACGCCAAGCCCAAGGCGATGACCCAGAACACGTCAATGCTATGGCCGAAAAGAACGACGTGATCCACGTTGAGCAAAGTGCGGATGACCACGTCGCCAGCGTAAATCGTCGCGGCAATTTTCGTCAACACGAGGCTCGCCATGGTGAGCAGGCTCAGGACATTCCGCGAACCGCGGCTGAAGCGCAGTTCCAGAAACTCCGGCATGGTGAACACCTTCATGCGGTCATAGAGCGGCACGAACACCCAGCCCAGGATGAGAATGAGCCAGCCGTGCATTTCCCAGTGCGCCATCGCCATGCCGGTGATGAAGCCGGCACCGGCGAGACCGACGAGATGTTCGGAACCGATGTTCGAGGAGAAGATCGAGGAACCGATTTGCAGCCAGTTCGCATCGCGACCCGACAGGAAGTAATCCTTGCCGGACTCGTTTTTCTTGCGCATCGAGACCGCCACGACCGCAATCATGCCGATGGCGAACAGGGCAATCACGGCCCAGTCCAGGCCGTTGAACACCGAACCGCCATTGACCGTCGCGGCCACGATGGCCGCCGGAGCCGCCGCGACGGCATTGGTTGCCGCCACCACGCTATTGGTTATTTGATTCATAGTTTTCTAGTTTGCTGTTGAGCTGATTTATTGGACGCTGAATTTATAGACGATGACATTGTGATACACTTGGCCCGGCTTGAGTTCCGTGGTCGGGAAATTTTTCTTGTTCGGAGAATCGGGATAATGCTGCGGCTCCATGCAGAAACCGGTGCGGCGCTGATAAACCTTGCCGCCCTTGCCGGTCAACGTGCCGTCGAGGAAATTACCGGCGTAGAATTGCAGACCCGGCTCGTCGCTCCAAACTTCCAACACACGCCCGCTAGTCGGTTCCACGACGCGCGCCTGCAGACCAAGTTCGCCAAACGGCTTGTTGATGACCCAGTTGTGGTCATAGCCGGGGCCGTATTGCAGCACCTTGTCGGGATCGTTGATGCGCGCGCCAATCGTGGTCGGCTTGCGGAAATCAAACGGCGTGCCGGTCACGTCGGCAAAATCGCCGGTCGGGATGAGGCCGCTGTCCACCGGCGTGGTCTTGTCGGAATTGATATAAACAAGATGTCCGAGAATGTCGCCATTCCCCTGCCCGGCCAGATTGAAATAGGAATGATGCGTGAGATTGCAAACCGTCGGCTTGTCCGTGCGCGCGGTGAACTCCAGTTTCAATTCATTGTCTTCCGTCAACGTGTAAATCGCCGTCACTTCGAGGTTGCCGGGGAAACCTTCTTCCATGTCCTTGCTCACATACGCCAGCACGAGCTGCGGGCCGTGAACGCCAACGGACGGACGGGCTGTCCAGACCACTTTGTCAAAACCCTTCAAACCGCCGTGCAACGAGTTCGGCCCGTTGTTCGTGGCGAGCGTGTAGGTCTGGCCTTCCAGCGTGAACTTCGCGCCGCCAATACGATTGCCGTAACGACCAATGAGCGCGCCGAAATACGGCGTCTTGTCAAGGTAGCCTTGCAAATTGTCGAAGCCCAGCACCACGTCGGCGAACTGGCCGTTTTTGTCCGGCATGGTCAGCGACTGCACAATGCCGCCGTAGGTCATAATTTTGGCCTCGGCACCCTTGGCGTTGTGCAGCGTGTAGATTTCAACCGCCTGACCTTCGGGCGTCTGGCCGAAGTCAGCCTTCGTGATCGTGGAATTAGGATTAGGAGACATGGTTGAGCAGCCTACAAAACAGGCCGCGCCGAGTCCAGCCGTTGCCAGCATGATGGTTTGTTTTATTTTCATGGTTGTGTGTGTTTTATTTTTGTCCGTAGTAAGCCCCCGCCCCGTGTTTGCGGAGAAAATGTTTGTCTAGCAGCGCCGCTTGCATCGGCGGCGTCTGGGGATTGATGTGCAAGGTCTCGCTCGCCAGCCGCGCGATGAATTCCAGCACGCAGGCGTTGTGCACCGCGTCATGCGCATCCTTGCCCCAAGTGAACGGCCCGTGGCTCGCCACCAGCACCGCCGGGTGCTGCGCTGAATCATATTTTAATTGCTTGAACGTCTCAACGATAACCGCGCCGGTGTTCGTCTCGTAATCTTTTTTAATTTCCGCCGGCTTGAGCTTGCGCGTGCAAGGCACGTCGCCATACCAGTAATCCGCCTGCGTCGTGCCGTAGCTCGGCAGGGTTTTACACGCCTGCGCCCACGCCGTCGCGTAAAGACTGTGCGTGTGCACCACGCCGCCGATGCTTGAAAACTTGCGATACAAAACCAAGTGCGTCGGCGTGTCGGAGCTTGGCTTCAAACTGCCCTCGACCACTTTGCCGTCCGCAAGCGAAACGACGACCATGTGCTGCGGCCTCATGCCGGCGTAAGGCACGCCGCTCGGCTTGATGACCATAAGGCCGCGTTCGCGGTCAACGCCGCTCACGTTGCCCCACGTCTGGATGACCAGGCCTTCGGCGACCAAATCCAAGTTGGCCTTGCAGACTTCAGCCTTTAATTTTTCGAGCATAAAATTATTTGCGGACCTTGCTGCGAATTTCAATCAGCTTCTTCATCACGCCGTAAAGATTGCCGTTCCATTCCCGCGTGCCGAAGGCATCGTGCAATTCCTTGTAGAGCGCGTAAAGCTCCTTGTAAATCGCGTGCGCCTTGGGGTTCGGCTTATAGACCGTCGGCTTCAAGCCCGTCATCTGTTTCTGCGCCGCCGCATAATTCTTGTGCGCGCCAGCCACGACCGCCGCCGCGATGGCAGAGCCGAGCGCGCAGGTCTGCGCCGAGCGGGACAGCTTCATCGGCCGGCCGGTCACGTCGGCGTAAATCTGCATCGTCAGCGGGCTTTTTTCCGCGATGCCGCCGCAGTTGACGATTTGTGAAATCTTCACGCCGTATTCCTCCATCCGGTTGATGATGGTCAGCGCGCCAAACGCCGTTGCTTCCACCAACGCGCGATAAACTTCCGCCGGCGTCGAGTAAAGCGTTTGGCCGACCATCAAACCGGTGAGCCGCTGATCCACGAGAATCGTTCGGTTGCCGTTGTTCCAGTCCAGCGCGAGCAACCCGCTTTCACCGGGCGCGAGTTTGAGCGCCTCCTCGTCCAGCTTGCGATGCGAAAGTTTTTCGCCGTGCGGCTGGATGTAATTCACCCACCAGTTGAACAAATCGCCGACCGCCGACTGACCGGCTTCAAGACCGAAATAACCCGGCAGCACGCTGCCATCAACAATGCCGCACAGGCCAGGCACGTCCGCAAGCTTGCTGGTGTTTGCCGCGATGGATATATCGCAAGTGCTGGTGCCGATGATCTTGACGAGCGTTCCCGGCGTGACGCCGCTGCCGACCGCGCCGAGATGACAGTCAAACGCGCCGACGGCAACCGGAATGCCCGCCGTCAAACCAGTTTTCTTCGCCCACGCCAACGTGAGGCCACCGACCGCACGGTCAATCGTATGAACGCGCGGCGTCAAACGCGAACGCAGTTGCGCGAGCTTCGGGTTCAGCTTGGCGAGAAATTCAGCGTCGGGATAACCTTCCCACTTTGCATTCCACATCGCCTTGTGACCGGCGGCGCAGACGCCCGCGATGAATTTGTCAGGATGCTCCGTGCCGGTGAGCGACGCGGGAACAAAATCCGAAAGCTCCACCCACGAATGGGCGGCATTGAAAACTTCCGGCGCGGTGCGGAGGCAATGCAGCAGCTTGCTCCAGAACCATTCGCTCGAATAGGTGCCGCCGCATTTCGCGAGAAATTGCGGACGCATTTTTTTTGCCAGCGCGGTGATTTCCACGGCTTCATTGACGCTGGTGTGATCTTTCCACAGCCACGCGAGCGCGGCGGGATTGTTCGCAAATTTTTTCTGGAACACCAGCGGCTGACCGAGCTTGTCCACAGGCAACGGCGTGCTGCCGGTGGTGTCCACGCCGATGCCAATGACCTGAGCGGGGCTGAAACCTTTGACTGCTTTTTTCGCGGTGGCGAGCGCCTGCTTGATGGTAATCGCCGCGCCGTCGAGGTAATCCTGCGGGTGCTGTCGCGCGAGATTAGGATCGCGGGCCAGGACGACGCCCTGCGTGCCGTGAGCGTAAGTCCAGACAGCGGCGGCAATTTCCGCGCCGTTGGCGACATTGACGATGAGGGCGCGAACGGAGTTCGTGCCGTAGTCCAAACCGATGGTGTATTTGATGCTCATTTGCTTTGATTGGTTGCAGTGCGTAAAATCCGAACGCCATACAGACCGCCGGCAAAATTGCCCGGCTGCGCCTGTAGCTTGATGGTGATTTGTTTTTTCGCGCGGGTGAGTTCGGCGGGAATTTCGTAGGTCGCCGTCCAGAATTTTTCCGGCTCATTGTTCAGCAATTTCTGCGTGGCGATTTTGGTGCCGTCCACGAGAATGTCAAAATTGCGCTCGCCATTTTCACTGCCCCACCAATCGCAAACCAGTTGATTGGTCACGGCGGAATCCACTTTCACGTCGAAGGAAAACCAGCCGCCGTCCCACGCGTGATGAAATTTGCGACGATTAAATTCGCCGGCTCCGTCATTTTTCCCCACAAAATTGTGATCGCGTTCGGGTTGCATTTCGCCGGGCTGGAAGGCATCCACCGTGCGGGCTTCCAATTCTTTCATCCGCTGTTCTTCGGCGCGAATTTCGCCTTCACGCTGCGCCCATTCGGCGACGGTGAACTTGTCCAAATAAACGGTGTAACGACGGTCGTGCAACAAATGAAACGGCACCAGTTGCACGTCGCGCGGCTTGCCAACGCCCACCGTCTCGAAAGTTTGTTGGGCAAGCGAAACCGGTTTCACCCAGTCCACCACCGGCTTGCTGTCCGTCAGCAGCACGGGCACATAACCCGCCTTGTCCGCCGCCGGATCGGTCTCCGGCCCAAGATCAGCGGCGAGCAACGTCGGGCCGTAGAAGACGGCGATGCGGTTCGGATTATCCGGCATGGACTCCGTGCGCAAGGCCATCGGGAAATGGATTTCCACTTGATCGCCATTCTGCCATTCGCGCTGGATGACGGCGTAGCTCGACGGCGAAGTCGTGTCGGAAACGACTTGGCCATTTACCTTCACCGTCAATTTGTCCGCCCAAAACGGGTGGCGAATGTTGATGGCAAAAACCTGCGGCTTGTCCGTCTTGATCGTGATGGTGGAGGTGTCACCGGCCGGCCATTGCGTTTCCTGGCGCAACTCAAGCCCGCGTTTTTTCCAATTTAATTCCGAAGCGATGAACAAGTTGACCCAAAGATTGCTGTCGCTGTGGAAATAAATGCCTTCGCCATACTTGACGTGGTTCTCCATGCCGGTGCCGACGCAACAGGTAAAATCGTCATACTTTGCCTGATATTCCTTGTGAAAGCCCGGTTTAAGCGAAAGGTAATAAATCACGCGGCCGTCAGGATTTTGCGTGGATCGAATCTGATTCAACAAAGCCCGCTCATAAAAATCCGCCGCCGCCGCCTGCGGATTCCAGCCGAAAACATGCTCCGTCAGCTTGAGCATGTTGTTGACGTTGCAGGTCTCAGTCGTGTGCGCGGAGAGCCGGTCATTCAAATGGTCGGCGGCCCCAAAATGCTCGCCATCGCTGTCGCCACCCGTGACGTAGCTGTGATGATTCACGACGCGATCCCAGAAAAATTCCGCCGTGCGCCGATCCGTGAGATCGCCGGTCAGTTCGTAGCGCGTGGCCAGGCCGACGATTTTGGGAATCTGCGTGTTCGCGTGTTTGCCGGGCAAAATATCTTCGCCGCGCGACAACGGATCCAACACCAGCTTTTGATGAAAGCGCCGCGATAGTTTCAAATAATTTTCGTTGCCGGTGTCCGCATAAAGGTCGGCGAAAACTTCGTTCATGCCGCCGTGTTCGCAGGCGAGCACTTTCTGCATCTGCTCCTCGGTCAGGCCGGAATAAATTTTGTCCAGCCAGTCGGCCAGTTTTTCGGCCACCACCAATGCCTGCTGATTGCCGACCAGCCGATAAGCATCGCGCAAACCGGCGAAGACTTTGTGCATCGTGTAATTCGGCACCCAAATGCCGTTGAGATCAAAACCGGAGGAACGGATGTTGCCCGCCTTAACTTCGCCAAAAGCTTTGCGCCCGTTGGCAAACGCCGCGAGGTAGCCGTCGCCGCCCGCCTGCTGGCACGCCGCGAGTTCAGCCACGATGTAATTGACGCGCTCCAGGAAAACTTGATCGCCCGTGGCCGCCCAGGCCAGAGAACAACCGCTCAAATAATGGCCGAGCGAATGGCCCGCAATGCTCTTGGCTTCCCAGCCGCCATACGGCTCGGCTTTGGGCGGCAGCCCGGCCTGCTTGCGAAAATCCGCCAGCAGCCGATCCGGTTCGAGACTCAGCAAATAGTTCGTTGCGATCCCCTGCCCCGTCTGAAATTCGCCGGCCAGCAGCCGCACGTCGCCCAGGTCAAATTGACGGGCGAGCGGCGGCGCGGCAGGCGTGATTTTCAAGGCCGGCTGGCCGTCGGTCAGCGAATCCGCCGGGGCCGTCAGCCCGAAGGCGGCGGCCAACGTCAATCCAATCACGATCCGGGCCAGCGGAGTTTTCATGAATTATTGCTTGGTTTGCAGCCGCATCACGGTCAGCGAATTTCCGGGGAAGGTCGTCTTGAATTGCGTGCCCGTGAAATTCACCGGCCCGGTCTTGGGCGACACCTTGGTCGGCTCTTCCAGCGTGTTTTCATCCGTGCCACTTTCCGACGTAAGCACGGTGGCCGTGCCCTGCCCCGTCAGATTTTTGGCCCCGGTCAAATCCACTTCGGTTTCCAGCGGGCTGGCGTTCGCATTGACCACTTTCACAATCACGTCGCCGGTCTGCGCGTCGGTGGCCGCAGTGGCGTAAAGCGCCTTGACGATTTTGCTGCCGCCAAAATCCACGTCATGCAGCAACTGGCCGTCGAGCCAGCATTTCACATGACTGCCGGTGACAGTCAGTTTCAGATCATACCAGCGGCCAGTTTCAATGTGGCTTGGCTTGCCGTCCAGCGTGTCCCCACACTCGATGCCATCCCGGGTGTTGCCCCAACCGCCAATGTTCCACCAGTTGTGGTCGTCATCACTGCCGACATTGAACAAAATCTGAAAGCCTTCCTCGCCGGAAATTTTTCGGGCCTTGAGCGTGATGGTGTAATCCGTCCATTTGCGATCAGCCACCAGCGCCCGGATGAATTCGTGTTCCGTCGTCTGGCGCAACACGCCGTCCTGCGCTTGCCAGTTCGCGCCGTCGCCCAACAGCTTCCAGCCTTGTGTGCCGTGGCTGAAATCGGAGGCGAACAGAACTTTGCCGTCTGGCGCGGTCACTTGGAGGTCTTTGAACTCCGCCGCCGTGTTCCAGGTGCCGACGCCAATCCTGCCGCCAATCGTTGTCGGCGCGGCATCGGGCGATTGCACTTCCGTGGGCAGAGAAACGTCGCCCCGATTTTCGGCAAACATTTTTTGGACGTAGTAACTCGGCAGGCCATACCAGTTCGCGCTGTCAAAATTGATGAGGTCAGGATTCCACGCGCGATGGTTCAAGTTCACCAGCAGCGGTGCATAGCTGGCCATGATGACCAGGTCGGAATTGCGTTCCAAGCCGGTCATGAACGCCGCTTCGCCAATCGCGCCGCGCAGGTCGCCGAGGCCGCAACCTCTCGTCACCGCATATTCGCCGACAAAAACTTTCGGGCCGTTGCGGTCGTATTGGTCAAAGTGATTCGCATTGCGCATGAAAAATTCCGGCGTGTCATAAAAATGTTCGTCGATGATTTCCGGTCGCTGGTCTTTGGGGTAGGATTCACCCACCCAATACGTATCGGTGATCAGGTGCATTTCCGGATATTTGGCGCGAATCGCGTTGACCATGAGCGGACGGCGCTCGCGATACGCCGGCCCGCCGTTTTCATTGCCGATCTCCATGTATTTCAAATTGAACGACGCCGGATGGCCCATCGCCGCGCGGCGCGCGCCCCAGACGGAATTGGTCGGTCCGTTGGCAAATTCAATCGCATCCAACGCGTCCTGCACCCATTGATCCATGCGATCCAGCGGAATGGTTTCCTTGTGCGACATGCCGATGTTAATGCAGAAGAGCGGCTCCGCGCCGAGGTCTTCGGTCATCTGCAAATATTCATAATAGCCGAGTCCGTGCGTGGCGTTGTAGCCCCAGATGTTCCAGAGCGGTGTGCGCGAATCAATGTTGCCGATGGTATTTTTCCAATGATTCATGTGCGCGAAATCGTCGCCTTCCACCCAGCAGCCGCCGGGAAAACGCACAAAGGCCGGATGCAAATCCGCGAGCGATTCCGCGAGGTCGGTGCGCAAACCGTGATCCTTCCACGTTTTCTTCGGCAGTAGCGAAACCATGTCGAGGAACAAAATGCCTTTGCCATCGCCGGAAATTTCCAGCTTCGCCTTCGGATCGGTGCCGGTCGCGGTCAAATCCAGCGTGTGATATTTCCAGCCGCTGTTGATGCCAAAAATATCGCCGCTGGCGAGCACTTCGCCGGTGCTGCTCAAAATTTTCACCGTGAGTTTGCCGGGGAATTTTTCGCCGCGCGCCGCGAGTTTCAGCGTGTAGCTGTCGCCGGCAACAATGTTCATGCCCCAGTAGCCTTCGTTTTGCAAGGTGAACGCGCCATCCGCCTGCACGCGCAGCGATTTGCGGTTGAACGCATTCAGCGGCGGCACCGGCGGCTTGGCCTGCACGTCCGCCGTGATAACTGCGGCCTCGCTTTTGCCGTCGCCAACGCTGGCAAATTTCCAGTTCTCCGGCGTGTCCGCATCCTCGAACGAGCGGTTGCGAACCATTTCGGGATAAATGCCGCCGTCCGTGGACATATTGATGTCCTCGAAGAAAATGCCCCACAATGTCGGCGAAATCGGATGCGCCGGATGCGCCACGTCCACGGTGATTTTCGCCGGTTGCGCGTTCGCTGAAATGGCCGACGCCAAAACGGCGGCGGCAAAATAATTTTTCAATTTCATTTTGCGGAGATATTTTCTTCGAGGATTGATTTGATAATTTTAGGAAACCCAGCCGCTCTTCAGTCCGTAAGCGCAGTCGTTCCAGACGAGTTCCTGTTTGAACTGGCGCAGCTTCGTATCTGCGTCAATCACCACGGCTTCGAGACCGGCGATGGCCGCAAAGTCTTCGAGCATCTCCGTGGTAACGGCCTGACTGAAGCCGGTGTGATGCGCGCCGCCCGCGTAAATCCACGCCGCGCAAGCGTCCTCGAAATTCGGACGGCACTTCCACACGGCTTGCGCCACGGGCAGTTTTGGCATCGGCTGTTCGGGTTTGACGACATCCACCTCGTTGATGAGCAGGCGAAAACGGTTGCCGAAATCCATCAGCGCCGCGTTGAGCGCGGGGCCGGCGGGCGTGTTGAAAACGAGCCGTGCCGGATCCGCCTTGCCGCCGATGCCGAGCGGATGCACCTGCAACGACGCCGTGCCGTCCGCGATGCTCGGACAAATCTCCAGCATGTGCGCGCCGAGGACAACCTTGTTTCCGGGCGCGAGATGATAGGTGTAATCTTCCATGAACGACGTGCCGCCCTTGAGTCCGCTCGCCATGACTTTCATCGCGCGGACGAGCGCGGCGGTTTTCCAGTCACCTTCGCCGGCAAAGCCGTAGCCGTCGGCCATGAGCCGTTGCGGCGCGAGGCCGGGCAACTGCACGAGGCCGTGCAGATCTTCAAACGTCGTGGTGAAACCTTTGAAACCGCCTGCTTCGAGAAACGTGCGCAGGCCAAGTTCGATGCGCGCGGCTTCGCGGATGGACTTGGCGCGCTTGCCACCTTTTTTCAAATCGGCGGCGACTTCGTAAACCGCTTCGTATTCCTTGACGATGGCGTCAATTTCTTTTTCGGAAATCGCGTTGACCACTTTCACCAAATCGCCGACACCGTAGCCGTTGACGGCGAAACCAAATTTAATTTGCGCAGAAACCTTGTCGCCTTCCGTCACGGCCACTTCGCGCATATTGTCGCCGAAGCGGCAGAACTTCGCGGTCTGCCAGTCGGCCCACGCGGCGGCGGCGCGCGCCCACGCGCCGAGTTTTTCCTGCGTGGATTTTTCCTGCCAGAAACCGACGACCACCTTGCGCGCCAAGCGCAGCCGGCTCCAGATGAAACCGTGCTCGCGGTCGCCGTGCGCGGCCTGGTTCATGTTCATGAAATCCATGTCAATCGTGGCCCACGGAATGTCGCGGTTGTATTGCGTGTGCAAATGCGCGACGGGCTTGCGGAGCTGCTTGAGGCCGTTAATCCACATCTTCGACGGCGAGAACGTGTGACACCAAGTGATGAGGCCGATGCACTTCGGCGCATTGTTCGCCGCCTGGCACAGTTCCGTCACCGCGTCCGGCGTGACGAGGACCGGCTTGAACACGACCTTCACCGGAATGGCGGGCGCGACATTGAGCGCTTTGGCGATTTCCTGTGAATGTTCGGCAACCTTCTTCAAGGTTTCCGGTCCGTAAAGATGCTGGCTGCCGGTCACGAACCAGACTTCGTATTGCTTGAGGTTGATGTTCATAAATTAGGATTCTTAAGTTATTGGTTAAAACGAAGCGGACGGCGAACCGTCCGCTTCTTGGTTATTTCAGATGAATTCGTTGATGAGGTTTTCGAGATATTCCTGGCGGCCGCTGGTGCTCGCGTCGGCTTCGCCCTTCTTGAGCATATAAGCTTCGAGATCCTTGAAGCTGGCTTTGCCCGCTTCGATCTTCGCGCCGATGCCGCTGTCCCACGAGGCGTAGCGG
>Ga0007882_10001803_pt1 | contig 12259 bp, 11 predicted proteins | sample CryBogCBH12Aug01_FD_71195 | JGI IMG/M metagenome (GOLD analysis project Ga0007882, IMG submission 71195) | Freshwater microbial communities from Crystal Bog, Wisconsin, USA - CBH12Aug09.1 | ecosystem: Environmental > Aquatic > Freshwater > Lake | place: Crystal Bog, Wisconsin, USA | collected... | reverse complement strand
ACAGTGGCGGGCTGGGCGGCATAACCGCGAATGGCCAGCAGGGCAGTCAACAAGAGCACAATCGGACGCAATGAAAATGGGTTCATCACTTTTGAGACGCTGAAACGCCGACGCAGGTTGCGGTCAAAGTGTGGTTTTTGGTGGTTGCTCGTCCGGTGGCAAGAGAAACTTGGCGCGAGGAATCATGCAGTCGCGCCTGGGCAGGCAGGCTCCCCAACTCCGATTCCCAGGAATCAGAAATTGGGGCAGACGAGTCGGAAGAACTTTGTCCGGTTCGTGGCCGCGAGTGGCAGCACATTCAACTGGTTGGTGACAAAAAAGTTGAGGAGGTTGTTGGTGGACCAGACCGGCGCGGGATAGAGGTTGGTGGCCGACTCAGCCAGATAGCCACTCGGATAGGCGGGCCAAGAAACGGTCACGTTGGTGCCGGTCTTGCCCATCGTCAGCGTCGGGGTGGGCATGAAGGCAAAGGCCAGGGCATAAGGCTCAGCGGTGGTGACGGTGCTGCCGCCCGCTTTCCAAACCTGCAAATCATATCGGCCCGGCGCGAGCGACGTCAGCCAGATATGTTGGACATTGTCCACGGCACTGGTGCTGCAGGCTACAAGGTTGCTGTTGGCGGTGTTATACAGATACAGACGGAGGTTGTTGATGCCGGCGGTGCTGTAATGCCGGTTCCAAACGAGGGTGGCAGCGGTGAGAAAAACGGTTTTGGCGGAGCCGTTCGTCACGTTGAAATAGTAATGGTTGATGGCATCGCTGGTCGAGCTGCTGGTGTTGGTGGCAAAACTCCAGCCCGAGAGGGCGGCAATGGTGTTGGTGGCCGTGGTGGGCGGATGAACCGCGTTGGTAGTGATGGTTGTGGCTACAAAATTGGTCTGCCGACCACCGGCGAGCTGCCGGTAGGAATTGTAAAGGTTCAACATACCGGCACCAAAGCGGGCATCCAGCGGGGTGCTGGGGCCGTTGGTCCAGTCCGTCTGCTTGACCGCGCCGTTGAGGAGGAGGGCCTTGAGGGTGCGCATATCAGCGGCGGAGTTGGTGGGGTTGCCGCCATCGCCGCGTTCGGCGGCCTGCAGCAGCACGGCGGCGGAGCCGGCGACTTGCGGCACGGCAAAACTGGTGTTTTGATCCGGCGCAACGATGTCCGGCTTGCACCGGCTATTGTCCACGGTGGGGCCGGTGGCGGAGTTGCCGCCGATATTATCCGGGCCGTTGTAGGAGCCGACGGAGATGCAATCGTAACCCGTGCCCGGAGCCCCGGGTCGCCCGGTTTGGCCTACGGATCCCACCAGCAGCACATTGTAATAGGCACCGTAATTGTCAAAATAGGTGTCGAGCAGTTGTTGCTGGCTGATGGAACCAGAATTGCCGGGCACGGTGTCGCCATAGGAATAGCTCAAGTTGATGATGGCATCGCCGAGACTGACCGGAGTACCCCGATAGACATAGTTGTTGAAAAAGTAATTAGCATCGAGCATGTCCACATGGCCGACGTTGGTGGCGATGCCGCCGGCTGCCGGGAGATTACTGATGACGGTGCCATAGAAAAACTGGGCCACCCGCTCGGCGTGACTGCTGTTCGTGCCTACCGTGTTGGGATAGCTGCTGCTGGTGCCGTAGGGGGAAATGTAGGTGAAGATGCCGGCAGGCGAGCCGACGTTCGCGGGATTTACTTCGAACGACTCCAGTGGTGGTGGGTTGTTGGTGGCTTCCGGTTGCGCAACCCGGATGCCATTGCCGTATAGGTTGGTCGTGTCGGCCCGAAACGCCAACACTCCGGTCTGAAAATCGTCCTGGGCACGCAGAGCCGGATTCAGGAGTAAAAACGCCGCGCCAAGCAACAATATGGCCGTTGGGAACTTCTGAAAAATCATGATGGTCTCTTAAAAATTGGGGCTGACGAGCCGGAAAAATTGCGGGGCGTTCGTGGCGTTGAGATGCAGCCAGTTCTGTCCGTTGGTGACAGTGGAAGCCGGGAGATTGTTCGTGGACCAGGCGGGCGACGTACCCAGGGCGGAAACCGCCTGAGCAGCAAAACCCGCCGGGTAAACCGGCCAGGACAGCAGCACATTTGTACCGGCGGGAACTATCGTCATGGCGGGCAGCGGGGCAAAGGCAAAGGCGACGGCATAGGTTTCATCCAGACTGACCAGATTGGTGCCGCCCGCCTTCCAGACCTGCAAATCATAGCGCCCGGGGGCGAGTTGCGGCACGCAGACATGCTGGACATTGTCCACCCGGCTGGTGCTGCACGCCACGAGATTGCTGTTGGCTGTGGCATACAGGAAGAGGCGCAAATTATTGATGTTCGTCTGGCTCAACTGGCGGTTCCATACCAGCGTGGCAGTGGTGTAAAAACGGGTGCTGGCGGAGCCGTTAGTGACGTTGAAATAATAGTGGTTTACGCCATCGGCAAGCGTGGTGCTGGTGTTGGTGTTGAAATCCCAGGCACTGAGCGTGCTGATGGTGTTGGTGTCGCCAGCGGGCGGATGGGCACCGCCAAGGAGGACGGTAGCGGCCACACAGTTGGTCTGACGCTGGCCGGCGAGTTGGTGGTAGGCGTTGAAGAGGTTGAGCAGGCCGGCACCGTAGCGGGCATCCAGCGGAGTGTTGGGGCCGTTGGTCCAGCCGACGGGTTTCACGGCCCCGTTGAGGAGCAGGGCCTTGAGCGTGCGCAGGTCGGCGGCGGCATTGGTGTCCGCCCCACCATCACCGCGTTCGGCGGCCTGGAGCAGGACGGCGGCCGCTCCGGAAACCTGCGGGGTGGAAAAGCTGGTGGCGGGCACTTTGGTGGTATCGGATGCCCCGGGCGCGGTGATGTCCGGCTTGCACCGGCCGTTGTCCACGGTGGGCCCCACACTGGAGGTGGCCCCCGCGCCGTAGGCGGCTACACCTATGGAATTATAAGCGGTGCCGGGCGGGCTGACCGAGCCGACATTGTTTACGGCGGAGACGAACAGCACATGGTTGGCGTTGGCGTAGTCATCGTATTCCGAATCCAATTCCTCTTGGTCGCTGACGGCCAGGTAATTGGTGGGGGTGGGCAGGTTGGTGACGACGTTGCCGAAGATGAAGCTTTGGTTGACGATGGGGTCGCCGAGGGCGGGTAGCAGGGGATTGGCGATGTAATTGGTGTAGAAGAAATCAGCGTCCAAGTTGTCCACGTGGGCGATATTCGTCGCCACCCCATAGCCGGGCCCGTAAAAAAAACGGGCCACATCATCCGCGTGCCAGGAATCCACGCCCGCGCTGTTGGGGTAGTTCGTGCCCGCGCCATCGGCTGAGCGGTAGGTGAACGTCGGGGTCGGGTTGCCGACATTGGGCGGAAACACCTCAAAGGCCAGAGGACTGAGTGAAACGTCACCCTCCGGCTGACCCACGGTAATGCCGTTGCCGTAGAGGTTGGTGGTGGTGGCGCGCAGCAGGTTGACCCCGGTTTGATCCAGTGTCGGAATGGGAGAACTTAGGGCAGCCATACCCCCGGCTCCCCAAAGTAAGACCATGCCCGCCCAACGGTGAAACTTCATGATTAATGAGTGAATAAAGATGGCTTACTTCGGACAAAAGTCAAATGGTGGAAAGGGCTTTGGGAGTTTTGAGTTTTTGGTTTTAAGTTTTTAGTTGGAGAGGGGGGGCGGGTTGTGCGGGAGGGCTCGAACCAATCAGGGCACGCCGCCGGGCATGCGCTCATTTCGCCGCATTTTTTCCCTGCGTTTGCGCCGGTTTGCGCTAGACTAACCGGATGTTCGACTCGTTAAGCACCAAGCTCCAGAACGCTTTTCGCAACCTGCGCGGCCTCGGGAAAATCTCCGAGGGCAACGTCTCCGACGCCCTGCGCGAGGTGCGGATGGCCCTGCTGGAGGCGGATGTAAACTTCAAGGTGGCACGCGACTTTATCGAACGCGTCAAGACCAAGTCCCTCGGGGCGGAGGTCATCGCCAGCGTGCAGCCCGGCCAGCAGATCATCAAGTTTGTCAGCGACGAACTGGTGGCGCTGTTGGGGGCAGAAAACGCGGGGTTGAACCTGACCGAAATGCCGGCCTGCATCATGATGGTGGGTTTGCATGGTTCCGGCAAAACGACTTCCAGCGGCAAGCTGGCCCGCCTGCTCAAGAAGCAGGGCCGGGCACCGTTGCTGGTGGCGGCGGATGTTTACCGGCCGGCCGCCATGGATCAGCTCGAAACGCTGGGCAAACAGATTGAGGTGCCAGTCTTCCTGAAACGCGGTGAAACGGATGTCCTGAAGATTGCGCGGGAGGCACTGATCTTTGCGCGGGAGAACCAGCGTACGGTGCTGATTTTTGACACGGCGGGCCGCCTACAGATTGACGAGCCATTGGTGCAGGAACTGGTGCGGCTGCGCGAATTGGTGAAGCCGCAGGAAATCCTGCTGGTGCTGGACGCGGCCACGGGCCAGGAGGCGGTGAACGTGGCCACGCACTTCGACCAGGCGCTGAACATTACCGGTTCCATCCTGACGAAGCTGGACGGCGACGCGCGCGGTGGCGCGGCCCTGAGCCTGAAATCCGTCACGGGCAAGCCCATCAAGTTTGCCGGCGTGGGCGAAAAACTCGATGAGTTCGAGCCGTTCCACCCGGAACGCATGGCTTCGCGCATCCTGGGCATGGGCGACGTGGTAAGCCTCGTGGAAAAAGCGGCCGAAGCCGTGAGCGAGGACGAAGCCAAGCGCATGGAGGAGAAGATGCGCAAGGGCGAGTTCAGCCTGGAAGATTTTCTCGAACAGTTGCGTGCCATGAAAAAGCTCGGCTCGCTGGAGAGCATCGTCAAGATGCTGCCGGGCGGCGGCGACGCGCTCAAGCAAATGGATATCGGCAAGCAGGAGAAGGAATTTAAGCGCATGGAGGGCATGGTCTGCGCCATGACCCTCAAGGAGCGGCGGAATCCGACGGTGCTGAACGCCTCCCGCCGGCGGCGCATTGCCGCTGGCAGTGGCGTGACGGTGACGGAGTTGAACACCATGCTCAACAAGTTTTTCCAGATGCAGACGATGATGAAGAAGATGGGCAAGATGTCCAAGATGATGGGCAAAATGGGCGGTCTGGGCGGCGGCATGCCCGGAATGTTCCGGCGGTAGTCTTGGGGCTGGGAGTTGGAAGCTGGAAGATAGTAGTTGGAACCTTGGAATCAACGCAGGGACGCCGAGCTGCGCCGAGGAACGCGGAGGGCGGAATCGTGTGGAGTGCGCAGACGTGTTGCCGCAGTCCAAACGCTCTCACCAGCCAGAGCGCTCTGGTAGAATATAACTTCTCTGCGATTCTCCGCGCTCCTCTGCCTCTCTGCGTTTATCTGGACGCCCGGGTCGAGTTTTGGCAACTGGCTTCCGGCTTACACCTCAAATTCCGCGTGCCCCTCAATCGCCAGCAAACGCCGTTTCCAATCCAACCCACCCGAAAACCCACCCAATTTGCCGTTGGCGGCCAACACGCGGTGGCAGGGCACCAGCACCGGAATGGGATTCGCCCCGCAGGCACCGCCCACGGCGCGGACGGCCGCCGGTTTGCCAATCGCCTTTGCGATTTCGCCATATGATTTGGTCTGGCCCGGACGGATTTTCAGCAATTGCCGCCAGACCGATTGCTGGAACGGGGTGCCGCCGGTCAGATCGAGTGGGGGATAATTCTTGGGTAATGCGCCCGCCAAAATGTCGTTCAGGGCGGCCGTGGTGAGTTTTGTCCACGACCGCTGGGCGATGGAAGGCTTTGCCGCAAAGTCTGTTGCCAAGGCGCTGGTTTGAGGGAAGCGCAAGCCACTCAGGCCCGTTTCAGTGAATTCCGCCAGGAAAACACCTTGGGCGGTGCGAATCGGGATGTTTACCCGTACGGCGGCCGGTTCCTCTGTTTCCTTTGCTTTCGGGTGAGGGTGGACAATCATGCTTAAAATTTACCCCGTTTGTTGCATCTGACAAGTCGCGCCATTCAGTCCCGTTTTAATGTAAAAACGGCGACAAAATATGCGCAGTGTTTTAAAAAAAATGTAAAGCACAACGAATCTGGTGACCGTCAAAACCTGGCGCAGAGCCAAGACAATAATTCGGGCCAATCCCATTCCGGACGGAGTAATGGTTGCCATGGTTCCTGTTCTAGTTGAACCGCAATTGTTTAGAGCTTTCAATCTAGCTAATAAAAAATTCGGCATTGGGACAATGTATAAAGTATATTTATAATGGATTTAGATGTATTACATAATTTTAACAATTTGCCAGGGTTGAGATTTGTGAATAAATACTGTTGACTTTAAACGCCAATATTGTAATCTGCTGTCGTTGGTTGGGTGCAAAACATACAAAACAAATTAATCAGAATTTAAAGTTGTAAATTATATATATGAAAAAAATCATTGCGTTGGTTAGTGTGGTTGCCGGTGTGGCTGCTTGCGCTCAGGCTGACGTTTCTTCACCGGACTCGTTTTACGCTCAGTTGCATTACGGTAATACCCCGCTTGCTCCTAGTGGAACTACCTATGCCGGGCCGGTTCTGACTACCGGGAGTACTCCGGTGACTCTTAACTTTGGATCCCAAATCCAAGATTTAATTACCGTTGGTGACCGTTTTATCAGTATTACTAACGCATCCACGGATGCGCCTAGCCCTACTCGTCACTACGGTGTTGCTGGGTTCAATGGTTTGCAATTTACTTTGAACAGCGGCTACCAGATTGCTAGTGCCTCGCTCAACACCGATTTGACCACGTATGTCGGCTTGAACAGCAGTGCTGTGACGTTTGATGCGACGCATGTTTTTGTGAATTTTGCTTATTTGGGGACTCAGCTAGACACGCAGTCTGGCAGCGTGATTAGCTTGGACATCACCACCGTTCCCGAGCCCACCACGCTGGCCTTGGCCGGTTTGGGTGCCTTGGCGGTCGTGCTCCGCAAGCGCAAGTAATTCAACTGTTTTTCAAAACCCTCACGATTTGCGTCGTGAGGGTTTTTTGTTTTCAAAGATAGCATTGCCATGTGAAAACGCTCAAAGCCGTTGTTCACATCTATTGACAGCAGCGCAAAAGCCTCCAGAGGTACTCCACGCCCGCCGGTTGGACGCGAATAATCCCTAAACCCGGCGGTAACAGACTGACGCACACACCATAACGCGCCAGCTAGTGCCGTAACAATAGGTAGGAGAGCCCGGTGAGAATGGCCAAAAAGATGACCACAAGAATGATGAAACGGTCGCGGGCCACGCGTTTTTCGTAGCGTAGCGGGCGCAATCCTTGCACGCTGCCCACGGCGAGGTAGTTGATAAGCCGGGGGTTGCTGGTGGTGGGACTGCGCAGCCGGTTGCGCAGGCGGGCGATGAGCGCGGGCAGATCGTATTTGCGGACGCCCAGTTCGTTATAAAGTCCCTCCTGCTCGGCGACGGGGGCAGCGGCCACGGTGTTGCGGCTGACATCTTCGAACACCGGTTCTGCCGGCGGTTGGGGCGGGGCGGCGGGTTTGGTTGCCGCCGGATGCGGCGTGGCGGTGGAACGGAATTTGGGGCCGGCCGGAACCGGGGCCGGAGGCTGCGAACTGAGCCGTTTAATCTCCGCCTCGAGCGCGGCAATCTCGTTGCCCAAGTCGCGGGCGCGATCCGAGAGTGGATCCGGCTTTTTCCGGTGCGGCATCATGGGCTTTAGTGACGTTTCAGGAGCACCAGCACGAAGGTGCCCAAGGCGGCGAGTGAAGTCAGCAGCAACGGCCAAGTGAGCGCCAGGCCAATCAGGCAGAGGCGGCCGGGTTTCAAATTAGCGAGCGATGCCGGCTCCCCGACCGGACTGCCGATTAATCCGGCGGCCGGGCGATTCTCGCCCTGCAGCACGGGAAGTTTCTGCCGCGCGCCGTTCCATTCCAGCCGGGCGTTTTCCACGGCGGTCAGGGCGCGGGTGAGTTCGATGTTGAAATTGTCCTTGGTCCAGTTTTCCTCGTGAATGGCCTGCACCTTGGCGAGAGCGGACTTGAAATCGGCCGTGGTCTTGGCCATCTGCTCCGCCTCGCGGCGGGCATTGAATTCCGCCTCTTCGAGCAGCCCCAGACCGCGCGTGAGTTGCTGGATCATTTCCTGGCGGCCGGTCTGGAATTCGGTCTGGCGGCGGCGCAAATCCTCGAGCTCGCCGCGCTGGCGTTCCAGTTCCTCTTGAGCGTGCTTGAGTTCGGCCAGCTTCTGCTGGGCTTCCACCACCTTGCGATCCACGTCCTGGCGTGTGGGCGCACCGGCACCGGGCGCGCCGTAGGCGGATTTATGCGCCACAAAGTCGGTGTCCACAAAATCGGATGCGTCGTATTCGCCAGCCATGAGGCGATTCTAACCCGCGCCGGGAAAGTGTAAAGGGGTTTGCGCTATTGCCGCTGTTTTATGGCTTGGATGGCCTCCACGGCCGCCTGGCTCAAATTTGCGTCGCTGTCGCCCACGAGCTTTTCCAGCGCAGGCAGGCTCTCGGCGGTGCCTATTTCCTTGAGTAGATTGCAAGCCGAACGTTGCGTGTTGATATTTCGGTCCTGGAGCAGTTCCCGGACGGGCTTTTCGGCAGCGGGGCCGAAGCCACCCATAGCGGCGGACAGGTCCTGTTCATCCGAACCCATGCTGGAACCGCGGGCGATGAAATCCACCAGCGGCTGAATGGAACGGGGGTCGTGCAATTTTCCCAAGGTGTGGATGGCGTTCCGCCGGGCGGACCAGTCGGATGAGTTGACAATCCGGAGCAGGGCCGGAAGCTGGTTGGTGGTGGCGTGCTGGGTTAGAAATGCGCCGGCGGTCATGCGCACATACGCGTCGGTGTCGCCCGTCATGTTGGCCATGAGATCAATTAGCTCGCCGGAGGGAGCCGTTACCTCCGCCCCGTTGACATTGCGTACGGCTTGGCGACGGGTTTCGGGTTCATTCGATTTTAGATCTTCCACCAGCTTGTCCAGTTCCGCGCCAGTCAGCACGCGGGGCGGGGCGGGCGGCGGGGGCGGTGCAAACACGGCGGCGAATTCCGCCCCGGTCAGGAGTCGGGCGGTAAAGCTGACGGTGGCGTGATGGGTGCCGTTTTCCGATTCGGCGACTATCTGTCCGGTGGTTTCAATGCGGATAAGCCGTCCAATCGTCCGGTCAAAGCTGAGATCCGAACTGCTGCTGGCGGTCAGGCGCGGTCCTTTCTCTGAACGCACCAGGCTTTCCAGGCTGGTTTTCCGGTGCAGTTTCACTTGATTGGCGGTCAGGCTTTCTTGGGAGAATTGGATGTGTCGGGACACGGCAAGTGTGGCGGGTGCAGCCTGGGGATATCCCATGAACCGCCCGCCGTAAGGCATACCGTTCATGCCCGTCTGGCCGAAGGCCTCCGCTGGCCCCAACCAGAGCGGCTCATCCAGGACCGTGGTGGTGTCGGTCTTCTCGCTGGTGCCGGTTTTGGCCGGAAGTGGTTCAAATAGCGACTGCACCAGTTTGCCCAGCGGCACCGCCAAAGGGAAGTCGCCGCCATTGCGGATTTCCATTCCGTATTCATCCAGTTCAATCTTGCAATCCCGGGGCAGGGTTTGCCCCATGGGACTGTAGTAAGGTTGGCTGAAAAATCCCATGCCGGGCGGATTCATGCGCCGAACCGTCTGCCGCAAATTGCCCCGGCAGGATAGCACTGTGCCATTGGTGGTGGCGGCCTCGGTCACCAAAATCACATTGCCGGTGTTGGTTTCCGAGCTGGCTTCGGTGTTCACGGCAATCTCCACGGCATAGACATTGGTCTCACCGGTGGAAAAATTGTAGTGCAGCGCGGCCTCGCGGGCGCCCGCGAGGTGACTGAAAATTATCGGCAGACAGCCCAGAAGGGCTGCAGCATAAGGTTTCATGTGGCCATTTCACTCTGCTTGCGGAATGCCCGCAAGCCTAAAGTGCTTTGCGCTTGCCAACCGGCCCCGCTTGGCGCAGAAATGCGGCATGATTGATCTGATTCAAGTCCCGTGGAGTCCATTTTGCCTCGTGCAACGGCGGCTGCTGGAGTATTCCGGCGTTAAATTTAAAATCGTTAACCTGCCCCAGCACGCGGACCGCAACCTCGTCTGGAAGCTGACCCGGGAGCAATATCACGCCGTGCCCATCATCCGGGACGGGGCCAAGGTGGTCTTTGAATCCGGCGACGACACCCAGGACATCGCCAAATATATTGATGCCAAGCTGAAGCTGGGCCTGTTTCCGGCCGCCGCCGAGGGACAGCAATTCATTCTGTGGCGCTATTTTGAACACGAGGTCGAGGCCGTGGGTTTCAAGCTGAATGATATTTTTTTCCAGGAGTTCGTCCCGCCGCGCGACCGAGTGTTTTTTGTTCGGCACAAGGAACGCAAATTTGGGCGCGGCTGCCTGGCGCAGTGGCGCGCACAACAACCGGCACTACTCGCCCAACTCGAACAAACGCTGCTCCCCTGTGAGCAAATGCTCGAGCACTCGTCCTATCTACTCGGGGAAAAACCGCTGTTCGTGGATTTCAACCTGTTCGGCATGGTGGAAAACTTCCTGTATTCCGGCCACTACCGTCTGCCGCCAGCGCTGCCGCACCTGCGGCAGTGGTATGAGCGGATCAAATTCGTCAAACGGGCGTGAGGCCGGTTAATCAGGAAAAATGTTTATGATTACTTCGTCCTCCTCGGTTTGGCGGAACTGCCTGTCTCCCGGCCTCCGGCTGCGGGCGTTGCTGCCCGTCCTGTTTTGCGTGCTGGTGACCGCCGCCCAGCCTGTGTTGCCGCCTGCCACGGGCACCAACCCGCTCAAAGGTGTTCACCACTGGATGTATCAATTGCAGGGCATGGAAGATGCGGCGGCGATGGACAAACTGGCGAAGTCGCCTTACGACCTCCTGGTCATCGAGCCGACCTTCACGCTCAAGGGCGAGGCAGATTTTGACGCGAAGGCGCTCGTGGCCAAACTCAAGGCCGCCCGCCCGGGCCGCCTGGTGGTGGCGTATGCCGACATCGGCGAGGCCGAGCGGTTTCGCACTTATTGGGATAAATCCTGGAAACGGCCAGGCAAAAAGAGCCGTGCGCCCGGCACCCCCGCCTTTCTGCTGGCCCCCGACCCGGACGGCTGGAGCGGCGATGTCTCCATCGCTTTTTGGGATCCGCAATGGCGGCAGATCTGGCTGGGCGAATCCGGGCTGATTCAGAAAATCATGGCGGCCGGCTTTGACGGCGTCTATCTCGACTGGGTTGAGGCTTATAACGAACCGGGCGTGGTAAAGGCCGCCCAGCATCAGGGCGTTGCCCCGATCTCCGCCATGGTGGATTTCATTGCGGGCATACGGAAGGAGGTGCGCCGCGTTTCCACGAATGGCGTGGTCATCGCGCAAAACGCGCCGGAACTCATTGACGAAGATCCCCGTTACGCCGGGCTGATTGACGGCGTGGGCTTCGAAGACACCTGGTTCAGCGGCGTGGCGGATTCGGGATGGGACAGTCCGCGCGGCGGGGATGTGGCTCAGAACGGGGAAGGGGACGATGCCACCGCCGGTCGGCTCCGGCAGTATCAAAAGTTTCTCCGGGCGGGCATTCCGGTCTTCACCATAGACTATTGTGTGCGACCCGACCACGCGGCGCAGGTCTATGCGGCGGCCACTCAGGCCGGCCTGATTCCGCTGGTGACGCGGGTTTCGCTGGAGCGCCTCACCACCACGCCGCCGCCGGATTTGAAATAGGTCCAAACCCGGCCGGTCAAAACTTATAATTCCACCCCGTTGTCGAGTATTTCTCCCGCGCCAGCCGAGTGATGTTTTCCGTCGGCAAGTCGGTTGCCGCCGGTTCGGCTTGCCAGGCGGCGGCCAGCGCGGTTTTCACTGCTTCGGCGGGCAGATTCAGGTTGGTGACAAACTCCCCGTGGGGACGCCCGGCCCGGTAATCCGGCTGCAAGGACGGCATCCGCAGCAATTCGCTGATGGGTGCCAAGTCGCAGTCCAATAGCAGGGTTCCATGAAAAAGCAGCCAATTCCGCCGGCGACGTTGTGAATTGCCTGCGAATTTCACATCTCCCGCGCACAGGTCGGTATGGCCGCGCACGGAAATGACGGCTGGCAGACCGGCCTTAGCCGCCAATTGCTGGAGGGCGGCCCGGTTTCGTTCCATGATGAACTGGTTGGCGGTGGTGATGCTCCGCGTGGGGCCGTCTTCGGTGATGGGCAAAATGAGGCTGTAGTTGAGCCCGCCTGGCAGTTGCACCACCGTGCCACCACCGGAACACCGCCGGAAAATCGGTATTCCGCGCGCCGTGCAGGCGGGCACGTTCACCTCGGTGGCTAC
>Ga0007882_10001801_pt1 | contig 12261 bp, 10 predicted proteins | sample CryBogCBH12Aug01_FD_71195 | JGI IMG/M metagenome (GOLD analysis project Ga0007882, IMG submission 71195) | Freshwater microbial communities from Crystal Bog, Wisconsin, USA - CBH12Aug09.1 | ecosystem: Environmental > Aquatic > Freshwater > Lake | place: Crystal Bog, Wisconsin, USA | collected... | reverse complement strand
CGGTCGTCCAGTTGCAGCCAACGTCCAAGCATTGAAGCGGTTGGGGAATGTTATTCCGTCGCCCATGGCTTACCGTCGCTGAATGAAGTTACAAAAGATCATGATACATTCTACTGCCGCCCAGAATTCCGTCAAGCCGGAACTGATGCTGGGATATTTGATGCAGTTGAAGAACTTTATTCGTCAGCCCCAATTGCTGCAATGCAATGTTAGCTGTTCGTTGTTATCATTTGTGAGCTTCCTGCTGTGTCAAAAAAGTCATCAGTTGTGTAGCTGAGCTTATAACTGGTCCACCCATTGGATCACTTTCCAAAATTTCAAAAGGCCCTTCTCCAAAATATAAGCCATCAGAAACTAAAAATGTCAGTCTTACCATGCCTTTCCTTGGAAACGGTTTGCGTTCATTGTTCCACGGTCCAATTTTGTGTACAACATTCATACTGTCGGAAAACAGTTTGTTTATTAAATCATTTGATTGCTCGGTTTGAGCTTCCCATACTAAGAGTTTTTCAGAATGATTTATATAACGAACTCCACCTTCACTAAATGCGGCCAATACATCGAGGCCTCCAAGCAATGCAACTTCTACAATTACTCCTAAAAGCTCTTTTTGAGTTACAGATGAATTGTTGGATAAAAGTAAATTATAAGCAAGAATTCTTTGTCTTGCTTCAAGAGATTTATCCTGAGTAATCACTTTCAACTTATCAATGTCGATAGTGTCAGCTAATAAAATATCCCACGGATAATCCGATGATTTTGTTTCGGTTTTATACAATCCAATATTGTCGCAAAAGAGTAGATTGTAAATTTTGTTTAAAGCCTCGTCTTTATAGGGGACAGTTGATTTTTTAGAGAACAGATTGAATAGTCCCATAATGATTATAATGATTGTTTTGCAATGACAGCTAACACTTAAAAATACGAAACATTATTGCGGAATGCTATATCAGAATTTATTTTTATTTGATCTGATAATCAATTAAAATCTCTGCGTTTTTTGGGTTGTCAGTAAGTAGGCTGCCTTGGCTGGCAACCTAAAAAACGAATGCAGCAACCCAAAAAACGCAAGAGTTCATTACATGTCGTTTATACCGTTTACAACAGTAAGATTCCAGCCATTCACTGAAGGGCTATTCATGCGTACTCCCATCTCTATCCCATCGCCATCCCATCCCTATCCCAGTCCTATCCCACCATAGTTGCATCTTAGTGGCACTTATCCACATCCGATTTTCTAAAATAGTTAGCATTTTGCCGGTTTTTTTAAGTTTCAGGCCCTTAAAATGCAAAATTTTCGGCTGAAACCCTTTGCCAGTAAGCACTTGGGACACTTGGTTCCTAGTGTCCCAAGTGTTTGAAGACCCCGGCAGGATAATTTTGTTCCTTCCATTCACCGAAATCTCCCAACGGGAACTTTGTGGTTTTACAGATTCAGTATTTGAAAATCCTGAGTTGTTTGCTTTTCTCGTTGAACGTATTTATGAATCGTTCAACCTGAAAATTGCCATATATGTAGCCAATGGGGAGAAGAAACCTTAACATGAACCCTGGTACTACAGTAATGTAATAGTGTTCTAACAGTCAAGTAACAGTGATCATCCTTCGTTACAACAGTGTTCATCCTTCGTTGCAACTCTGGTCAAAGTCCGTTCATCCTGCGTCCATCCTTCGATCATCCTTCGTTTATCTTTCGATTATATGGGGGGGTGGGTTAAAATCAACCCGGGCAAATAACTATTCTATACAGGATTTGCTAATAAATTGGGGTATTTAAAAATAATACAATTGTACAATATTTTTAAATATTTCGGATAAACATCAAACTGCGAGAACCAGAAATTAACCTTCTAGAAATCGATTATTATTTACAAAGGCTCTTGTTGACTCAAGCAATGAAAACTCCCCAACCCCCAAATAATATCTGTAGAATCAATCCCTTTTACAATCCTATCCGGAAAACAATCCGCAATAATCTGTAAAGCCCTCTCATCTTTTTTACTCCGGAAAGTAGGCACAATCACATGCTTATTCGAAATATAAAAATTTGCATAAGAGCATGGTAGCCGTTGATCTTCATAGATCAGCTCATCAGGCATAGGCAGTTCCACGATATTCAATTGTTTACCATTCAGCAAACGCATGGCTTTCAATTGTTTCAGATTCGTTTGCAGCAGCGCATAGTTCTCATCATTTGTATTCTCTTCAATCACTGTTATCACTGTGTCCTCATTTACAAAACGAACCGTATCATCAATATGTCCATCGGTATCATCACCCACGATCCCCTCCCCTACCCACAGAATTTGTTCTACCCCATAATAATTACAGAGATACCATTCAATCTGCTCCTGGTTCAAATTTGGGTTGCGGTTGGGGTTTAATAAGCAGGCAGTAGATGTCATCAGGCTGCCTTTGCCATTAAATTCAACAGAACCTCCCTCCATAATAATACCGGGATGAAAAACAGGTAACCCAAATTCCTTACCTATCAGCGTGGGTATAATATCATCCAGATCAAAAGGTGGATATTTATTGCCCCAGGCATTATAGTTCCAATCAACAATTGCTTTTCTCTGTTCGGCTTTTTCATTGATTAAAAAAGCCGGACCATGATCCCTGCACCAGGCATCATTGGTAGGGTTCATATAAAAACTGACCTGTTGCATATTCACACCCGCTTTTTCCAGATGCGATACCGCAAAACTTTTCAGGGCTTCATTCGCCACATTAATTCTCACTAACTCTGATTCTGCCAGTGTTTTCACAAACTCACTATACGATGGATAAATCGTTTCAATCTTTCCCGGCCAACTCGCTTCTTTATGCGGCCAGCTTAACCAGGTAGCCAGGTGTGGCGCAAATTCTGCGGGGAAATGGTAGCCTAATTCCTTGGGTGTATTCGTCATTTGGTCAATAGTCATTGGTCAGTGGGGCATTTGTCATTGGGGACAGGCGACTATGATGGAGTTAGTCGTTGTCAATAAATCTTTTGGTAATGGGTTGATAGGAATCGATTCTTCTATCACGCATAAAGGGCCAGTGCGTTCGGTAGCTATCGGTTTTGGCGGTATCTATTTCAATCACGGTTACTTCCTCTTCATCGTGGGAGGCTTTGTATAAGAGTGTTCCAAATGGATTGCTTACAAAGGAACCACCCCAGAATTTCATGGCGCCATTTTGCTCATAGCCTACCCGGTTTACACTAACCACATGCACGCCATTGGCAACGGCATGACTTCTTTGTATGGTTTGCCAGGCATTGTATTGTTCGGTATTGGTGGCTTCATCCTGCGCTGTGGCCCAGCCAATGGCTGTTGGATAAAACAGGATCTCAGCACCCATTAAAGCCGTAATCCGCGCCGCTTCCGGATACCATTGATCCCAACAGATCAATACACCCAGGTTGGCATATTTGGTTTTGAAAACTTTATATCCCAGGTCGCCGGGCGTAAAATAGAATTTTTCATAAAATGCAGGATCATCCGGTATATGCATTTTACGATACTTACCCAGGTAAGCACCATCCGCATCCAAAACAGCCGTTGTATTATGATAAATACCCTGCGCCCTTTTCTCAAACAGTGAAGCAATGATTACCACACCCAACTCAGCTGCCAGTTTCCCTAAATGATCGGTAGTGGCCCCCGGTATCGCTTCTGCCAGTGTAAAATGTTCATAATCCTCCGTATCGCAGAAATACAGCGAGGTAAATAATTCCTGCAAACAAATGATCTGTGCCCCCTTCGCAGCAGCTTCCCGAATCTTCAAAACCGCCTTCGAAAAATTCTCTTCCTTCGAAGCCGTGCATGTCATTTGTACGAGACCAATTTTTACTAAATGCATAGTGGCTGAGTAATTAACTATTAAGTAATTTCTATATCAACTTACATCCCTCTCTGCGTTCTTTGCATAGCTGCTTTTACAGTCATCAAGAAAACCAGCTACGCAGTGAACGCAGGGAACCGCAAAGAACGCAGAGAAAAAATCGTCATGCTATCTTTTCTAAAACATAATGGTATTTATGTTTTTTCTTTTATAATTGCATCAAAACCTTTCAGCCCAATAATCTTCTCTGTAATATACCCTTCCGCATATCCAACCCCTATCCTCTTTCCTAACATCAAGGCCCTTGCCTTAACCGTTTCCAGAAATTGAGGAGAGGAAATATAAGTTTGTGGCTCCTGGTTTTGACTATCGGGATTAAAGAATTGTGTAGAATAAGCCAATACCGATTCAATTTTCCGATCCATATAATCGGTAATATCAATCACAAAAGAAGGTTGTATAAACCGATCCTGTATATAATGGAAAACATAACTGGATCGCCAGATGGCCTGGTTCATTCCATTTACGGTTGTTTCAATTTTACGCAGTCCTGCAAGAAAAGCTGCATCGGCCACCAGTTTGGCACTGCGACCATGATCGGGGTGCCTGTCTTCGGGGGCATTGGCCAGTATGATATCAGGCTGGTATTTTCTGATGGCGGTAATTACTTTTCTTTGATTGAGTTCATCATTCTGAAAAAAGCCATCCGGCATATCCAGGTTCTCGCGAATAGTAACGCCCATGATTTCGGCGGCGCGTGCGGCTTCGGCTTTACGGGTTTCAACTGTGCCCCGGGTGCCCAGTTCGCCCCGCGTAAGATCAATAATGCCTACTTTCTTACCATCGGCAATCGCGGCCATCAAAGTACCCGAGCAGCCCAGCTCCACATCATCAGGATGAACACCAAAAGCAAGTATATCCAGTTTCATGGTCATTAAATGAATTGCAAAGGTAATGTTTGCCGGGTTTCAGAATACAGGAGGGGTTGAACTGTTTAACCGGGAAAAGATATTCAATCCTTATATGTTCTGCCGTTGAAAATAAATAGTATCAATTTCCCTATTAGGATTTGATTATTTCTTTGCGTTCTCTGCTTGCCCGCCGACTAGGAGGGCGCTCCCGCTTTTCCTACCATCCGGAAAACCAGCAAAACAATGAATATAGGGAAAGCATGTAATTAACTTTCTAGCACCCTATTTGATAATTTTTAATTGTAAAAATTACGATACACTAAATAAACTAATAGTACAATAAGTAAAATTCTGGGCAAAAAAAATCCCGGTAAATCTACCGGGACCTTTACGTATTTTGAAAGAAAGATTAGTCTTTCTTGGCATAACGTTTTTTGAACTTGTCGATACGACCTGCTGTATCAACCAATACATTCTTACCGGTATAAAAAGGGTGAGAAGTATTTGAAATTTCCAATTTCACCAGTGGATACTCTTTGCCATCTTCCCATTGAATGGTTTCTTTGGTGTTGGCTGTAGAGCGGCTCATAAATGTATGGCCATTACTCATATCCTTGAAAACAACAAAACGATAACTTTCCGGATGGATACCTTGTTTCATAACTTTTGGGTTTAGGTTGTACGGATTTGGCCGTACGATTATTATAAAGAGGTGCAAAATTACGGCTGAAATGCCTGATTTCCAAATGAAATTCAGGTTTCGTCCCCTTTGCTAGCTTTTCATATTCACAAACTGCAGCGGAATCCCGAAATTATTGGTACGACAGATCCCGATAACTTCCTGTAAATCATCCAGTTTCTTGCCGGTTACCCGGATAATATCATCCATAATGGCCACCTGCACTTTATACCCGCCATCCTTGATCATTTTTACGATCTTTTTGGCATCATCCTGTTTCAGACCATTTCTTACCGAAACTTCTTTTTTAACCACTTTTCCGCTTGGGTAAGCATCTTTGGTAAAATCAAAAGCACCGGCATCAATCCCTTGTTTCATGGCCCGGCTGATCAATACATCAATCAGTTGTTTCATTTTCATATCGCTTTCCACTTCCAGCGAAAGCACATAGGTCTTTTTATCCAGTTCAATCGTAACGGGCGAACCCCTGAAATCATAACGGGTACTGATCTCTTTTTTTACGGTATTGATGGCGTTATCCAGTGTTTGCAGGTCAACTTCACTGGCAATATCAAATGAGGGCATACAAAGGGTTTTGTGCAAAGATAAACAAGCGCGGGCAATCCGGGTAGTTCCTCCCCAAAAGAAAGCCCCGATAGAAATCGGGGCCGTATAATGCACATGAGAAAAAAAACGCTTTGTAGATTGTAAAAATGCAACTGAAACCTATCGTGATAAAGTTATTTAGGATGAGCGGTGTTAAAGCGATGTTATTCTAAACACCTATTTATTTCTTCCTCCCTTTGCGTCCTTTGCGGTTCTCTGCGTTCCCTGCGTAGTTGGTTTTCTAGAGGACTCTAAAAGCAGCACCGCAAAGGACGCAAAGGGAAGAATAAAACAACTTAATTATTCCCTGATTTTACACGACTCGCTTCCTCACTCGCCCCTCCCCTGTTACGCTGTGTATTACCCACTTTTCCTTTGCTGAATCGATAGGTGAATGAAAGATTAATTACCCTCGAATCACGATACTGTTGAAACTGCGCATCGATATTACTTACTTTACTTACCCCGCTTACGCGTTGAGACCATAAAACATCACGCACACCCAGTTTAATCGTTGCTTTATTTTTCAATACCTGTTTGCTGGCACCCAGGTTCAAAGCTCCAAAATCTCCAATTTTGATAATTCCTTCAATACCAGCTGTACGGTAAAATCCACTCATTTCTGCTGCCCATCCATTCTTAAATTTGAATTGCTCCATTGCATTAAACATGCCCGTGGTAGCCGCAACGGTAACAAACTCTCCGTTCACAATACCACTGAATTCGTTATGATACACATTGGCATAGATATTACTTGACCACCATTTGGTAATCGGTACAGCCGCATTCACTGAAATCCCTAACTGGTGCTGGTTCGCAATATTTGATTTCTTCACATAAGTCTGATTTTTTGCAGCATCCTGTTCAAATACATCCTGTATGATATCGGTTGTACGGGTATAGTTAAATGTTGTTGTCAGAAAATTATTATAGGTATGCGTTAACTCTATATTGTTGCTAATCTGTGGCTGCAGATTAGGGTTTCCCTGTTCATACGTGTACTTATCCAAAAACGTAACAAATGGATTCATATCGCCGTAATCCGGTCTGCCAACTCTTCTTCCGTAATCCAATACAAAACTATGTTTATCAGAAAGCTGGTATTGCAGATAGAGTGTAGGAAACAACTGCACATAATCACGTGTAAACTGAATATCAGAAGTGATCTGGTTACCATTTGAATGGGTATGTTCTAAACGCAGACCCAATTGTCCGCTTAATTTTTTGGATAAGGGTCTGCTATAATTTACATAGGCAGCATTGATATTTTCCTGATAAACAAAATGATTGCTTCTGCCAAGATCCTGTACAAGAATGGTATTCTTCACACTATCATACACCGCATTGTTATCTGTTTTTACAAAACTTGATTTCAATCCTGCTTCAAATTTTGCGCCATGTTTCAGCGGCTTTACATAATCCACCTTCGCACTATAGATATCGATTCGTTGTGGCAGGTTACCCAATAAAGTATCATTGGGAGATGCGGGTAAAGGTAATCCCGTGGGTGTATAATATTGGTTGGTCAAACTCTGGTTATTACCAGAATGATAACTGATATAATCCAGGTCAGCCGTAATTTCAGAGCCTGTTGTGTCAATTACATGACGCATATTCAGATTGGTACTGAAATTATTCCAGAATTGATTATTCAAGGAAACAGAACGGGTTTGACTTTGTGCGATATTATTGGCATCAGCGATATTAATCGCACTATTGCTCGTAAACAATTGTTGGTTGTTGCCACCATTCACTACAAAACCCAGGGTTGTTTTTTTGGAAGCGAAATAATCCATTCCAAACTTGCCCGACCAGGGTTTGTCGTTATTTTGCAGATCATTTACCTGGTTATAATTAGACAGTACGGCCTTGGTAGCAGAGTCTGTGAATTTGCGCTGAATGGTTAATTTCTGAAAACCCTGGTTATGGGCATAGCTGATATTGCCAAAGAGGTTGAAAGCTCCATTTCTATAATTCATATTGGCACTCTCATTAGTTTTAGCATAAACGCCCTGACCATAACTACCGGTAACACTTCCATTATACCCTAACTGTTTGTTCTTTTTGGTTTTGATATTAATAACGCCTGCACTTCCGGCAGCATCATATTTAGCGGGTGGGTTGGTCATGATTTCTATCTGATCTAATTGTGTACTCTGCATATTCTGCAACATGGTGGCCAGATCCTGTCCGGATAAATACGTGGGTCTTCCATCAATAAATACCTGCACCCCTTGTTTTCCTTTCAAACTGATATTACCATCCTTATCCACTGAAATACCCGGAGATTTTTCCAATACTTCCATGGCGGTACTTCCGGTATTGGATATAGATGCTTCCACATTTACAATGGTTCGGTCAATCTTCTGTTCTATCAATGGCTTGCTGGAACTAACCGTAACAGCGGCCAGTTCTTTACTCAAAGGCTGCAAATGGATGATTTTAAGGTCTGATGCCGGATTGGCTTCAGTAAGCTCAACCGTTTCGCTATAGTATTTTGCAAAACCGCTGGCCTGAACCAGGACCAGGAATTTCCCGGGCTTACCCGTCTCCAGCTCAAAATGACCGGTTTTATCAGAAACAGAAAGTTTTACGATAGAGGAATCTTTGGCCCGTAACAGACTAACCGATGCGGCTTCCACAGGTTTACCCGAGCCATCTAAGATTCCGGTTACGGTTCCGGATATCACGGTTTGGGCAGAAATACCGGTAAACCCCAATAAGCCTGCCGAAAGGGTTAGAATAGCGATGAGTTTTTTCATTGTATGGAACATATTAAATGATTTTGATTTAGTTCTAGTGTTTACTAATTACAAGTCAAAACTATGTACTGTGTTTAGCATAGTACATAGTTTTGTATTTAACGGCAAAATCACGTGATAAGTGGCAGACCCGACTGGTTTCTGTGAAAGTAATTCTCAGCGCTTTCAGGACTATATTTTCCTAACCTATTCTTTATCAATCTCTTATTCCCTAACGCTTCCTTTCATACCCCTCAGCCTCTCCTCTGCGTTCCCTGCGGTTCTCCGCGTTCTCTGCGATGCTGCTTTTCCTACATCTCCAAAATATCACCCATCCAGACCACCCGAAGAGTTCTATAATCATAAAAAAAGCCCGTCAAACGACAGGCTTCAAAACAATTATAAACTAACTTTTATCAGGAATCACCCCCCACCTTCCCAAACCAGTTTTTCGACTGCGTCACCATCAAAATCCCCCCAATAATCAATAAAAAAGAGATGATTTCTGCCTGTGTCGGATGAAATGGAAGAAATTCATATTTTGTATTCACCCGTATCTTCTCAATAAAAAACCGTTCAGTACCATTAAAAATCAGGTAAATGCCTGCCAATTGTCCGGGTATTTTAATCTTTTTCCTGATCGCCCAAAGCACAAAGAAAAGAACCAGACACATCAATATCTCATACAAAGCTGTCGGATACACAGGCATGGGTAATTGGTTACAATAAGGCCCGGTACAACCCGGAATCTGAATTCCTTCATTCACCACATTATGCGGATACTGATAGGCCCAGAGCCAATCAGGCAAAAAGGAAAAAGGTTTGGGGTGCATATTCACAATCCCCCAGTCACCATCACCACTTACCTGACAGCCAACTCGCCCCAATGCATAGGCAAGCATCATGGTAGGCGCCATACAATCCGCCAAATGAATGACCGGGATCTTATTTTTTCTGGCATAGAGAATGATGGCCAGTCCCGCACAGATCAAACCACCATAAAAAGTTAGTCCGCTAAAGGATACCAAAGCTCCCATCGGATCTTTTATAAAATCATCCCAGTTTTCCAGGTTATGAAATATTTTGGCCCCAAGAAATCCGAATAACGCTGCATAAATCACAAAATCTCCTACCCTGTCATGTGGCCAGATTCTTACCGTTCTGGTTTCGGGTTTATCCAGTTTTTCTTTGTTCTTTTCCCACCATTTCAAAACGCCAAAAGCCAGTCCCACCAACAATCCTACCGGCAGATTACCTCGGGCAGACAAAATATAAGATTGTGGATCATTCAAAGCATCTGCAATGGTAAATGCACCAACAATTTTATAACCGAAAATAAAACCCAATAAAAAATTGATCAGTAATTCACCAAATCCAGCCGGGGCACCAATTACAATAGATTGTTCGGTAAAACTGAATTGTCCCAGTTGTTGTCTTCTGCGTAATTCCAGGGTAAGCACCCATGCAGAAATGATAAAAGAGATCGCAACAAAAAAACCAAATGAGTTCACCAGTTTCAAACCGGATAAACTCACTCCGAAAATATCTTTAAAAGCGTAGTATAGATTTGGGTACATGTATGTATGAACGATTATACTTGAATTGATCCGAAATAATTACCTGCAATGTTACTCAGAAATACTGAGACTAGGATAGATAATAGGCTGATTCATACAGCTTACCGATGGATAGACGGGTATAAAAAAGCAAGGCCCCACGAGAAGTGGAGCCTGTACTTACTAACCCATCTATGAACAAAACTAAGTGAAAATCTAATTACAAAACTCATCAAATACAGAAATCAGGTGCTGGGCAATCACCTGGGCCGGTCTGCCCTCAATCTGGTGACGCTCTACCATACTTACCAACTGACCATCCTTAAACAGGGCAATTGCAGGTGAAGATGGCGGATAAGGCAATAAATGTGCCCTTACCTGGTTTACGGCTTCAATGTCAAATCCGGCGAAACTGGTGGTTAACCTGTCCGGTCTCTTGGTAGCATTATGCACGGCCATTAACACGCCTGGACGGCAGGTACCGGCTGCACAGCCACAAACAGAATTGATCACCACCAGGGTGGTTCCTTCTTTTTGTAAAGTATCATTTACTTCGGCTGCTGATACCATTTCATCAAATCCACTATCGGTCAATTCTGCCTTCATGGGTAATACTATCTCTGCTGGATACATGTGTATAGTTGTTTAGTAGTTCTTATAATAACGCAAAGTTAGGACAAAAGTTCTATCTCTAAAAAGATCGAAACATGCCATAAGGGCGTGTTTTAAATTGATAAACTGTCAATATGGCTTAATTGTTTAGTTATTTCTGACATTTGGATGCTTATTTAGCTTGTTTTTTGGGTTGGTATAGGTTTTGAAAATATTTGATCATTATTATTCATAAAAAAATAAAACGTATAGTTATGACACTTGTAAAACAAAACCCTTACCATTTTGGTGGTTTAATTGATGAAATCTTCCAATCATTTCCAGCAAACTGGGGCAAAGATGTTGCCGGTTTTGCGATTCCCCCTGCCAATATTCATGAAACTGCAGATGCATATCATGTAGAATTAAGTGTTCCGGGCAGGAATAAAGAAGATTTCGCTATCCAGGTAGAGAATGGTTTATTGACCATCAGTTTCGAAAAGAAAGAAGAAACCGAGAAAAAAGACTACAAAACCATTCGCAAAGAATTCAGTTCCAGAAGTTTCAAAAGAAGCTTTAATCTGGACGAAAAGATTAACACAGCCGGTATTCAGGCTAAATATGAAAACGGAGTATTATTAGTACTGCTTCCTAAAAAAGAAGAAGTAAAAGATGCTCCTAAGCAAATAGCTATTCTCTAAGAAATCGGGATTTCCCGGCTTTTATAGAATACTGTTTCAAGCAGTTGGTTTTGGTAACGCCCCGTGTTTTTACACGGGGCTATTTTTTGTGATAGCGATTGTAATATTCTCCCATAATTCGCTACCTATGCAAAAAGCATTTCATGAAAAAAGCCCTTCTCCTTTTCCTGGTATCACTAACAGGTTTTTTTCATTCCTGGTCGCAACAACCTGCCAACTCTCTTTTATGGAAGATCAGCGGGAATGGTTTGCAACAGGACTCCTATCTATTCGGCAGTTTTCACATACTTTGTAAAGATGATCTGAAAATCTCCGATACCCTCAAATCCAAAATAGCCAATGCCAAAGTATTCTACAGCGAGATAAAACTGGATGAAGAAGGCATGGAAGCCAAAATGGCTCTGAAAATGCGTATGCAGAATACCACGCTGGAGGCATTGATTGGCAAAAGCGACTACGCCATGGTAAATGAAAGATTTCAGCAGATCACTAACCTGCCTTTACAGATGCTGGATCATTTCAAACCGTTTATGGCCATTAGTCTGCTTACCATCAATACACTTTCCTGTAAAGAAAAATCATCTCCCGAAACAGAATTTGCAAAAATTGCCAAAGAAAATAAGGTTCCTAATCTTGGTCTGGAAACCA
>Ga0007882_10001799_pt1 | contig 12274 bp, 10 predicted proteins | sample CryBogCBH12Aug01_FD_71195 | JGI IMG/M metagenome (GOLD analysis project Ga0007882, IMG submission 71195) | Freshwater microbial communities from Crystal Bog, Wisconsin, USA - CBH12Aug09.1 | ecosystem: Environmental > Aquatic > Freshwater > Lake | place: Crystal Bog, Wisconsin, USA | collected... | reverse complement strand
CGCCAGCAGCTCGCCCGGTTCGGCCAGCAGTTCCTGGAGGCCATCCAGAACCAGGTGCCCACTCAGCGCCAATATCCGCCCTTGACCTATCGCGAGTTTTCTTACCAGCCTGAATTGCCTCCCAACCCAGTTGCCACCTCCGGGAAGAAGGTAGTCATCCTGCATGATGAGCAGCAGCCTGACAGCAATTTGGCGAAAATGGTGGCGCGATGCCGCAGCGCTTTAGCTGGCGAAGTGACCGTGGTCAATATTCATGACATTGATATCAAATCCAGTTGCTTGGGCTGCTTGGAATGTGCCGGAAACTACCGTTGCGCTTACACGGTCAAAGATGGGTTCATCGAATTTTACAAAGCGACCGTTATGACAGCGGACGTTCTTATCTATGCCGGGCGAATGGTGGACCGGTACCTGTCCTCACGCTGGAAGATGTTTTTTGACCGCATCTTTTTCAATACCCACACCCCGGTTCTGGTCGGCAAGCAGGTGGCCTTTGTCATCTCTGGTCCATTCAGTCAAGTCCCCAACCTGATGGAGATTTTCAGCGGTTTCTTTGGGTTTCAAGGGGCCAATATTGTTGGCGTTGTCAGCGATGAAAGCGGCAATTCCGCCGACCTCGACCGCTTGCTCGACCAGTTGATGGCCCGCGCGCTGTCCTACGTCCAGGCTGGCTACCTCCGCCCGCAGACCTTCCTCGGAGTGGGAGGCATGAACGTTTTCCGTGATGATATATACGGTCGCCTGCGTACTATCTTCGCCGCCGATCACCGCGCTTTCCTCCGTATGGGCGTTTACAAGACTTTCCCCCCGGCGGAACTCAACACCGTACTGCTGAATACGTTCGTTGCCCCGTTTGTTAACCTGCCCCCTATCCGGAAAAAGTTTGACAAGATGATAAAAAAACAAATGGTCGAACCGCATAAAAAGGTGGTCGCCCAGACTCAGGCCCAAGCCCGTGAACAGTAAGGATGATAATTCGGACAAGAAAGAACGAGGCATTGGCTCGCAAGTAGAGAAAGCTCTCCTTGTGATTGGGCAACTGTTTTTCATGTATGGTATTAGCGACCCTGTTTGTTAGAAATGGTTGGAAAGAATTGGTGGATTTCAGCGTGTCAATGCTCGTGGCCAGCGGGGCGCAGTTGCCAAGTGCCGGGACGTTGTGAATAACGTACACTTTCTGGTTGAAAAGAAGGATGAAACACCAAATGAGAAGAGTTGCCTCTGTCGATGCTTGTTCAGCTCAAATGAAACATGCTGAGCAATCGTACAGGAAAGTCAGCAAGTGCGTCTAAGTGCTGGGCTTCCCCTCACCCCAATCACTGCAAGCGTATCCATCCCCGTCTCATCACCAGCCGGGACCTCACGACGATTCCAGCACTCAAGCCATTTCCGCTCAAGCATCCACGTAGCGGTAAAGCAGTTCGTTAACAAAGCTTTTTTAATTCAGGATGAGATTGCGGTTCCAATGCATCCAACAAGGCCATTTACTAAAAGGCCAATAAATCTTTTTGCACTTTGGTTCCCCGAGCTACCTTTTGCATTATATACGGCATTGCCGTACATTGAATTATGCATGTTGTTATTGAAACGCCGGATTATCTCGTCGATGCCAAAGCTCTTGGTTTAACTGCCGATGAGCGTCGATCAATCGTCGATTATATAGCGCAAACGCCTGATGCCGGAGTTGAAATGAAAGGTACAGGCGGGGCGCGAAAAATTCGATTTGCTGGGCGGGGAAAGGGAAAAAGCGGTGGGTACAGGGTTGTTACCTTCTATGCCGGGGAAGATATTCCCGTTTTCCTGTTATCTATATTTTCAAAAGGTGAAAGAGCAAATTTATCGCAATCTGAAAGAAATGAACTGAAGCAGATTTTAGGATCGCTTGCTGATGTTTACAAGAAAGGAGTTAAAAACTATGTCCAAAGCAGGAAGTAAACTTATCAAATCCGCCAATCAGGCGCTGGCCTATGCACGTGGCGAAATGAGTGAAGGCTTTACCGTTCATGTTCCAGAGGAGATTGACGTTAAGTCTATCCGCAACAGTTTGGGGTTGACTCAACCCGAATTTTCTTCGCGGTTTGGCTTTGATGTTCGTGCAGTTCAAGATTGGGAACAAAAACGCCGTCAACCTGATCGGGCGGCACGGGTTCTTTTAACCGTCATTGCCCATGAACCTGAAGCAGTCAGCAGGGCTTTAGCGCGTTAGCGCTGAAGATTTCTTCAGCCGTAAACCGGACAACATGACCATCAATTATAGTAATAATAGCTGTATTGGTTCGAATAGCCAGATCCTCAGTAGATCTCCCTGCACGTTGCATTGCAGCATAAGAATAGATCGTTCCGGAGAGGATATGCATATGGAAAACAGTGGTAACTGCATATCGAGGAGAGCCTTGTTTTCAGGGAGAAATGACGACCGCTCATGCACGATCGGTCGTAGCCAGTCATAATTTCTGAGCCATGCCAGTAACTGTGTTTTCAGGGAAGGGAAACTATAGGTTTACAACAATAACCAGCTTGGTTACCCAACAACCTTTGGTTCGTTTCAACCAAAACTCTGGAACAATTTCAATGCGTATCAAGCCTGTCGCTCAATTGATTTTTGGTATCAATTGTTGTATTATCGAAGTGAGCATTTAACGCAGTCATTCGTCGATAGAAATAGCGCCTGTTCAGATGAAAAGAAAAAAAGGATATAATCCAAAGCGTCGTTTCGATACTGATATCACTTTTGCGTTGCTTGATCAAATTGCCCAGAGTGTTCGTTATGGTGGAAACCCTGAACACAAGCGCAATCCCGGTGACTTTGGGTTAACACCACCATCACAACCAAGGCCGGATAAGTCTCTCTGTGATGATCTTGGTATCTTTTCAAAAGCTGAAGTTGAAGGATTGTTACAAGAGGGAGCTAGAAAAGGTATGGTCAGTCAAGTACGTCGCGAAGGTTTTCCTCAGAATATCTGGGCAGTCACTTTAGACGGTTCTCCGGTTGAGGCTCAACTTGAAAACGCCAGTTCAGGAGTTTATCATGGATACCCAATGCCCGACACCGATCCCTTTGCCAGGCAAGTACTCTTGAAATGGAGGAGTATTAATGAGTAAGGTATTCACAATTGACTTTGAATGGCTTGATCGCTACACGCCTGACGAAGCAGAGCGCTTTACCTTTGCGAATATCAAAATGAGTGTTGGTGGGGTGGTTATTACGGAACTCGAGGATGTCAATGCCAAAACTATCCGACCTTCTGCACGCCTCTCAGCTTACGCAATGGCGGTATGGTTGCTTGGCAATTGGTGGCGCCTTGTACGTGAGCCAGAACGGGGATTATCAGAATCCTGGGAGATGAGTCATCGGCTTGGTGCTATCGGTCAAGGGTTTTTGTGGCCCGACTTGAGCTTCAAGAGTGATGGTTCTGCGCTGCTGGTCCGGATGAACGCGACCCCTCCATCCAGCCGTCAAATGGTGAGATACCTGAACGGAGTATGCGAGTTTGTTTCAGTGGTTGCCTATGAAGCCACAGTACTCTCTTTTGCCGATGCCGTTATTGACCGATTGCATACCATGGGTTGCCAGACAAGCCTCCTGCAAGATCTCCGGGATAATATCGTTGAAGAGCGAAGCAATCCATCATCAGTCCGGTGGCGTGAGATGGAGGCATTATTGGGTTATGCCCCCGACGAAGCGCCTGAAGAACTTATGTCAGCGCTTCTTGCCAAGGGAGAATTATCAGGTTACGACGCAGTAGAAGAGGTGATTGCTCAAAGCATAACAGATACACCTGAATTGCTTGATGCTCTTTTCAGGAACGTTAAGGGCCATACCGAACCAATGGTTGTTCCTGATACCGAAGCATTGAGAGTACAAGCATCCGGAATAGATTCATCTCTGTTGCCATGGGAAAGAGCGGCTCTTGCTGCCCGTGCTTCCAGAAAACATTGGGCGCTGCCGGATGGTCCAGTGAGCAACAGGCAGTTGATGGATCTCTTTTCACTCTCAAGCAATATTTTTACAGACAATCATCGTGCGAAAAGCCCAATGACGGTTGGCTTTCGTAATGGAGTGCTGGATCGACTTGATGTCTGTCTCAATACCTCATATCCCACCAATCATCGGTTTGCCCTTTTGCGTCTGGTCGGTGATCGGCTTTATTGCTCGGATGCCGATAAGTTTCTGCCGGTTACTACAGTTAAAACTGCCCGGCAGAAGTTTCAGCGAGCTTACGCCCAGGAGTTTCTCTGTCCTTCTGATGCCCTGAAGGATTTTGTTGGTGAAGACTTCGGAGAAGAGAAGGTGGATGAAGCGGCACACTACTTCAACGTTTCAACAAGGCTGGTAGAAACGACATTGGTGAACAAAGGCTATATAGATCGAGGAAGTCTGTTCGATTGAGGTTTTACGAAGAACCGTCATGTTACTTTAAAAAGGGGAGATCGTAAACTACTTCATTTTGCTGATTGCGAATCACCATTCGATTGCTTTGCAGATCCACTTTGCCGCAGGTGAAATGAGGGTGTTCGGTCCGGTTTACGAATGCGGGCAGTACTACAAAGTGCATATCGTCCTTTAGTGCATATCCTCCGTAATGATAATGTCCGGTGAGACAAGCTTTTATGCAAGCGTAGGAAGCAAGGAGTTCTACAATTTCCTGATGGTTCCAGAGAAGGCCGTGTTTGGGGTCTGTGGTTTCTGGGAGTAATGGAAAGTGGCAGATGAGGATAACCTTTTCGCCAGCGTATTCTGCGTTTTGAAGCTCCTTTTTCAGCCATGCTTTTTGCCGAATTCCCACCGCCCCGCAGTAGTCGTGGCTTTCCGGATGGTTAAGGAAGTACTTAAGAGTAAGGCGGTCTTCCGGAGTTTCAGGAATGTTGTGTATTGATACATCCATACCGTCAAGCACGATAAAACGGAAGACTTTTTCTGTAAATGTATAGGAGGGATTTTTCAGGCCGAGAGTTTTCAATAGTTCCTCTTTCGGCATTGCGAGGCAGTGGTTTCCGATGACGTTGCGGATAGTCCCGGGGAATTCTCTGAGAATGGAGTTTGCCTGAATCAGTTCTTCGTGGTAGTGTTCCTGGCTTCCTTTGATCAGGTCTCCGAGCTGTAAAAGAAAATCAACATTGCTTTGTTTACAGTATTCGAGCCATCCGTGAAGGTCTGCGACAGTTTTAGCTGCTGCCGCAGGTTCGCTTGTTGTTGAGAAGTGAATGTCGGTGATGATTCCGAATGTTATCGTACCGGCGTTGTCAGACGTGGACATCAGTCGCTGAATTCAGAGAGATACTTTTCCATAAACTCATCAAGGTCCCCATCAAGCACGTTTTCCACATCAAACCTTTCGTAGTTGGTGCGGTGGTCTTTGATCCGGCGGTCGTCAAGAACGTAGCTTCGAATCTGGCTGCCCCATTCGATTTTTTTCTTTTTGCCTTCGATCTCCCGTTTTTTAGCCTCCTCATCGTCGCGCTGTCGCTGGTAGAGTTGGGCCATCAGCATTTTCATGGCGCGTTCCCTGTTTTGAAACTGTGAGCGCTCTTCCTGGCACCCGACAACTATGCCCGTCGGGATGTGCTTTATGCGTACGGCAGTCTCAACTTTGTTGACATTCTGACCGCCTTTGCCTCCGCTGCGGAAGGTTGAAAGTTCCAGATCCTCCTTCCTTACATCAATTTCAACATCGGGAGGTGCTTCTGGATAGGTGAATACGCTGGCAAATGAGGTGTGACGTCTTGCGTTAGAGTCGAACGGTGATACCCTTACCAGCCGGTGCACGCCGTTTTCAGCTTTCAGATAGCCGTAGGCATATGGTCCTTCTATTTCGAGGGTTGCTGTTTTTATGCCGGCTCCGTCACCTTCCTGATAGTCGTCTGTGTAAATTTTGAACCCTTTGCGTTCGGCCCACCGCATATACATGCGATAAAGCATTTCTGCCCAATCCTGAGCCTCGGTGCCTCCTGCTCCGGCATGAATGGTGATCAGGGCGTTGCCTGCATCATCTTTACCTGAGAGCATGTTTTTAAACTCAATGGCTGCAATATCGTGCTCGATGGAGGAGATGGATGTTGTGAGTTCATCGGTGAAGGATTCGTCCTCAAGTTCTTCGGCGATTTCAAGTTCATCCTGACAGGAGGTTGATTTTATGGCTATTTTTTCATAAGCATCTGTCCATGATTTATGTTCATTCAGCTCTTTTAAGACTTTATGGGCTGCTTTCTGGTCGTTCCAGAACGTTGGATCGGTTGAGATTTTTTCAAGATCCTCGATTTTTTCTTTGCGTTCATCAACGTCAAAGATACCCCCGTAACTGTTCGAGGCGACGATTAATCTCCTGCAGTCTTTCTTTTTGTGGTTCAAACATAGTTTTCTGTACTGATTGTTAAGAATTACAATGGTATTGCTTTCTCAAAGAACAATTTTTTTCAGGAGAAATACAAAAGTGCACTGAAGGTTTGTGATTTCATAAGGTCTTTGAAATTAGAAGAGTATCTAAGCAAAAAAGTAAAGGAGTTTTCATATTTTCCATTCTGTTAAAAAAAACAGAAAGCAGCACCGGAACTGTTCAAGCTTTTTTTGCGCGGGCAGACTATGACCGGAGCACCTGCTTTATGACCGGGATACCCCCGGGCACCAATAAGAGATCCTGAAGATGAATGATACTTTCAGACGAGCGGTTCCTCACTATGTCGATCAAGAATTTGATGGTCGTCAACGTGTTGTTATAGAACATGTTTCTCCCGAACTCGATGGGGGAAAGTATGCTGCAAAAGCAGTTGAGGGTGAACGTGTATTTGTAGAGGCTGACATTTTTGTCGATGGTGCCGATACAATTTGTGCGGAACTTTGCTGCCGGACTTCCGGCAGTGCTGAGTGGCAGAGGTCGCCTATGGTTCCATTGGGCAATGACCGCTGGAAAGGCTCCTTTACTGTTGGAGTTCCTGGAGTTTATGATTATACGATTGAGGCATGGGTTGATCATTTCCAGACATGGAAAAAGGGACTTGCCAAAAAAATCGAGGCTGGTCAGGATGTTTCACTTGATCTTCAGATAGGCGCGCTCTTTGTAACGGAGGGGGCTGCAAGGGCGGAAAAAGCTGAAGCGGCAAAGCAGCTGACTGAATGTGCGGCACTTATTCGTTCCAAGGACAAGGCTTTGGCAAGTGCAGCTGCGCTGGATGGCAAGCTTGAACAGCTTATGGGTTATTATCCCGATAAGGCGCATGCTACGGTATATGAAAAAGTACTCGGGTTGACGGTTGAACAGAAAAAGGCTGGTTGCAGTGCATGGTATGAACTCTTTCCCCGTTCATGGAGTGCCACGCCAGGGAAACATGGGACGTTTAAAGATTGTAATCGGCTGCTTCCTCTTATTGCAGGGATGGGGTTCGATGTTCTATACCTGCCTCCTATTCACCCGATAGGTTATACCAAACGTAAGGGAAAAAACAATGCTCTGGTTGCTGCGGATGGCGATCCCGGTAGTTGCTGGGCAATCGGCAACGAGGATGGCGGACATAAGGCAGTTCACCCGGAACTTGGCTCCTTGGAAGATTTTACAGTATTTGTTGCTGAAGCGGAGAACCATGGTATTTCTGTGGCGCTCGATATTGCTTTTCAGTGTTCGCCTGATCACCCTTATGTAAAGGAGCATCCTCAGTGGTTCAAGTGGCGTCCTGATGGTACTGTTCAGTTTGCGGAAAATCCTCCAAAAAGATATGAAGATATTCTGCCTATTGATTTTGAATCAGTGGACTGGCAGAATCTCTGGATTGAATTGAAAAGTATTTTTCTGTTCTGGATTGAAAAGGGCGTAAAAATATTCCGCGTTGATAATCCTCATACTAAAGCGTTTCCGTTCTGGGAGTGGGCAATTGCTTCGATCAGAACTGAACATCCTGATGCTGTTTTTCTTGCTGAGGCGTTCACGAGACCGAAATTAATGGCAAGGCTTGCCAAGGCAGGCTACAGTCAGTCGTACAGTTACTTTACCTGGCGCAATAATAAGCATGAGCTTCAGGAGTATTTGCTCGAACTGACTTCATCGCCCCTGAAACACGTTATGCGCCCTAATTTCTGGCCTAACACCCCTGATATCCTTCATGAGGAATTCCAGTCTGGTGACAGGAACAGATTTATTATCCGGATGGTGCTTGCGGCAACCCTTTCTTCGAACTATGGTATGTATGGTCCAGCTTATGAGCTGTGCGAGCATGTACCGGTTCCGGGGAGCAAGGAGGACTATCTCAATTCCGAAAAGTACGAAATCAAGCAGTGGGATCTTGACAGACCTGGAAACATCAGGGCAGAGATTACGCGTGTCAACCGAATCAGAAAAGAGAATGCTGCTCTCCAGCAGACTAATGATCTTACTTTTGTAAGGATAGAAGCTTCACCGGGGAAGGAACATGACCAATTGATGGGTTATGTCAAACGGTCGGTTGATGACAATAATATTATTTTTGTTGTTGTCAATCTTGATTCTACCAATACGCAAGGAGGCTGGCTGCGATTCCCTCTCGAGTTGTTCAATCTGCCGCACGATTATCCGTTTAAGGTTGAGGATCTGCTCAGCGGAGCTCGGTACGACTGGAATGGCGAATGGAACTATGTGGAGGTTAATCCCTGGATCATGCCGGCACATATATTCCGTGTATCGCTTGCCTGAAGGGCGCCTAGTCAGGGGATCACTTTAATTAATAATTACTTTATTTTTAACTGACAATATTATCATGTATCAACCCGAGAAGCTCTGGTACAAAGACGCAATTATTTACGAAGCACATGTAAAGACGTTTTATGACAGCAACAATGATGGTGTTGGTGATTTTCAAGGATTGCGCCAGAAGCTCGGTTATCTGGAAAGCCTTGGTGTTACCGCCATCTGGCTGCTTCCCTTTTATCCTTCCCCTCTCCGCGATGATGGTTACGATATTGCCGACTATATGACGGTTAACCCCGACTATGGTACGCTTGCGGATTTTAAGGAGTTTCTTGATGAAGCCCACAGTCGTGGTCTGAAGGTCATTACTGAGCTTGTGGTGAACCATACTTCGGATCAGCATGCCTGGTTTCAGCGTGCAAGAAAGGCTCCTGCTGGATCGCCGGAAAGGAATTTTTATGTATGGAGCGACGATCCGAACAAGTATTCGGAAACCCGTATTATTTTTCAGGATTTCGAGGCTTCAAACTGGACATGGGATCCTGTAGCCGGTCAGTATTTCTGGCATCGCTTTTTCCATCATCAGCCCGATCTGAACTTTGAAAATCCTGAAGTTCATCAGGCACTGTTTGATGTGCTTGACTTCTGGCTCGGTATGGGTGTTGACGGGCTAAGGCTGGATGCAGTTCCCTATCTCTATGAAGCTGAAGGTACTAATTGCGAAAACCTTCCCCAGACCTACGAGTATCTCAAGAAGCTGCGTTCATATGTTGACGAGCATTACCCTAACCGTATGCTGCTTGCCGAAGCCAATCAGTGGCCTGAAGATTCTGCAGCCTATTTCGGGAAAGGTGATCAGTGCCACATGAACTTCCATTTTCCTCTGATGCCGAGGATGTATATGGCTCTTGCTACTGAAGATCGGTTTCCTATAATTGATATTCTTGATCAGACGCCTGAAATACCTGAAGGGTGCCAGTGGGCATCGTTTCTCCGCAACCATGACGAGTTGACTCTTGAGATGGTAACTGACGAGGAGCGTGACTATATGCGAAGGGTTTATGCCAACGATCCAAAGGCCCGAATCAATCTTGGTATCCGTCGCCGTCTTGCGCCTCTCATGTCCAATGACCGTCGCAGGATTGAGCTGATGAATATCATGTTGTTATCGTTACCCGGAACCCCGGTTCTTTATTACGGTGACGAGATTGGTATGGGTGACAACTTCTACCTGGGAGACCGTGATGGCGTGCGCACACCGATGCAGTGGAACTCTGACCGTAACGCCGGTTTTTCGCGTGCCAATCCACAGCAACTTCTTTTACCGGTAATTATCGATCCGGAATATCATTATGAGGCTGTGAACGTTGAGGTTCAGGAAAGCAATGTCAATTCCCTGCTGTGGTGGATGCGGCACGCTATTTCTACAGCCCGTCGCTATAAATCACTCAGCCGCGGCACTATTGAGTTCCTGCAGGTGAGCAATCCAAAGGCGCTTATTTTTATCCGCAAATTTGAGGATGAGACTATGCTGACTGTGATTAACCTTTCAAGAAATGCACAGGCCGTAGTGATTGATCTTTCCCGCTTTGAAGGGTTTATTCCTGAAGAGGTGTTCAGTCTTAACCGGTTTCCAAAAATCAGGAAAGCTCCTTATATGGTCGCTCTGGGATCGTATGGATATTTCTGGTTGAAGCTTGTCAAGGATACGGAGGATACGGCTATCCGCACTTCTCTTGAAAAGCCTGTTGCCAATGTCGCCCGCTGGCAAAGCCTTTTCGCAGGCAGAAGCAGGGAACTGCTCGAGACAACCGTTCTTCCCGAGTACTACAAGGCGAGCCGTTGGTTTGGCGGTAAAATTCGCAATATCATGCGTATTTCCATTATTGATACCATTCCTGTAGCTGGCATTGACCAGGCAAAACTGCTTGTGACCGAAGTGCGTTACTCCAGCGGTGAAAATGAGCTTTATCAACTTCCGATCTGTTTTTCTCCGATTTCAGCACTCAGCACCTCGGACGACAACTTCTTTAAGCGAGTTATTGCCCGCGTTGTTGTTGGTGATGATGAAGGGTACCTGTGTGACGCTACCTTTGATAACCGGTTCCTTGGTCAACTCTTCCGTCTTGTTACAGGTAAAGAGAAATGGCAGGGTAAGTCAGGACTTGTTTCAGGTCTGAAAGCGGCTAATATTGACTCCTTAATTGAAAAAACCTCAGGTATTGAACAAGAGCCGTCACTCATGGGGGTTGAACAGACAAATACCTCCATCAGATTCCACAACGACCTTTGTTTCAAGCTGTATCGCCGTATTGAGACTGGGGTATCGCCTGAGGTAGAAATGTGCCGCGCACTGAGTGAAGGGACGTCGTTTAAAAACCTGCCTCGCTATCTTGGTTCACTCAACTATAACCAGAGCCGTACCAATCGCTACTCTCTTGGAATTCTGCAGGATTATGTTCAGAACGAAGGTGATGCTTGGGAGCTTTCACTCGGTCAGGTTAAGCGTTATTATGATGATGTTCTCGCTAAGATCAATACGGGCATTACTGCGCCGTTGCTACCTCATTTAAGTGGTGATCCTGTGCAAATCCCTGATCTCCTGCATGAGCTTATTGGTGAGGCATACCTTGGCATGATTGACAAACTGGCAGAGAGGACAGCCGAAATGCATCTTTCGCTGGCATCACTTGACAGTGACCCGGCTTTTGCTCCGGAAGCATTTACAACGCTTTATCAGCGTTCTATTTATCAGGCGATGTGTGAACAGGTTAAACGCACCGTGATTCTGATCCGTGAAATTCTGCATACTCTGCCTGCAGAACAGCAGGAGCTTTGTTCCCTTCTTTTGCAAAAACAGAAAACAATCCTGCAGCAGTTCGATCCTATAAGACGAGAGAAAATCGATACGCTGAAAATCAGAATCCATGGCGACTATCATCTTGGTCAGGTGCTCTTTACCGGTAAAGATTTTGTTGTTATAGACTTTGAGGGGGAACCATCACGCCCTGTGTCCGAACGTAAAATCAAGCGTTCAGTATTTCGCGATATATCAGGTATGCTCCGCTCGTTCGATTATGCGGCGTTCAATGTGCTCCAGGAGAGCCAGTCTGTTATACGTGCTGAAGACAGACTTGTTCTTGAGCCATGGGCAGATCTCTGGAGTTTCTATGTTGGTCAGCATTTTATCGATACGTATTTCGAAAAAACCAAGGGTAGCGATATTGTGCCTGAAGATCCGAAACAGCGTGAACATCTCATGCGAGGGTATCTGATGAACAAGGCTGTCTATGAGCTGAATTACGAGCTTAACAACCGGCCTGAATGGGCAGGAATTCCACTCAGGGGAATTTTAAAACTTCTGGCTTTGTAATCTTGGCTTTGAAGCATGGCCTGCTTTCTGTATAGCGGGCCATGCTTTTTTAATGCTTTACTCAACCCATCGGATCGGACGACTATTGTGGAGGAATTTACGCTTGAGACTTTGGTGAGGGGGAGGTATTTGATTCAGTCACCCTCCTGCTCCGGTTCTGCCCCGCTTTTTGTGGGGTTTCATGGTTACGGTCAGACTGCCGAAGATGAACTTGCCCTGCTTTCTGCTATTCCTGGTTCCGAGCACTGGC
>Ga0007882_10001797_pt1 | contig 12279 bp, 11 predicted proteins | sample CryBogCBH12Aug01_FD_71195 | JGI IMG/M metagenome (GOLD analysis project Ga0007882, IMG submission 71195) | Freshwater microbial communities from Crystal Bog, Wisconsin, USA - CBH12Aug09.1 | ecosystem: Environmental > Aquatic > Freshwater > Lake | place: Crystal Bog, Wisconsin, USA | collected... | reverse complement strand
TGCATCTGAATGGCTGATCAAAATATAAAACTGCAATCGCTAGAATAAAAGCACTTTATGCAAGTGTTAAGTCAAAAAAAAATTACCGGTCTATTTTTCAATCTATTTGTAAAGTAATTCTATGTGATAAGTAAAACAGATATTTAATAAATACTTTTACTATATAATCTTATCATCTTCTTAACCATTTCACCATAAAACAATGCAACAATACTCCCCCATTCCACTAATTTTGACACAAAGCAATCCGCATGTCCATCGAAGTAAACCTTCTTGCTAAACAATACGGCGAACAAAATGCTGTAAATCAAATCTCTTTCTCTATTCAGAAAGGAGAGATTGTTGGTTTTTTGGGCCCTAATGGTGCGGGTAAGAGTACTACGATGAAAATGATTGCAGGGTATTTGGGATCTGATAGTGGGTCGGTAAAAATTTGTGGAAGGGAAGTAGCAGAAAACCCTATAGCCATCAAAAAAAAGATAGGGTACCTGCCCGAATCCAATCCATTGTACCAGGATATGTATGTTAGAGAGTATCTGGGTTTTATTGCCGGTGTGCATCAGTTAGCAAATCTGAAAGAAGCTGTGGAGAAAGCCATTGTCCTAGCCGGGTTAAGTCTTGAGTCGAAGAAAAAAATCAGCCAGTTATCAAAAGGGTATAAGCAAAGAGTGGGATTGGCTGCTGCGCTGATTCATGATCCAGAAGTATTGATATTGGATGAGCCCACCAGCGGACTGGACCCTAACCAGATTATTGAAATAAGAAATGTAATTAAAGAGCAGGGTAAGGATAAGACAGTTTTATTCTCTTCGCATATTTTACAGGAAGTAGAAGCGATTTGCGACAGAGTCATCATTATTCATAAAGGGAATATTGTTGCGGATGATCAGTTGGTTCATTTGCAGCATACATATACTGACCTGCATACCGTAACGGTTCAGTTTGAAGAAGCGGTTGACAGACAATGGATGGAGACGATTTCTGAAATGATTAAAATAGAACAAGTGAAAGAGGGTTATTTTAAGTTCCAAACCAGCTCGCCGGAGAAATTGAGAAAGCAATTGTTACAGATGGCGATTGATCGTAATTTGAATATTGTTTCGTTACAGGCCGAGGGGCATAGTCTGGAGGCTGTTTTTAGGAATTTGACTACTTAGGGGGGCGAAACTGGTATTTTTGCCACAGATGCACAGATTTGCACAGATTGAGGCTAAGTTTTCCTTGGCAGGCTGCAAATGCTTAAATTGCGGGTCCAAAAACAAGCATTTCGCTAATTATAACCAAATCATCACCAAACAAGCAGATTTTTATGAGTTACATTATTGAAGTACACGCCAGACAGATATTAGACAGTCGCGGTAACCCTACCGTGGAAGTAGATGTTCTTACAGACGATGGCGCGTTGGGTCGTGCAGCAGTTCCGAGCGGGGCCAGTACCGGTATTCACGAAGCAGCAGAATTGCGAGATAATGATAAAAAGAAATATGGCGGGAAAGGAGTTTTAAAAGCCGTAGACAATGTCAATAAAATTATTTCTGAAGCAATCATTGGCTACGATGTTGCCCAGCAGGCAGCTATTGATGAGGAAATGGTCGCCCTGGATGGTACGCCTAATAAAACCAAATTAGGAGCCAATGCCATTCTTGCAGTTAGTATGGCTGTAGCCAAAGCCGCAGCTGAAGAAGCAGCCCTTCCTTTGTTCCGATATATCGGTGGTACTAATGCCAAAACATTGCCTATGCCGATGATGAATATCTTGAATGGTGGTGCCCATGCCGATAATAAAATCGATTTCCAGGAATTTATGATCATGCCTGTAGGTGCGCCTTCTTTTAGTGAAGGACTGCGTTGGGGCGTTGAGATTTTCCATACACTGAAAGGTGTTTTGAAGAAAAAAGGATTTAGCACCAACGTAGGTGATGAAGGTGGTTTTGCTCCCAATATCCAAAGCAATGAAGAAGCTATTGAAACCGTTTTGGAAGCCATTACTGCAGCAGGGTATAAAACCGGTTCACAGATTGTGATCGGTATGGATGCCGCCAACAGCGAATTATGGGATGCCAAAAAGAAAAAATATGTGTTCCACAAAAGCAGTGGTAAAGCATTAAGCAGCGATGAACTGGTAAAATTCTGGGAAAAATGGGTGAAACAATACCCTATCGTTTCTATTGAAGATGGAATGGCCGAAGATGACTGGAATGGATGGAAAGCACTTACACAGGCTGTAGGTAGCAAATGCCAACTGGTAGGCGATGATTTGTTTGTTACCAATGTAAATCGTCTGCAAACAGGTATCGATAAAGGTATTGCCAATGCCCTGTTGGTAAAAGTGAACCAGATTGGTACTTTAACAGAAACCATCAATGCCGTAACACTTGCACAACATAATGGCTATAATACCATCATGAGTCACCGAAGCGGTGAAACAGAAGATACCACGATTGCCGATTTAGCTGTAGCCTTAAACTGTGGTCAGATCAAAACCGGCTCTGCCTCCAGAACCGACCGTATTGCCAAATACAACCAACTGATCAGGATTGAAGAAATGCTGGGAAGTACAGGGATATATCCTAAGGGGAAGATTAAGTTTGGGAAATAGGTTTTGCTTTTAGCTATTGGCTGTTGGCATTTGGTTTTTTATTCTTTGCATGAAAATTTCAGGTAAGTAAATATGTTAAGAATAATCAGCTAAAAGCTAATGGCCAATAGCTATGGCTAACAACCAATAACCTTTTTAACACCTGTTAATTAATAAACCACCCGACTCATAACCTTTCTCTTTACTTTTACTATTCAACTATTCCATCCCGGGTTTATGAAGAAGGCGATAAAAATTATTACCAATAAGTACCTGGTTACATTCAGTTTTTTTGTGGTTTGGATGTTGTTTTTTGACCAGCGTGATTTTTTTCAGCAGCGGGAAAAAAGGGAAGAATTAAAGAAGTTGGAAGCCAAGAAGCGATATTATGTGCAGGAGATAGAGAAAACACAGAAAGAGTTACTGGATCTGCAAAATAACCCTGCTGCGCTTGAAAAATTTGCCCGGGAGCATTACCTGATGAAAAAAGACGGGGAAGATCTCTTTATTATCGAAGATTCTACCGAACAGAAGAAATAAATTTCCTGTAAAATCGTTGCCCCCCATTTAAGGCCACACCTGCAATATCCGTACACATTCTCCGTTTTATAACAGCAATAAGTCCTCTTATATTAAGCTGTTATCCTATTTATGAAAAAATTCAAAGAAGAGGATCTGATCCTTTATCTGTATAAAGATTGTACGCCCAAATTACGAGAGGCCATTGAACAAGCGGCTGAGGAAGATCTGGAACTTCAGGACCGTCTGAAAGTATTGAAACGTACCCTTAAGCAATTGGATAAATTGAAACTATCTGCGCCCTCTAAACAATCCGTAAAAGCCATTTTGAAATATGCAAAGGAGGCTGTTAAAAAAAGCAGTTAGACTATTTGCACAAGGATATATAATAAAGATTTCCTAATTGACTGCCTATCTTCTATTTTTGGTTATCTACTATGACCAAAAAAGAAAGATATCAGATCGTTATTGATTATTTTGAAGAACAGATTCCTATTGCAGAAACGGAACTGTTGTATGATAATCCCTTTCAATTATTGGTAGCCGTAATTCTTTCGGCACAATGCACCGATAAGCGGGTTAATATGACGACCCCGGTTATTTTCCGAAAATTTCCCGACCCTTTAGAAATGTCGAAAGCTTCATTCGATGAACTCTTTCCGTTAATCAAAAGCATTTCCTATCCAAATAACAAAACAAAACACCTGATAGGAATGGCCAATATGCTGATTGAAAAATTCGGCGGGGAAGTTCCGATGACGGTGGAGGAATTGATTCAGTTGCCAGGGGTAGGCCGTAAAACAGCCAATGTAATTACCAGTGTAATAGACAAACAGCCCAATATGGCGGTAGATACGCATGTATTCAGGGTAAGTGCCCGTTTGGGATTAACTACCAAAGCAACTACACCCTTGGCAGCCGAAAAGCAGTTAATCAAATATATACCCGAAGAGCTGGTACACAAAGCCCACCACTGGTTAATACTTCATGGCAGATACACTTGCCTTGCACGAAATCCCAAATGCAACGAGTGCGGACTTACATCAATCTGCCATTATTATAAAAAGAACTTTCTATAAATAAAAGGAATTCCTCTGCGCCAAATCCAAACTCCTGTTCTCTGCGGTAAAAAAAATTCTCAGGGCTATTTCTTTTTTACCTTCTTCACTAAATCATAAGAATCATCAATAAATTCTTTGAGCTGTTTGCCACTCAAACTTCCTTCCACCAGAATGGTGTTCCAGTGTTTTTTGTTCATATGATAACCCGGCAGAATGCAATGGGGATAAGCTTCCCGTAACTCAATAGCTTTATCAGGATCGCATTTTACATTGAATTGTACAGGATGGCTATTAATACTGGTAAGCAGAAATGCTTTACCTGTTACTTTATACACCAAAGTGTCCGGTCCAAAAGGAAGGGTTTCTTCTACGTCGGGTTTGGAGAGTACATAATTACGTAGATCTTCGAGATGCATGGTGCCGTTATTAGTGTTTGAAACCTTTTATACATTGCGTCTTTACGATGAAAATCTTTCGTAAAGACGCAATGTTTGAGAAGTCTATAACATTTTCCTGATCACATCAACCAATTCTCCCTTGGTGATAGGAATGCCCATCACTTTGTTGAATGCTTTCGCATCTACCATATATTGGTCGCGGATGATTTTAACAAGCTGTCCATTATTGATTTCAGGTATCAGCACATGATCAAAATTACTGATCATTTCTCCCAGATTTTTAGGGAAAGGGCGCAGGTGCCGGATATGCGCATGACTTACCGCATGTCCTTCTGCCTGTAATTGTAATACGGCACTCTTAATGGCTCCAAAAGTAGAACCCCATCCCAGTACCAACACTTTTCCTTTATCTGTACCACTATCAATTTTCTGCAATGGAATATAATCCGCGATTTTATCCACTTTGGACTGGCGCACATTAATCATGTGCTGGTGATTTTCAGGCTCATAATTGATATTACCCGTGATATCCTGTTTTTCCAATCCGCCAATACGGTGCTCCAAACCAGGGGTACCAGGAATGGCCCATGAACGGGCTAGTTTTTCATCTCTTCTATAAGGTTGGAACTTGGGTTCATCATCTGCCAGTCCTTTCTTAAAATTCACGGTAATAGGCTCCAGATCGGCAGTTGTTGGGAACTTCCAAGGTTCGGCACCATTGGCGATATAGCCATCACTTAATAAAATAACCGGGGTCATGTGTTGAACGGATATCCTTACTGCTTCATATACGGCATCAAAACAATCGCTGGGTGTAGAAGAAGCGATCACAGGCATGGGACATTCCCCATTTCTGCCATAATAAGCCTGTAATAAATCACTTTGTTCTGTTTTGGTTGGCAAACCAGTGGATGGCCCGCCACGTTGAATATTAATGATCACCAGTGGAATTTCCAGCATCACAGCCAGACCCATAGCTTCTGTTTTCAGTGCCATACCCGGACCAGAAGTGCAGGTAACACCCAATGACCCACCATAACTGGCGCCGATAGCTGCTGCAATTGCTGCAATCTCATCCTCTGCCTGATAGGTTTTTACTCCAAAACTCTTGTATTTACTCAGATCATGTAAAATATCAGAAGCCGGAGTAATAGGGTAAGCTCCAAGAAAAACTTCGAGTCCGCTTTTTTCTCCTGCTGCCACCAAACCCAATGACAATGCTTGGTTACCCATAATGCTGCGGTATACACCGGGCGTCATTTTGGCTTTTTCTACTCTATATCGGGTAGTAAAGGTTTCAGTTGTATCGCCATAATTATAACCAGACTGTAATACTTTGATATTACTTTCCAGAATAGTTGGCTTTTTGCCAAACTTATCTTTCAGAAATTCAATGGTATTGTCCAGACTGCGGTTGTACATCCAATAGATATAACCCAGAACAAACATGTTTTTTGCACGGTCTCTTTCCTTATTACCAAGTTCTGCAAAATCTTTTAGTGATTCGCGAGTAAGTTTGGTAACATCTATTTTGATTACCTCGTATCCGTCCAGGCTTCCATCTTCCAATGGATTAATGCCTTCGGGGTAATTGGCCAGGCGAAGATTTCTTGCATCAAAACCTTCTATGTTTACGATAATCTTTCCACCCGGTTTGAGGGCTTTCAGATTCACTTTTAAAGCTGCTGCATTCATGGCTACCAGCACATCTGCAATATCACCGGGTGTAAATACCTTATCGGATGAGAAATGCAACTGGAAACCACTCACTCCCGGTAAAGTACCTATCGGGGCGCGGATCTCAGCAGGGAAATCAGGGAAAGTTGCCAGGTCAATACCCAGCATAGCAGTATTGTTGGTGAATTGTTGCCCGGTCAGCTGCATCCCATCGCCGCTATCGCCTGCAAACTTGATTACCACATCCTTAATAAGCTCTTCGTTCGTATTCATCAAATGAAATTATTCTGCGAAGGTAAGGCAACAGAGTTTTATACAGATATCGAATTTTTGTACCGGGTAAAATACCTTTTCTATCGGTAAACAGGTGGTTCTCAGCCCAAATCTCTGGCAATGTCTATCTTAGCAGTAAATTAGGAATCAGGGCATGGGTATCATTAAAAAGAATATTATGCTGGAAATTGTATGCATATTGGCATTGAGCCATTCTATGGCCTGCTCAAACGGGCAGGTACAGGATACTACCCGGCAGAAAGACACGGTAATGATCTCCACCCCGATTCCAAAACCGGTAGTTGACAAATTTGCCTGGAAGCCCCTGGTGCAGGACAGTACCAAACTATATATTTATCTCACATTTGATGATGGTCCGCAAGCAGGAACAGAAATCTGCTATGATCTGCTCAAAGAAGCCAATATAAAAGCCAGTTTTTTCATGGTGGGACTGCATAGTGCCAAAAAAAGAGATGGAAAATTCATCGTATCCCGAATCAGAGAATCCTACCCGCAAATATTGCTGGCCAACCATAGCTATACGCATGCAAATGACAAGTACATCTATTTTTACCAGCATCCCTTGATGGCAGAGAAGGATTTTTATAAAGCACAGGATTCATTGCATGTACCCTATAAAATTGTTCGTTTGCCCGGCAATAGTGCCTGGGTAACTGATGGAAAACTAAGAGCCACGCATCTTGTAAAACCTGTAACCGAATTACTCGACAGTGCAGGGTATAATGTAATAGGTTGGGATGTAGAATGGCATTTTAACCATAAAAATGCCCGACCGGTTCAATCACCTGAAAAGCTGGCTGCAGAAGTAGATAGCGCTTTCGCTCAAAATCATACCCATGTAAAAAACCAGGTGGTGATCCTGAGTCATGACCGCATGTTCCAAAGACCTGAAGATGCAGATTCTTTAGCAAAATTCATCAATATCCTGAAACAAAACCCCAGGTATGTTTTTGAAACGGTAGATCATTATCCGGGGGTGGTTGTGGGGCATTAGGGAATTACAGGGCTGAATTGCTAAATGGTTATATGGTTTTTATTATTGCAGGAAAACTGCCAATAATAGGATTTGTGTCATTTGGTTGGCCAGCCATTTAATCATTTAGCAATTTAGCAATGCAACTATGTAAATTTAGCCTTTCCTTAAACAAACTCCCTTTCTAACAAGTTATAGTTTATGTATATTTGTACTTACTAAAATTTTATAATTATGGCAATTTTTAAATCTGGAAATCCAACATTAACACAAAAGATGTTTGATAAGAGTATGACCATAGAAGCCAGTGTTCAGGGCACTATGAGTGTGAGAGGGGCGATTAACAAGTTTGGTTTTTTATTGGTGATGATCATAGGCGGAGCTGCATTTAGCTGGCATCTTTTTCAGGAAGGCAAACCGGATACCATGACTACCCTGATGATTACCGGTTTGATCGGCGGATTAATCACTGGTTTGGCAATTTCATTCAAACCAAACTGGGCACAATATATAGCTCCTTTATATGGTTTGCTGGAAGGTTTGTTTATTGGTGGTATCTCAGCTATTCTGAACAAAGCCTATGAAGTGAAATTCCCCGGATTGATTATGCAAGCGGTTGGCCTCACTTTTGGTGTAGCCATCGCAATGTTTCTTTTGTATAATTTCCGGGTAATTAAAGCAACTGAAAAATTCAAATCAGTTATTTTATCTGCCACATTGGGTATTGGGCTGTTTTACCTGCTTACCATGGTACTCGGCTTTTTTGGTGTGAACGTAAGTTTTGCGCATGATAGCAGTTTATTGAGTATTGGTATCAGTTTATTTATTGTAGCCATAGCAGCATTAAACCTGATCATGGATTTTGATATGATTGAACAAGGTGCCGAAAGAGGCGCTCCTAAATTTATGGAATGGTACGGTGCTTTTGGTTTAGTGGTTACTTTGGTGTGGTTGTATCTGGAAATACTTAGGTTGCTGAGTAAGTTAGGGAATAGGAACTAGTTATTCGCGATTAGTCTTTGACTATTGGCTTATGCAGTTTTTCCTTTAATGGTAACTTTACAAATAAAATATAGAACCATCTCTCAAAAGGAGATGGTTTTTTTATGAGGTATGGTTTGGGAGGGTAATTCCAAGTAACTTAGAGGATAGAAACTAAGCCATAAATGGATTTTAATCGAATGAATTTTACCAATGAGGAACTGGTAGAGGTATACCGGAATCTTTTACTCCCGCGGATGATTGAGGAGAAGATGCTGGTATTATTACGTCAGGGTAAAATCAGTAAATGGTTTAGTGGTATCGGACAGGAAGCTATTTCAGTAGGGGCAACCTTGGCGCTTGGGCAGGATGACTGGATTATGCCCTTACATAGGAACCTGGGGGTATTTACCTCAAGAAAAATGCCGCTTCATACATTGTTTATGCAATGGCAGGGAAACAAAGAAGGCTATAGTAAGGGAAGAGAAAGAAGCTTTCATTTTGGAAGCAAGACACACCATATCTGTGGAATGATCTCCCACCTGGGTCCGCAGTTAGCGATTGCCGATGGGGTGGCACTTGCCTATTCACTTAGAAAAGAAAATAAAGCAGCGCTGGCATTTAGTGGTGATGGTGGCACCAGTGAAGGAGATTTTCACGAGGCACTCAATGTAGCAGCGGTATGGAATCTTCCGGTAATTTTTCTGATAGAAAATAATGGGTATGGATTGAGTACACCGGTAAATGAACAATACCGATGTGAGCATCTGGTAGATAAAGCCAAAGGATATGGAATGGAAGGGGTGCAGATAGACGGGAACAATGTATTGGCCGTATACGATACCATAAAAGGAGTTCGTGAATATTGTATTCGTGAGCAGAAACCGTATTTAATAGAATGTATGACTTTTCGCATGCGCGGACATGAAGAAGCCAGTGGTACCAAATATGTTCCCAAAGAATTGTTTGAAGAATGGGGCAGAAAAGATCCGATAAAAAATTATGAGCAGTTTCTGCTAAAGGAGAATATTATCAGCGAAATGCAGATAGCAACTATTCGAAATGAATTCAAAGAACATATTGATCAAGAACTTACTCTAGCTAATGAAGCAGCATTCATGGTGCCGAATAGAGAAGAAGAGATCAGCGATGTATATGCAAAGAAAATTGAACTCAATAAAACGCTGCAACCGAAAGAAACTTCAATTTTCACAATTCAGCATAAGCGAATGGTGGATGCCATACAGGAAGGCCTGAGGCAGAGTATGGAAAAACATCCTAACCTTGTATTAATGGGTCAGGATATAGCTGATTATGGGGGAGCTTTTAAAATAACTGAAGGTCTGGCAGCATTATTTGGAAAAGAGAGAGTGCGAAATACACCTTTATGTGAAAGTGCCATTGTAGGTGCGGCATTGGGATTGAGTCTCGAAGGTTTTAAGGCAGTAATGGAAATGCAGTTCGCAGATTTTGTAACGGTTGGATTTAACCAGATCGTAAATAACCTTGCCAAAATTCATTATCGTTGGGGGGAGAATGCAGATGTGGTAATAAGGATGCCAACAGGTGCGGGAGTAGGTGCCGGACCCTTTCATTCGCAAAGTAATGAAGCCTGGTTTACACATGTGCCGGGATTAAAAGTTGTGTATCCTTCCAACCCTTATGATGCCAAAGGTTTATTGATTGCCGCCATCAACGATCCCAATCCTGTAATGTATTTTGAACATAAAGCTTTATACCGAAGTATCAGCGGCGATTTGCCGGAAGAATATTATGAAGTGGAAATAGGTAAAGCAAAAATTGTACAGGAAGGAACCGATATTTCCATCATTACTTATGGAGCCGGTGTTCATTGGGCACAGGATTACCAGGAGCATAACAAGGCAATTTCTTTGCATATTCTTGACATGCGAACATTATTGCCTTTGGATTATGAAGCAATTAAATCGGCTGTTGCCAAAACCGGAAAAGTTTTGTTATTGCATGAAGATACCTTAACAGGCGGTATCGGAGGAGAGATCAGCGCCTGGATCAGCGAGCATTGCTTTGAGTTATTGGATGCACCGGTAATGCGTTGTGCTTCCATGGATACGCCCATTCCATTCAATAGCGAATTGGAGAACCAGTTTCTAGCTAATAGCCGGTTAGGGGAGTATATTGAGAAGCTGAGAAATTACTAGGATAGTGTAATATCTGATAAAATAAGCTTTATGAAAAATATGAGTAAGATTTTTTTCCTGCCAATAAGCTTATTGATTTGCTTTACAACCCATGCCCAGAACACAAAGCTAACCGGTATCCTGAAAAACATTGCTGCAGCTGAAGTTACATTCTACAGACCTGCAAAGGTTTTATCTTATTATAATTTTCACGAGGCACTCATAAGGGTTCCTGTTAGAAATGGACTGTTTACGGTAACCTTAACAGTAGGCTCACCTGAAATGATTGAACTTTCGTGTACGGATAGTATAACAGGTCAGGAACTTTCGCAGCTACTTTTCTTTAAGAAAGGGTATGAAGTAAAAATCGAACTAACCTTACATAATCAGGAACTCTATATCGCTTCCCAAGGCGTAGGAGCTAATGATAATAAGCAATTGAATCTAAATTCCCGAAGGGGTCTTACTGAACTTTTTAACAGGAGTGACTCTGTACCAGGTTCTGTATACAATTATATTTTGAAGGAACACAAATGGGATAGCCTTATATTGGCAAAATATATAAGCAAATATCACCCTTCAACTGAATTTATCAAAGCGTGGAATTATGAGATTAAATACGCAATAGTAAATGAGTTTTATCAATATTCTGAAGACATGAAACACCAGTGGGGATGGCCGTATAATAGAACCTATGATCAATGGATTGACATTCAAAATAAACTCTTTGCTACTGTTCCAATCTCGGATGATAATGCACTTGTGTCTTTTAATTATAGGGAACTAATTCGTATGTTCCTTATTCGTAAGCATGAACACTTAGTCAGGGACTGGAGATTGAATAAATATACTTTTCTTACAGAATGGTATGGTATGGATACGGCAAAAGCGAATAAAGAATTTCTTGAAGATATGACAAACAAACCCTGGCAAAAAATTATCGAAAGAAATTTTCATGGGAAAGTCAAAGAATATACTTACGCATTACTTCTTGAAAATGCAATTGAGTCAAGCGATCTGAAGAATATACAGCCAATTTATGCTGATTTTGTAAAGGAATTCCCTGCCAGTAGCTATATTAAAAAATTTCAACCGGAGTTTTCGAAAATGTTTATTCGCGAAAAGCAGCCGATTACAGACAAAATGATTTTTGTAAAAGATGGCGATAAAATAAATACCTGGGAAAATATTCTTTCTCTGGTAAAGGGCAAAACAGTATTTCTCGATATGTGGGGTACTTGGTGCGTTCCTTGCAGGCAACAATTGGAGCATAATAGTCATGCTATTAAAGAATATTTTAAAGGGAAAGGATTGGATTATTTGTATATAGCGAATAATGATCAGGGGAATGAACAAAGATGGAAAGAACTGATCGCATATTTTAACCTGGAAGGATCACATATACTGGCAAGCAAAAAATTAACCAATGATATTATGAGTAAGGTGAATGCAACCGGATATCCTACGTATATTATCATCCATAAAAATGGCAGTTTTGAATTGTCAAGAGCAGGTTATCCATTGAATAGGGAGTTATTAATAACACAAATAGAACAGGCTTTACAATAATTGAACAATAATCATACATAATTACTATGAGTAAAAATAGTTTAGTTAAGGCAATCTTTTTAACGGTTTG
>Ga0007882_10001794_pt1 | contig 12292 bp, 14 predicted proteins | sample CryBogCBH12Aug01_FD_71195 | JGI IMG/M metagenome (GOLD analysis project Ga0007882, IMG submission 71195) | Freshwater microbial communities from Crystal Bog, Wisconsin, USA - CBH12Aug09.1 | ecosystem: Environmental > Aquatic > Freshwater > Lake | place: Crystal Bog, Wisconsin, USA | collected... | reverse complement strand
CCAGGCCTTTGGGTAGCCTCTCAATGGGAATGTCAGATGATCTGGAGTGGGCCATTCGCGAGGGCGCAACGTGGGTCCGAATCGGAACGGCGCTCTTTGGTCCACGCCGTCCCTAAGCTAGAATCGCCGTCCCAAACATCATCTCACCTTTAGGATTGCCCATGAGCTACGAGACATTAGCCTTTATCGGTGCCGGCAATATGGCCAGCAGCCTGATTTCTGGCTTAATCGCCGATGGCTATCCCCCTGAACGTATTCGGGTTTCGGATACTCAGGAAGCCATGTCCCGAAATCTGGGGGATCGCTACGGGGTGGTCGTTTGCTCTAGTAATCAAGAGGCGGTGAAGTCCGCGGCCATCGTGGTTCTTGCGGTCAAACCACAGGTCCTGCGGATGGTTCTGGAAGATCTCAGGGATTCCCTCAAGGCAACGTCCCCTTTGCTCTTGAGCATTGCGGCGGGCATCGCATGTCATAGCATTCAGCGCTGGGCCGGTGGCCTGAGCGCGATTGTCAGAGCGATGCCGAATACGCCGGCCATGGTTCAGAGCGGTGCGACGGGGCTCTATGCCACGCAAGCCGTCAGCGAGCGGCAACGTGAAGTGGCTGAATCCATTCTCCGAGCCGTCGGGATCACCGTTTGGGTCCAAGAAGAAACCCTGATTGATGCCGTTACGGCGCTTTCTGGAAGCGGTCCTGCTTATTATTTTTTGTTGATGGAAGCCATGGAAGAGGCGGGAGTTCAGTTAGGGCTGGATCGTCAGACCGCGAGTTTACTCAGCCAGCAAACGGCCCTGGGTGCAGGTCGGATTGCGATCGAGTCCCCTGAAGATCCCGCAGAACTTCGACGCCGTGTCACTTCACCTGGAGGGACGACCGAGCGGGCAATCGCAACGTTTGAATCGGGTGGTTTTCGGGATCTGGTCCTGAGTGCCATGAAGGCTGCCAAGGAGCGGGCGGAAGTCCTTTCTGAGGAACTGGGAGGAGACGCCTAATGTCCACCTATCTTGCAACGCCATTGATCTTTCTGATCGATACGGTCTTCAGCCTCTATATTTTCGCGCTACTGCTTCGCTTCCTTTTTCAGTGGTGTGGTGCCGATCCACGCAATCCCGTTTCTCAGTTTCTGATTCGTGTAACGCACCCGCCTTTAAGGGTCTTGCGTCGTTTGATTCCTAGTTTCGGTCGGGTGGATAGCGCCTGTATCCTCCTTATGATCGCGCTCCAAACTTCGGCTTCTTTCCTGATTCTCTTGGTGAGAGGCGAAAGCATTCCTCTGGGTGTTGTCAGTATCCTTGCAGTGGCTCAGCTCGTTGAGTTGATTCTGAACGTCTATTTTTACGCCATCATCATTCGATCCTTGCTGAGCTGGTTCGGTCCCACGGCTTACAATCCTGCGATCTCACTTCTTTTTAGCTTGACGGAACCACTCCTCTATTGGAGTCGTCGCATTCTTCCGCCGACAGGGGGCATTGATCTTTCGCCTTTGGTGCCTCTGGTGGTCATCCAGTTGGCCCGTATGATGGTGCTTCCTCCCTTGCAGGAACTGGCTTACCTGCTCAATTAAGCCCATGTCGGAAGTCTTTCTCAATGTGCACATACAGCCCCGAGCTTCGAAAGACGAAATCGTCGGAGAACATGGGGGTCGGATCAAGATTCGGACGATAGCGCCACCGGTGGATGGCAAGGCCAATGAGCATCTCACGGGGTTTCTGGCCTCGGTTTTTGGGGTTCCGCGCCGTCAGGTGCAGCTAATGGCCGGCGAGACAGGACGGCTCAAAAGATTTCGAGTTTTGGATCCGGTGGTCTGGCCCTTAGAAATCGAGGCCATTTTGGGGCCAAAGCCGCAATAAACTGTGCGGCTCGTCTTTAGCCAGGTTTAACGGACCCGGTAGATCAGATCCCAGACCCCATGACCGAGTCGGTGCCCCCGGGCTTCAAACTTGGTCAATGGACGGTAGTTTGGACGGGGTGAGAACGGTGAATCAGGATTCACGCTGGTAAAAAGTCCTGAAAGATTAAACTGCTCGGCCATGTCATAGGCGTAATTCTCCCAGTCTGTTGCCGCGTGGAAGGTTCCGCCTGAAATGAGTTTTCTCGCAATAAGCTTGAGAAATTCCTGTTTTACGATGCGCCGTTTGTGATGCCGCGTCTTATGCCAGGGGTCAGGGAAAAAAAGCTGCACCCTTTCCAAAGAGGCATCAGCAATGCAGTCATTCAGGATATCAATGGCATCATGGGCATAAACCCTGAGATTGGAGATGCCGGCTTCCTGGGTCTTGATCAGCAAATGACCCACTCCGGGACGGTGGACTTCAATCCCGACATAGTTGTGATCTGGATCATGAAGGGCCATCTCTACCAGGGAGTCCCCGTTGCCAAAACCGATTTCAAGCACTATCGGATGATGGTTTCCAAAACGATTCTCAGCATCCAGTGATAACTGAGGCTCAAGGCCATAACGCTCCCACAGGTCGTCCAGCGCCTTTTGTTGTGCAGGGGTGATGCGACCCTGACGTCGAGCGAAGCTTCTGATTCGAAAGGTTTGAGGGTCTGGCGCACTCAAAGGTGCGGTTTGGCCGCTGTTATCAGTCATTTCCTTGGATCCTGAGTTCATCTTCGCCTTGAAGTCCGAGATTATCCTTCCAGACGACGCCAATGACATCACCAAGTTGGGCGTTGGAGAGTTCGAAGGTAAAGTACGGATTTCGGGAGACCCCCGTAGAAAGTTTTCCTTCGACGACCGGGTTCCCGTTATGCAACAGCCTGAGTTCCGTGATGAAATGGGCAGGGATGAGTTGCCCGGTCTCGTCATCGCGACGTTTACCGGTTTCCATCGGGTGCTCTATCAGAACCCGCACCAACGTGTTTTCACCGGACCTTCGGGTCCTGATCTTGATCGAAGACATAGAACACTCATTTAATCTATGGCCCGTGATGCCGTCAATTGAACTGGTCCCTCTCGTCTTGAATCGTCGTCGCTTGTTGCGATGGCTCACAGCGCTTTTTGCTGTATCCCTGACCCCTGTCTTGGAAGCCAAAAAGTCTGATTCCATGCCCGGGCTAGCCTCCAATCAGCGATCTGACTTTACGCATATTTTGGATGAATTGATGGGGACGTCTCCCCAGATGAATGAGCAGGGGCTTTTGTTCGACATTCCGACGGTCGCTGAAAATGGAGCCCTGGTTCCCATAACCCTCAGCGCTTCTGCTTCCGCAGAGAGCCTCTACATTTTGGCCGAAGGAAATCCGGGCCCCTTATTGGCTGAGTTTCATTTTCATGGCACGGCGGTTCCGAAGGTATCGTTACGAGTCAAACTCAATCAAACGGGGCCGGTGACGGCGTTGTCCCATAATCAGCGTGGCTGGATGCGAATTGATCGTCATGTGAAGGTTGCCGTGGGGGGATGCGGTTGAGAGCGCCCATCGTGGTTGTCGGCTTGGGTGAACTTGGGCAGGTCTTGGCATCAGGATTTCTGAAAATAGGGCATCCCGTTTATCCTTTAAATCGTGATACATGCTTTACTGAGCTCAAGACACGGGCTATTGATCCAATGCTGGTTGTTGTGGCCGTGGGCGATAAGGATCTGGAAGAGGTCTTAAGGGCCATGCCCTCGAATTTCAAGGACCGTATCGTTCTCTTGCAGAACAACCTGCTTGAACCTGACTGGTTGCGTCATGGTATTCAAAATCCTACGATCCTAGTGGTCTGGCTCGATAAAAAAACCGGGAGGCCTGCAGTAGCCGTCCTTCCCAACAAAGTCTTTGGCCCCTATGGCGAAGAGGTGGCTCAGGCATTGAATGCCCTTCACATTGAGACTCAAGTCCGACCCATGGAGGATCTAGATCGGGCCTTGGTGGCTAAAAATCTCTACATCCATACGATCAATATTGCCGGTCTACGCGTGGGAGGCACTGTCGGGGAACTCTGGAAAGACCACCGGTCACTGACTGAGGCCATTGCGGGTGAAATTCTTGAAATTCAATGCGCTCGTTTGGGCCGGGCTTTGGATGGACATCTCATGATGAGTGACATGCTGGAAGGCTTCTCCGGGGATCTGAATCATCTTTGCATGGGGCGTTCTGCAACGAATCGGCTGGCGAACGCCCTGGCGTTTGCCAATGACTATAAACTTGCTGTCCCGACCCTCCGTGGCATCGCGAATGACATCGGACTGACTGGAACGGAGGCCGTTTCCGATGGGTGATTCGGTATTTGCCTTTACTCGACAGGGTGAAGTGACACGCGCCAGCTTTATGAATGAAGCTGCCCAGATTGCCGCACAGCTTCCCCGAACAGGCTATGCGCTCAATGTCAGCAGCGATCGATTTGATTTTGCGCTGGGTCTGGTCGCGGCCTGGATGGTGGGAATTCCGACGTTGCTGCCTTCAGATCAGGGGCGGGGTCAGTTAGCTGAACTGAGTCGTACTTACCCTTCATTACATCAGATCGGGGACACAGAACTTCAGACCTACCGAATTCAGGGGCAAGAGCTACATCATCGATTTAACGGGTTCGATGACAACCTGGATCAATCGGTTGTGATTCCTTTCACCTCCGGTACGACCGGTGATCCGGTTCCGCACCCTAAATCATTGTCTTCCCTGATGGGCAGCGCCTCCTTGATTAATCGTCAGCTGGGGGGAACTCAAGGCATCCGGATGGTTGCGACAGTGCCCCCTCAGCATATGTATGGTTTGGAGTTGACCCTTCTCTTGCCCCTTTTTGAAGGGGCTATTCTGGATTGGCGTCGTCCATTTTTTCCTGCCGATATTCTTTCGGCACTTCGGGATGGTCCGACCCCGGTGGCTTTGGTGACGACTCCCCTTCACTTGAGGGCGTTGCTGTCTCTCCCGGATATGGATCTTCCCGAAGTCCAGTTCATCGTCTCAGCCACCGCGCCATTGCCCCTAGAGTTGGCCCAGGAGGCCGAGACTCGTTTTTCAGCGCCGCTTCATGAAGTCTATGGCTGTACGGAATTAGGCTCCATTGCAGGTAGACGTCCGGTGGATTCTGAGGTCTGGAGCTGGTACTCGGGCGTTGAGTGCAGATCGGAAGCCGATGGGCATCAGGTCAGAGCGGCACACGTGATTACCCCTGCAAGGGTTTCAGACCAATTGGAGATCCTGACCGATACCACCTTTCTCCTCAGAGGCCGCAATGCGGATCTGGTCAATATCGCGGGTAAGCGGGCTTCAATCCGCGCTCTGGAACGGGCGGCACTCGAAATCCAGGGGGTTCGTGATGTGGCTTTTATCCAGGGCGATGAAGCCGAGGGGAGTATCGGGCGTCTTACTGCGCTGGTCGTTTTGGACCCCAAGGTTTCACTGGCATCAGTGAAAGCCGCACTGCGCCGGGATCTAGATCCTGCTTTCGTTCCGCGCACCCTCATTGAGGTGCCCTCACTGCCCCGCAATGCGGTCGGAAAACTGCCGAGAGCAAAGCTACTGGCGTTTTTGGCTGAAAGTACGTTGAGAAACTAGATCATTCCACCATTAACGCCAAAAACCTGCCCGGTGATGTAACTGGCCTTCTCTGAGGCCAGAAAGGCAATCAAATGGGCGACTTCATCCGGTTTTCCCTGTCGCCCCATGGGAACCAGTGCCCGAATACGCTCGGTAGGAAACCCCTCGGTGGTCATGGGACTTTCGATGATGCCTGGGGCAATCACATTGACCAGGATGTTCCGACTGGCCAGCTCCATCGATAACGATTTGCTGGCACCAATCAAGCCGGCCTTAGCCGCCGCGTAATTGGCTTGTCCACGGTTTCCTGTGACACCGGCAATGGAGGATAGGCTGATGATGCGTCCCCAGCGCTGGCGAATCATGGGCATCAGGAGCGGCTGTGTCACATGGTAAAAGCCGTTGAGAGAAACATCGATCACGGAATGCCATTGTGTGGGGTTCATTCCAGCTAAAGGGGCATCGGCATGAATACCTGCGCTGTGGACGAGGATATCAATCGGCTGCTCCTCGACCAGCGAGATCAGGGTGGCTTCCGTCGAAGCCTGGTGCGTGAGATCAAACTGAAGGGGGGAGGCCTGACCTCCGGAGGACCTGATGGATTCTGCCAAGGCTTCGGCATGGGCAAGGGATCGATGGGTATGGATGATGACCTCGTGTCCATCATTGGCAAGCGCCCGTGCAACCGCTGAGCCGATCGCCCCGGTTCCACCCGTAATCAGTGCTCGTCTCATGGGGCCCCTGCTGGAAAGAAAACGGCCATTCTTCCTGCCATCAGCTGGGTTTGAAAGGGTGTGCTTAAGTGGAATTGGTACATGGCACTTTGATCGTTACGGCTTAGAAGCTGGACGCGTATCTCAAGGTCTGTGGTCAGATTATCAAGTCTTGTGATCCGCCAAGTCACATCCCGGGCCATGACCAGAAAGCCTTGTCGTGGGTCTGCATCTTGACCCCCCTCCAGAAGGGCGCCGTGAAGCGCTGAGGCCTGTCCTGCAAATTCGAGGCCGGAGCTGATGGGCAGCATGCCGCAGGGTCGCCTCAAGGGGTTATTCAAGGCACGGTGTCGGGTGGTGGTTGCAATCAATTCGTCAGCGTTGCAATGAATGACCTGATCCAGCAACTGCATGCCGGGGCCATGGGGAAGTAAAGACGGTATTTTCTCCGGATCTAAGGTCATGGCTCGACCTTGATATGGAGCATCCCACCAAAGCCTGACGGGAGGGCTAGTTGTGACGGTTTCTTTTGAACGATGGTCATCAGCAGGTTCATCATGGCTGAGCCAGGATGGTGGGCGGGCGTCGTGCTGTTGGGGGACCCAGAGGTGTTTGTCTTCTCAATCTCAGAGCTTGAAGCGTAGCGAAAGGTCAGCCAGGCGATGGGCGAAGTGTCCTCCGCACCGAGAAGTAAAGCGCCTCCAACGGCATTATGAATCTTACGATGCAATGAAATCGGGTGGGGCGGCGGGATGTCATAGGCCACCAGGAGGAGGTTACGTTGCCCCTCCGCGTAGCGCAGGCAACATTCTGCAAGACCGGCACCAAAGCTATCGTCATAGGCACAGAGACTGTCTGCCGGATAGGGGGATCCGCTGGCGATGCTCCAGTAACCTGCGGCTGCGTTGTGGACCGAATTGTGAAAGGCCGTGGGTGATAAGGCCGTATCGCCTTCTGCCAGCATGCTGAAAATTTGATGGACCACCGTGACTTCGCCACCGGAAGAACAAAAAACAGCGCTCAGATCCTGAGTCTTGCGCTCGCCTGTGGCCTCCATCGCCAGATCCAGTGCTAATCGGGTGACCGGGGTGGCCCTCCGCCTTTCGGTTGCAGGAAGACATTGTCCAACGCCCTTGGGTTGTTCTGGCGCTGGATCTCTTGGGATCACATAATCTGGGTTCTCCTGAAGCGCTTTCCAGTTTTCGATACCCGGCGCTCTGACCCCGATTCCATTGATCGGAATTCTGATCCTCAAGACGACCTCCCGAAGAGAAGGACCGCGTTGCTTCCTCCAAAGCCAAATGCATTGGTCAAGACATGGTGTGCCGTCTGTGGTTGGGGTTGCTTGAGGACCTTCGAGTGGATCTCCGGATCCTGGGTCACCAGATGGGCCGTGCCGGGAGAAAAGCCTTCACGGATGGAAAGACAGGCCACCACGGCATTCATGATGCCGGCCGCTCCAAGGGTATGGCCGATGGCCCCCTTGATCGATGCACAGGCGCTTTTGTCGCCGAGGGTTTGGATGACGGCCTTGTCTTCAGAAAGATCATTGGCACGGGTACCCGTTCCATGCAGCAGCGTAAAGTCGATTTCGCTCGGTTTGAGGCCCGCACGTTGAAGTCCGTCGGCAATGGCGCGGGCTGCCCCAATGCCTTCAGGATGAGGGCTCGACATATGATAAGCATCGGAGCTTTCGCCGTATCCGATCAGACTGATGCCGTCTTCAGCATCGGGCGCGCGCGTCAGGATCATGAATCCCGCTCCCTCTCCAATGGATATGCCTTCACGGTTTTGATCCATGGGGCGGCTTGGCAGAGTCGCCACCAGATCCAGCGCCTTGAATCCGTAAAGAGTAGTTAGGCAAAGGCTGTCAGCGCCCCCTACGATGACGGCATCGCACCAACCTGCCTGAAGAAGACGGGCGGCTGAAGCAAATACTTTGCTGCTGGAAGAGCAGGCGGTTGAAAGCACCCATGCGGGACCTGTGATGCCTAAAAGAGCCTGGACGAAGGCTGCTGGCGCTGCGGTGTTTTGCCGTTCGCGATAACGAAAATCATCGGGTAGCGGGCCATCTTTGGGATTGCGGCGACGATAGGCCCTTTCAGTCTCCAAAATACCCGACGTGCTGGTCCCGATAATCACGCCGATACGGTCTGAGCCGAAACGACGGGTGAGCGCAGAAACCTTTTCCCGGAAGCGGTCCTGGGCAAGAGCGAGGTCAATAATGCGGTGATTTCGGGCGTCAAAATCACCCAGCCGGGAGGGGAGGCGATGTGTCTCAATGCCGGGGACCCGTCCAATCCAGGTCTCAAACTCGAGTCCAGGAAAATCCCCCGGGGTTAGTGCACTTTGTCCTGCTTGGAGTCCCGCCAGTGTAGGCCCGCAACCGGGTCCAAAGGCGTTGGTGAGTGTCATTGCCTCGACGGCAAGTCTCGGCATGGGTGGGAGCTGGGAATGGAGGGACGAAGTCGCCTTGGTTTCTTGCATTACGCCATTATCGCGAATCGACCGATTACTTGGCCAGCAGTGCGGCGAAAGTAACAGCCAAAAAAGCGCCGATGGAAACCGTCATCCCGATGGCCGAAAGCAGGGGCACACTCGCAAAGGCCAGCCCACCAAAGGCCAGAATGGAGCTTAAGCTGCAGAGCAGGATGGAAAGGTGTGTTCTTGCGCGTTCATGCGAATCGGAGCAGGGACGGTTAAAGAAGAGGGCTTGATCGAGGCTGAGGCCCATGACCAGGAGTGTGGAAGCCAAGTGATAAATGTTGAGCCCATCGGACAGGAGGGCCATGATTAGACCTGTGCTCAGTGAGGCCAGTAACATGGGCGCCATGACCCGAGCGGCCGCCCATAGGCTCCGAAGGCCGATAGCTAAAATGCCCCATATCGTCACAAGTCCTGCCAAAAGCAGTCGGAAGGCTTCGATCCGGTTCTCCCGAATCCGCTGCGTCATGACATCCTGAAGATCAATCAACTGGATCTCGGGATCCTGTAAGGTACGAAGAGCCGTCCGGAGAGGGTCAATCGCCGCAATTCCCTCAAGGGGAACAACGATCGCTGCACCCTCGGGTGTGGTGAAAAGCTCCGCGTTGACTCTGGGTTCAAGGAAGGTGTCTTTGAATGTCTCATGTGAGAGAGGCGGAAGATTGGACGCTGCCGAAAGATCCTGTATCAGGGGGGCAAATGCATGGGGCTTGAATGGGGTTCCTCTAAGCGCTTGATCGAGGACCACCATCGCCACTTCAGGTGTTGGAAGGGAGGTTCTTCGAAGGGATTGCGTTTTTTGGCTGGGAAGCATGTCGGTCACCAGGTCATAACCGCTGATGGCATGCAGGGTCACGAGATCGCTTAATACGGGCTTTAATTTCTCGCCACGTGCCAAGGCGTCCTCTTCGGTCGCGCCGGTGATCAGGACCAGCCATCGCATATCGGGGACGCGAAATGCCCTTTGCAGCTGAAGATCCTTTTCCAGTCGAGAGGGACTGACGGGATTAAGGGTTGCAAGGTCATCGTTAAAGAGGGAGCGCCCACTGACCTCAAACATAACTCCAAGGAAGACGGGGACTAGAACGCAAAATTGAAGCCGGCTTCTGCGCGAGATCATTTGAATGGGGTTATGGGAAAGCGTCGCCATCCAGAGACCAAGCCCCGATGAGGGGGGTGATAGCTGCGGCAGGATGAAACGGGTGGACAGCCCGGCTCCGAGGAGTCCTGCGGATGCAAAGACACCAAGCTCCTGAAGACCTTTGAACCCAGAAAAGAACATCACCCCGAATCCTGCGATATTCGTCAGGATGCCGAGGCGCAGCGTAGGCCAGAGCCGCTGCATCGTGGTCTGGTTTGAGGTGTTTGAGTTGAGATGGGTAAAAAAATGGTTGGGATAGTCCGCCGCGACCCCCAAAAGGGTGCTACCAAAACCGAGAGTAATGGCATGGATGTCGCCATATTGGAGTCGAATAGCCAGGGCACCGGTCACTAATCCCGTGAGGAGGGGAATTAGGCCGAGGATCAGAATGCGCCAGGAACGGTAAACCACCATCAAAAGGCTACTGACCATGAGGGTGTTGGCTAAGGAGAGCCAGGTAGCCTCCCGGGTAATGCTGCGGTTGGTTTCAACCGCCAGGGCCCCGGCGCCACCCAGTTTCAGGCTGAGTCCCGGAGGCGATGTTGCATCAAAGGCCGATTGAACTCGCTGCTGTGCGATGTCCTGAGATTCAAGATCAAAACCTGCTGTGCGAGTCTCGATGAGGACCAATGCAGCGGTTCCAGCACCATCGACCCAGTGCCCTGCAACCAGCTGTGGCATGGGCCCTGTGGTCAGTTGATCGAGGTATTGCTTCCAGCGGCCTAGAGGATCCTTCTCAAGCCATCGTTCCTCGAGTCGGCCGGCGCCTGAGTAAAGCGCTGTCGCTCTTTGTTGCAGGGTGTGATGAAGAGAGGGAAGCTCCCAAAGCTCCGGTGATGAGGGGGTCAGGATAAATCGGTAAGGAAACAGCCGTTCCTCCAGTTGGAAGAGGTCCTGAGGATCGATGCCGTTTTGAACGCGACTCAATTGATTCGAAGCACGAAGGTTCGAAACCAACGCATCGCTAGCCGCGAATCGTTCTTTTTCTGTGCCGCCGCTGATTTCAGCGAGCAGCATGTGGCTGCCAGGGCCCTCCCGAGTGGCGGTGAGGAGAAGCTGAGCTTGGGCTTGCGTTGCCTTGGGAAGGAAGAAGGTCAGATCCGATGTGATGGCGGTGTCTTGAGTCAGAACGTATCCCGCGAAAGCGAGATAGCCAAGCCAGGCCAGAAGGATCAGACGAGATTTCACCGGGTGCCCAGGGTGAGGGTACTGATACTGCCATCGAGGGCTTCAATGTAAAGCTTTTTAAGATCGCCCTCCCGGCCTTCGATTCTGACCCGGCGAAGGCCCGATTCGTCTTGTTTGATGGGCAGGAGATTCATCTCCCATTGCCTTTGGGTGCCGCCGAGCGTGACATGCCAACGAGAGAGTAAATCCGCTTTATTGCCCATGAGGAGGCTCACCAGACTGGACCCGATGTACGCCAGCTCAGGGATTGCATCGGGCTTGAGGCTGAAGGTTTCACCGGTCGCTCCATCGGTCAGCCTGATCTCGGTGTTCGAGAGGAGATAGGTTGAAGCGACCGGACTCTCAACCCTTTTGATCAAGGTCTCAGGAGGAATAAATTCGAGAACCCCGCGGGTCTCCAGGGGGGCTTTCAGTGCGGGAATCGATCGAGATTCTTGATAGGGAATTTGGCTCAAACTTCGCTCCCTGAGGCCATCGAGCACCTGATCCAGGGTCTGGGCCGCAAGATGAGATGGCGGGATTTGTGCATAGGACGGGGTCGCGATGAGCCCCAGTCCAAGGTACAAAGTGAGTGCAATCGTCGATTTAGGGAGCAAGTTCCCACACATCATGAAAGTTGAACCAGTTGTAGGGTGCACTTTTCGCGTAGTGCTCCAGATTTCGAGCATATTGCTCGGTGAGTTGCTTGATTCGGTGCTCCCGCTCTTCCCTGAGGCCACCGGATTGAAATGAGAGCGGTTCGAAAATAATGTCATAGTGTCCCCAACTCCGCTTGAGACAGAAGAATTGGAGCAGGGGAATTTCAAGAATATCGGCAAGGTAGGGTGCCGTTGTCGGGAATAGGGCCGGTTCACCGAAAAATGGGCAGCTTAATGTTCTTTCGCCCGGCATCAGGCGATCGCCTAAAAGACCGATCATGAGGCCTTTGCGGACATCAGGCCACAGACCCAAAATGGCTGAAGGGCCGGGTACGGTAATAATGTCTTCATGGAGACTGGGATTGAGTTCTTGAAAAATCCGCACTATCTGGGGTGTCGCATCGCCGAACATGACCGCCTTGACACGGTATCCACCCCGGGTCCGCCCAATCATCCGAAGGATGTCAAAGCCTCCAAGGTGGGATCCGACGAGAATTCCGCCCATCCCCTGATCCCTGACGCGCTCCAGATGCTCAAGGCCTTTCAGATGAATCGTAATGCCTTCATCCTTTTCCGTCAGTATGGCCAGGCGGTCCAGAAGTGAGCAGGCGAAGGTATGGTACTGCCTGAAATAATCACGAAATCCCGGTTCTCGTCCTAGGGCA
>Ga0007882_10001793_pt1 | contig 12293 bp, 9 predicted proteins | sample CryBogCBH12Aug01_FD_71195 | JGI IMG/M metagenome (GOLD analysis project Ga0007882, IMG submission 71195) | Freshwater microbial communities from Crystal Bog, Wisconsin, USA - CBH12Aug09.1 | ecosystem: Environmental > Aquatic > Freshwater > Lake | place: Crystal Bog, Wisconsin, USA | collected... | reverse complement strand
GACCCAGCACGACATGGCCCACATCAGCGGGCGCAATACCGGCGCGGGTGATCGCCTCGGCCACCACCTTGCCACCCAGATCGCTGGCGGCGAAGCCCTTCAGCGCCCCGCCAAAATCCCCGATCGCGGTGCGAACGCCGCTGACGATGTAGATGTCTTCCATAGTTAAATCCTTTTTCGCCAGCTAATTACAGCGGAATGTTATCGTGCTTCTTCCACGGATTTTCCAACGCCTTGTTTCGCAGCTTCCGCAGCCCCAGCGCTATCCTGCGCCGGGTGGAGTGCGGGTGGATCACCTCGTCGATGAAGCCCTTGGCCGCCGCTACGAAGGGGTTGGCGAAGCGGTCCTCGTATTCCTTGGTCTTTTCCGCGATGCCATCGGCGTCGAGGCCGCGGAAGATGATCTCCACCGCGCCCTTCGCCCCCATCACCGCGATCTCGGCGGTGGGCCAAGCGTAGTTCAGATCGCCGCGCAGGTTCTTTGAGGCCATCACGTCGTAGGCCCCGCCATAGGCCTTGCGGGTGATGACGGTGATCTTGGGCACGGTCGCCTCGGCATAGGCGAACAGCAGCTTCGCGCCGTGCTTGATGATGCCGTTGTGCTCTTGGGCAGTGCCCGGCAGGAAGCCCGGAACGTCCACAAAGGTGATAATCGGGATGTTGAAGGCATCGCAAAAGCGGACGAACCGCGCCGCCTTCTTCGAGCTATTGATATCGAGGCACCCCGCCAGCACCATCGGCTGATTGGCCACCACGCCCACCGTGCGCCCCTCGATCCGGCCAAAACCGGTGAGGATATTGCCAGCGTGCGCGGGCTGGATCTCGAAGAAATCGCCCTCGTCCAGCACCTTCCGGATCACCTCGTGCATATCATAGGGCTGATTGGCATTGGCCGGGATGAGCGTGTCGAGGCTCGGCTCCATCCGATCCCACGCGTCGGAATTGGGGCGCTCGGGCACCTCCTCCTTGTTTGAAAGCGGCAGGAAATCGAAGAACTCGCGCGCGGCGAGCAGCGCCTCGATGTCGTTTTCCAGCGCCAGATCGGCCACGCTGGTCTTGGTGGTATGCGTTACCGCGCCACCCAACTCTTCCTGCGTCACGATCTCGTTGGTGACGGTTTTTACCACATCCGGCCCGGTGACGAACATGTAGCTCGAATCCTTCACCATGAAGATGAAGTCGGTCATGGCAGGAGAATAAACCGCGCCGCCCGCGCAAGGCCCCATGATCAGGCTGAGCTGTGGCACCACGCCGCTGGCATTCACGTTGCGCTGGAAGATCTCGGCATAACCGCCGAGCGAGGCCACCCCCTCCTGAATACGCGCCCCGCCCGAGTCATTCAGCCCGATCACCGGCGCGCCCACTTTCAGGGCGTTGTCCATGATCTTGCAGATTTTCATGGCGTGGCGCTCGGAAACGGCGCCGCCAAACACGGTGAAATCCTGCGCGAACACGAAAACCAGCCGACCGTTGATCGTGCCCGAGCCGGTGACCACGCCATCGCCGGGGATGCGGTTGTCGGGCATGCCGAAATCGACGCAATTATGCTCGACATACATGTCGGTCTCTTCGAAGCTGTCTTCATCGAGCAGAATCCGCAGCCGCTCGCGCGCGGTGAGCTTGCCTCGGGCGTGCTGGGCATCGATGCGCTTCTGGCCACCACCCATTCTCGCGGCGTCGCGGCGTTTTTCCATTTCGGCGATATTGGCGGACATGCCCTGCTGACCCCTTTTAAGGACTGGCGAAACTCAAGTGCCTAAGACACGCCGGATTGCCAGCGTCAATAGGTTTTAAGCGATCGGTTAAAACCTCTGCGCCCCTAGCGCATCAGCACCAGCTCTTCGGCCATGCTGGGATGCAGCGCGACGGTGGCGTCGAAATCGGCCTTGGTAAGCCCGGCCTTCACCGCGATTGCCACCGCTTGGGCGATCTCAGGCGCATCGGGGCCGATCATGTGCACGCCCAGCACTTTGTCGCTCTGCCCATCCACCACCAGCTTGTAAAAACCACGCTCGATGTGGGCAGAGAAAGTATTCTTCATCGGGCGGAAGTCGCTGGTGAACACCTTCACCTCGGCAAATTTCTCGCGCGCCTGGGCTTCGGTGAGGCCCACGCAGGCGAGAGGCGGCTGGCTGAACACCGCGCTGGGGATGTGATCATAGCTGACCAGCCCTTGTTTCCCACCAAACACCGCATCGGCAAATACCTGCCCCTCGCGGATGGCTACGGGGGTGAGTTGCACCCGGTCGGTCACATCGCCCACGGCATAGATGCTGGGGCAGGAGGTTTGCCCGGCGGCGTCGAGCACCGGCACCTCGCCATTCTTGCCCAGCGTGATGCCGGCACTCTCCAGCCCCAGATCTCCGGTCTTCGGCTTGCGCCCGGTGGCGACGAGCAAAACATCGGCGAGAAGGGGCTCGCTCTGGCCCGAAAGGCTCACCGCCAACGTGGCATCCTTGCGTTTCTCCACCTCCGTGATCGGGCTCTTGAAGCGATAGGTGATGCCCCGCGCCTGGGTAATAGCCACCAGCCGCTCGCGCAGGCTCTCGTCGTAGCCGCGCAGGATCTGGTCTGAACGGTTGACCACCGTCACTTGCGCTCCCAGCGCGTTGAATATCCCCGCAAACTCCAGGGCGATAAAGCCCGCACCCTGGATCACCACGCGGCGCGGCAGTGCGGGCAGATGGAACACTTCGTTCGAGGTGATGCAATGCTCGACGCCGGGGAAGTCCGGCAGCACCGGCCATGCGCCCACCGCGATGAGAATGTGCCCCGCACTGATCTCGCGGCCGCTGGCGAGGCGTACGCTGTTCGGCCCCGTCACCACCGCGCGTTCCAGAAAACGCTCGACCCGGTTGTTCTCCAGAGTCTGGGTGTAGAGGCCGTTCAGCCGATCGACATCGCGCGCCACCGCATCGCGCAAGCTGGCCCAATCGAAACGAGCACCCTCCAGCGTCCAGCCATAGCTGGCAGCATCATGCAGCTCGTGTGCGAAATACGAAGCGTAAACCAACAGCTTCTTGGGCACGCAGCCGCGGATGACGCAGGTGCCACCCACGCGAAATTCCTCGGCCACGGCCACCCGCGCGCCATAGGCGGCAGCGACGCGGGCCGCCCGGACCCCGCCCGAGCCCGCACCGATGACGAAGAGATCGTAGTCGTAAGCTTCGGTCATGCGCGCTTCCCTTTGGCGATAGCGGTGTGAGGGCGATATGGGCGGGCGGAGCGCGCTTGCCAAGCCGCTTTGGTGCCGGAACGCAGGGCGACGGGGTCAGAGGATCAGCCCTCGCCGGGCCTCTTTCAGTGCAGATTATTTTCTTCGCAGGGGGGAGACAGACGATGTCCGATTTCTCAAGAGAAATCGGCAGGCCCCTGCACCCCATACCTGTCAGCCCTAGCCGCTTTTCGGCAAAGTACGATGCCGAGATTATGCGCTGAGCAAGACAGTCATGGGGGTTTGGGGGTGTAACACCCCCAAGTCTACCCCTTCAAAACCTCACCCAATCCCCGCAGCCGCCAGCAGCGCCTCGGTAGAGGCATCGAAGCGCGTTCCGCCTTTCTCGATGGCTTTGGCGATTTCCTTGCCCAGCTCCACGCCGAACTGGTCGAAGGGGTTGATACCCATCAGCACGGCGTTGGCGAAGGTGCGGTGTTCGTGGAAGGCGATCAGCGCGCCGAGCGATCCGGGGGAGAGTTCGTCGAGCAGGATGGTGGCCGAGGGGCGGTTGCCGGGATAGGCGCGGGCCCCACCCAATCCATCGGTGCCGCTGGCGGCTTTGCCGGCCATCAGCGCCGCCCCTTGGGCGAAGCAGTTCATCAAGAGGATGCGGTGATGCGCCGGGTCGAGGTCGTCTCCTGGCGCAATCGCGGCGATGAAGTCCACCGGCACAAGGTTGGTGCCCTGATGCAGCAGCTGAAACACCGCGTGCTGCGCGTCGGTTCCCACGCCGCCCCAGGTGATCGGCGCGGTGGGGCCGCTCACTGGCTCGCCATCGGCGGTGACGCTCTTGCCGTTCGATTCCATCTCCAGCTGCTGGAGATAGGAGGGAAACAGCGCCAACCGCTCGTCGTAGGCAAAGCAGGCGCGGGTCTGACAGCCCAGCAGGCGGGTGTAGAGCTGATCAGCAAAGGCCGCGCGCAGCGGCAGATTGGCCGCGCCATCGGCCTCGATGAAATGCTGATCCACCGCCGCCGCGCCTTCGAGGAACTCGGCAAAGCCATCCCAGCCGATGGCCAATGCCACCGGGAAGCCGATGGACGACCACAGCGAGTAGCGCCCGCCCACGGTCTCCTGAAAAGGCAGCACGCGGGTCTCGTCCACCCCCCATTCCACCGCCTTTTCGGGAAAAGCGGTGAGCGCCACCACCCGACCATAGGGATCGGCCACGCCGCCCTGCCCCAGCCAGGTGAGCGCCGAGTGGGCGTTGGTCATGGTCTCGATGGTGGTGAAGGTTTTGCTGGCAATGGCAATCAGCGTGGTGGCGGGATCGCAGGCAGCGAAGGCCTGCTCCAGCGCGCAGCCATCGATGTTTGAGACGACATGGACATCGACGACAGCGCCATCCCGCGTCAGGGCATCGATAGCCAGCGCTGGCCCCAGCGCCGATCCGCCGATGCCGATGTGGATGAGATGCCGCACTTCGCCCAGCGCGCCAGCATGGATCGCCTCCACCAGCGAGCGCATACGGGCGTGGAGTGCGGCGGCCTCTTCCACCGAGGCCTCCTTGCCGAAGCCACGCTGGGCTGTGTGCTCGGCGGCGCGGCCCTCGGTATTATTGATCGCCTCGCCGCCATACAGGCTGGCGCGCTTGCCCGCGAAATCCATCGCCTCCGCCAGCGCGGTGAAGCCGACCAGATGATCCGCATCGAGATGGGTTTTCGACCAATCGAAGGTGATGCCGCCGCCGCCAGCCTCTTCCGGGAAATCGAGCCGGGCGCGGAGCAGATCGAGCCGAGCCGCATCGAGAGCAAACAACTCGCTTAAGGCGCGCTTAGGCAGCGCCTTAAGCCTATCCCAAGCCGCACGCGCCATCCCGTTTTTCGCCCCGATTATCGCCACGCCAGAAACTCCCGCTTCGATTGCCAATAGCGACCCTACGCCCTATAGGCGCAACTATGCCCTGCGCGGCGCTCTGGGCCAAGGGTGTGATGCGGACATTCTCGCCGTTTCCCCCCAAGATCAGACACCCGAAAGCCCCTTTCAGCCAGCTCATTCTGCCCCGCCCGACACAGCCTGCCGTGCAACGGCGCTTGACGAGGCGGGCATCGGACAACATGGACGCGACTATGACCGAGCAAACACCCCCCGACAGCCCCACCGCTCCCACCTCTATACCCAAGGAGGAGGAGAGCTTTTTCGCGTTTCTCGTGAAGCTGCTGGTGATTGTCGCGGTGTTTCGCAGCCTGATGTTCTCGCCCTTCAACATCCCCAGCGAATCAATGCTGCCGGGGCTGGTGAATGGCGATTATCTGCTCGCGGCCAAATGGCCCTATGGCATTTCAAGCTATTCGCTGCCCTTCTCTGTGCCGCTGATTCCGGGACGGATCTTTCCCCATCAGCCAGCGCGCGGCGATGTGGTGATTTTCAAGGCCCCGCCAAACAACGACGCCGACTGGATCAAGCGCGTGATCGGCCTGCCCGGCGATGTCATCCAGATGAAGGATGGCGTGCTGTGGATCAACGGCAAGGCGGTGCCCAAGCAGCGGATTGCCGATTTCGAGGTGGCGGTTTCGCCAAACACCACCTGCTATCAGCCGCGCTACACGCCGGGGCTGAATTACGAGGTGGTCAAGCCCGATGGCAGCCACGTCTGCCGCTATCCGCGCTTCCATGAAACCCTGCCCGCCGAAAACGGCAAGCCGGGCAAGCAATACGATGTGCTCGATCTGGAGCGCGCCCCGCAGGACAATACCCCGCCCTATATGGTGCCCGAGGGCACGCTGTTCCTGATGGGCGACAACCGCGACAATTCCGAGGACAGCCGCTATTCGGTGCTCGAAGGCGGCATCGCCTTTGTGCCGCAGGCCAATCTGGTGGGTCGGGCCACGATCATGATGTGGTCCACCGATGGCTCGTCGCAATGGTATGAGCCGTGGACCTGGATCACCGCCGCGCGCCTCGGCCGGATTGGGCACACTTTTTGAGCAGCCCCTTGCGATCCAGCCCCGCATCCCTGCCCGCGCTTCCGCAAGAGACCAGCGCGCTGCTCGAGCGCCTGACCGGGGCGGCGATCGGTGGCGAGGCGGCGTGGGTCGAAGCCCTGACGCATGGCAGCTTCGGGGCCAGTTCGGGCGCGAGCGGCGATTACCAGCGGCTCGAGTTTCTGGGCGACCGGGTGCTGGGGCTGGTTATTGCCGAATGGCTGTATGAAACCGAAGCCGACAACGAGGGGCGTCTCTCGCAGCGGCTGAACGTGCTGGTCTCGCGCCAGATGTGTGCCGAGATCGCGCGCGGGGTGGGGCTTGGGCCGCATATCCGGCTTGGCAAGCAGGCGCGCGATGATGGCGGGGTGGATAGCGACAATATCCTCGGCGATGTGATGGAGGCGCTGATTGGCGCCAGCTTCGTGCTGCGTGGCTTCGAGGCGACAAGGGCGATGGTGCGGCAGCTGTGGTCGGGGGCGATCCATGGGCGCGCGGGCACGGCCAAGCATCCCAAATCGGCGCTGCAGGAATGGGCCGCAGGCAATCGCCGCAAGGGGCCGGAATACCGCCTTGTTACGCGCGAGGGGCCCGATCATGCGGCGCGCTTCACCGTGGCGGTGGCCATTCATGGCGTGGGCGAGGCCGTGGCTACCGGCACTTCCAAGCAGGAGGCGGAAACCGCCGCTGCCGCGCAATTCCTCCAGCTTTACGGATAAGCACCATGTCTAGTTCTCTTGAAGACCGTTGCGGCGTTGTGGCCGTGCTTGGCGCGCCCAATGCGGGTAAATCGACGCTGGTGAACGCGCTGGTGGGGCAGAAGGTCGCCATCGTCTCGGCCAAGGCGCAGACCACGCGGGCGCGGCTGATGGGCATTGCGCTGGAGCAGAGCGACAAGGCCAATGCCCAGATCATTCTGGCCGATACGCCGGGTATCTTCGCGCCGCGCCGCAGGCTTGATCGGGCGATGGTGGCCGCCGCCTGGGAGGGCGCGGTGGAGGCCGATGCCATCCTGCTGGTGGTGGATGCCGCCAAGAAGCGGCGGGACTATCTGCCGCCTATTCTGGAGGTGCTGAAAGGCCGGAAAGAGCGCAAGCTGCTGGTGCTGAACAAGGTGGACCTTTGCGTGAAAGAGCGGCTGCTGGAGCTGGCGCAGGAATTGACGCAGGCGGTGGATTTTGCCGAGGTCTATTTTGTGTCGGCGGGCACCGGGGATGGCGTGCCGCAGTTGAAGGCGCATCTCGCCTCGTTGATGCCGGTGAGCCCTTGGCATTTTCCCGAGGATCAGGTGTCGGATGCCTCGGAGCGGCTGCTGGCGGCGGAGATTACGCGCGAGCAGCTGTATCGCCAGCTGCATGAGGAACTGCCTTACGATAGCACCGTGCGGCCGGAGAGCTATACGGTGCGCAAGGATGGTAGCGTCGAGGTGCATCAGCAGATCGTGATTGCGCGCGACAGCCAGAAGCCGATCGTGCTGGGCAAGCAGGGCGCGCGGATCAAGGCGATTGGCGAGGCCTCACGCAAGGAGCTGGCGGGGATACTCGGGGTGCCGGTGCATTTGTTCCTCCACGTGAAAGTGGACGAGAAATGGGCCGATGCGCGCGAGATTTATGAGGAAATCGGGCTGGAGTGGGTGAAGTAACTCTGGCTTGTTTCGTTTGTTTTCAAGGGCTGTTGCCGAGTTAGTTGATAAAACACATCCGGGGCGCATCATGTTTCATGGCGTGCATAAGCTGTGCCTGCCCGCGCGGGATGCGCGCGGGAGCAGGGTGGGGTTTGGACGATGCAAAGAGCCGTCCGGATGATGGCAGGGGATTGGGGTGTAGGACAGGGGTTTTAGGCTGGGGCCGGAAGGGCCGCTGCGACCAAATAGCTGACCAATGTTTATTTGCACTCTGGATGCCTTGCAGCGGCCTTACTCCTCGCCCCTATCGTGCCCGTTGTGCGCTTCTGTGCCGAGACGTTTCTGCGCTTCCCAATCTTCCGAAGCGGTCGACAAAAATGTTCGAAATAATTTGATGCCGTGAGGAACGTGCCGAAGACCAAACCTGCCACGTGCCATATAAAGGGCTAGGAAGCGTTGTGCCGCAAGGTGGCCCTCGCTAGCTGCTTTTTCGAGTAATGGCTGGACCTTTCGATAAGTCTTTCGCGATTTTGAAAGCTTAAGGCGGTACCAAGCGAGCCAGAAATAGGCTGGAATATAGCCCTTATTGGCGCCATCTTCCAAAACTGCATCGCATTCTTTGTGGTAACCGAGCTTTGTCAAAACACGAGCATAGCCGATTGTTGCGAACCAAGAGCCAGCGCAGACTGCTCGATGATACCACTGCATCGCTTGCGTCAAATCGAGAGCAACGTCTCGTCCAGATTCGTAGTCGACAGCCAATGTCTCCATTGCCCATGGAGAACCCTTTTCGGCAAGGTCGATGAGCATGGGGTGGGCCGCATCAGGATCGTTCTGGCGGATGGTATAAACCTGCGTTGCGCGTTCCTTATTCGGCTCTTTTTCCCACAGGTTACCCGTGCTCGTCCGCTCCAAGTCGTCCGACTGTTTCCACAGCCAACGATTGAATTCGCCCGCGTCGTTGCCACATGCCCATTTGCACAACCAAGCGCAAAGTTTGCAGTCTGAAATGTCCTTGCCTCCCGCTTTGGTGATACTCAGCGGATGGCTACCGCTGGACCGGACCAATGCTCACCACCATACTCCTGGACATTTTTGTCTCGCACAACAGAGATCACATGGAATGGCAGCTATCACAATGCCCCAGTAAACGCAGTCGGTCCGCACTCCACCCAATCCGGCGATCCTTACCGCAGCTTCGCAATCGCGATGGCGTCTTCCTTGGCGCGGTCGCGGGTGGATTCTTCGCTGCGGTTCAGGGCTTTGGCGATTTCTTTCAGGCCTTTGCCTTTGGCGGCGAGGATGCGGAGTTTTTGCAGCTCCTCGGGTTTCCAGGGCTGGCGGTGGCGTTCGAACTTTTCGGAGGATTTGTCGGCCATGGGGGCTACTCCGCTGCTGCGGGTTTTTTGGCCCCAGCACTTTTTGACGTGGCTTTTTTGGCTGCGGGCTTTTTAGCGGCGGGTTTTTTGGCGGGGGCTTTCTTGACTCCACCCTCGCCCGTATCCTTGGCGGCGGCTTTGGGCGCGGCCTTCTTGGCGGGGGCCTTTTTGGCCGGGGCTTTGCGGCCACCCTTCTTTGAGGGGCCTTTGGCGGCGCGTTCGGTGATGAGGGTGAAGGCTTCCTCGGGGGTGAGGGTGTCGGGGTCCTTGTCCTTGGGCAGGGTGGCGTTGGTGGTGCCGTCGGTCACATAGGGGCCGAAGCGGCCAGCCATGAGTTTCACCTCGCCCGCGCTTTCGGGGTGGGGGCCGAAGGTTTTGAGGGGCTCGGCGGCGGTGCGACGGCCACCGCCAGCGGCGGCTTCGGCGAGCTTGACCACGGCGGTGTTCATGCCGGTTTCAAACACTTCCGCCGTGCTCTTCAGGCGGGCGTATTTGCCATCGCAGGCGAGATAGGGGCCATAGCGGCCGATGCTGGCGGTGATGAGCGCGCCGGTCTCGGGGTGTGCGCCGATTTCGCGCGGCAGGCTGAGCAATTTCAGCGCGCCAGCGAGGCCCAGCTCGCCGCCGCTTTCCGCCAGAACATCCTTGGGGATGGAGGCGCGCTTGGCTTCCTTGCCATCGCCGAGCTGGACATAGGGGCCGAAGCGGCCGCTCTTGCGGGTGACATCGAGGCCGGTGACCGGGTCTTGCCCCAGCACGGTATCGCCGCCCTCGGCATCGGCCTCGCCGCCGCCCTGGGCGAAGCGGCGGGTGTATTTGCACTCGGGGTAGTTGGAGCAGGCAACGAAGGCCCCGAATTTGCCGCCGCGCAGGGCGAGGCGGCCAGCGGCGCATTTGGGGCAGGCGCGCGGGTCGGAGCCGTCTTCCTTCTCGGGGAACAGGTAATCGCCGAGGAAGGCATCGAGCGCCTCGGTGACTTCGCTGGGCTTCTTCTCCATCACCTCGTCGCTCTTGGGCTTGAAGTCTTTCCAGAAGGCTTCGAGCACGCCCTTCCACGCGGCGCGGCCATCGGAGACGCTGTCGAGCTCGTCTTCCATGCCGGCGGTGAAATCATAGCCGACGTAGCGGGCGAAGAAGCGCTCCAGAAAGGCGGTGAGGAGGCGGCCGGATTCCTCGGCGAAGAAGCGGTTTTTGTCCATGCGGACATAGGCGCGGTCTTTCAGCACCTGCAGCGTGGAGGCATAGGTGGAGGGGCGGCCGATGCCGAGCTCCTCCAGCCGCTTGACGAGGCTCGCCTCGGAATAGCGCGGCGGGGGCTGGGTGAAGTGCTGGGTGGCCTCGACGCCGGTTTTGGCGGGCATGTCGCCCTTGGCCATGGCGGGGAGCAGGCCGGACTCGTCCTCATCGCCCTCCTGCTTCTGGTCGCGGCTTTCATCATAGACGGCCATGAAGCCGGGGAATTTTACCACTTGGCCGGTGGCGCGCAGCTCGTGCTGGCCGGTGCCATCGCGCAGGGTGACGGTGGTGCGTTCGAGCTGGGCGGTGGCCATCTGGCTGGCCATCGCGCGCTTCCACACCAGCTCGTAGAGGCGGGCTTCGTCGCCTGATCCGAACTTGTCGCGGGTGAAATCGGTGGGGCGGATGGCCTCGTGGGCCTCTTGCGCGTTCTTGGCCTTGGTTTCGTAGTGGCGCGGCTTTTCGGGGAGGAAGTGGCCCGAGAAGCGCTCGGAAATCTCGCGGCGGGCGGCGCTGATGGCGCTGTGGTCCATCTGCACGCCGTCGGTGCGCATATAGGTGATCGCGCCCGCCTCGTAGAGCTTTTGGGCGTGGCGCATGGTGTCGGAGGCGGAGAAGCCGAGCTTGCGGGCGGCCTCCTGCTGGATGGTCGAGGTGGTGAAGGGCGGATAGGGATTGCGGCGGTGGGGTTTGACCTCCACCTCCTCGACGCGGAAAGCGCCGGCTTCGACAGCCGCCTTGGCGCGGGCGGCGATGCCTGCTTCGCCGAGGCTCAGTTTTTCGAGCTTTTGGCCCTCGAACTTGACGAGGCGGGCGGTGAAGGGGGTGCCATCCTGCACCAGCTGCGCGACGACCGACCAGAACTCCTGCGGCTTGAACACCTCGATCTCGCGCTCGCGCTCGACAATCAGGCGCAGGGCGACGGATTGCACGCGGCCCGCCGATTTGGCACCGGGCAGCTTGCGCCACAGCACCGGCGAGAGGGTGAAGCCGAAGAGGTAATCCAGCGCGCGGCGGGCGAGATAGGCGTCGATCAGATCCTGATCGAGCTCGCGCGGGTGCTGCATCGCCGTGGTTACGGCTTCCTTGGTGATGGCGTTGAAAGTGACGCGCTGGACGTCTTTTGGCAGCGCCTTGCGCTTGGCCAGCAGCTCGCGCACGTGCCAGCTGATCGCCTCGCCCTCGCGATCGGGATCGGTGGCGAGGATCAGGCGGGTGGCGGTTTTGGCGGCGTCGCTGATCTCGCGGACGCGGGACTGTTTGTCGCCGTAAAGCTCCCAATCCATGGCGAAGTCTTCATCCGGGCGGACAGAGCCATCCTTGGGCGGCAGATCGCGGATGTGGCCATAGGAGGCCAGCACCTTGTAATCGGCACCGAGGTATTTCTCGATGGTTTTAGCCTTGGCGGGGGATTCTACGATGACCAGCTGCATGACTTTGCCGACAATTCCTTACGTGTGCACGCGCGAGGGTGGCGGCTTTGCGTGTAGGACGTCAAGGGGGATGCGGCGTCAAGCCTGTTCGTTTGGCTACTCCTCTTCCGGAAACAGCCCCAGCGCCACGCCATGCGCCAGCAAGGCCCCGCCTAATTGCGCGAGGATGAAGCCCGGCACATCGGCGGGGGCTATCCCTGCGAAGCTGTTGCTGAGGCTGCGGGCGATGGTGATGGCGGGGTTGGCGAAGCTGGTGCTGGAGGTGAACCAATAGGCCGCGACAATGTAAAAGGCGACGCTGGGCGGCACCCAGACGTGGCGATGCTTCACCGTGCCGAGGATGGTGAGGATCAGGCCGAAGGTGGCGATGGCCTCGCCCATCCACTGGCCGGGGCCGGTGCGGGCCTTGGTCGAGAGCTCCAGCAGGGGCAGGCCGAACATGAGATGCGCCGCCCAGACGCCGAGGATGCCGCCCGCCAG
>Ga0007882_10001788_pt1 | contig 12305 bp, 13 predicted proteins | sample CryBogCBH12Aug01_FD_71195 | JGI IMG/M metagenome (GOLD analysis project Ga0007882, IMG submission 71195) | Freshwater microbial communities from Crystal Bog, Wisconsin, USA - CBH12Aug09.1 | ecosystem: Environmental > Aquatic > Freshwater > Lake | place: Crystal Bog, Wisconsin, USA | collected... | reverse complement strand
TATTTTGCTGATGCCTGATAGGTTGACATTTGCGGAACCGCGAGGAGAAGTTCAGATCGAGGATTGGCAGCAATAATTCTGTTAAGCTGATCGGCATACTCTGTTTTCAGGTCTGGACGGTTACGGTAGAGCCACCATTGTCCCATGGTGGTCCACGATGATTTCTGGACATAGATAACATCGTAGCCGAGCATGGCAAGGCTTTTATCAAATCCCCGGTCAATACCATTGATCGCTGTGCCCATCATGGTAATGGCAACAATACCGATGATGACCCCGAGCGCGGTTAGAAAAGAGCGTATTTTATTGGCCCTGATCTGGAAGAGAGCCATTTTCATGCTCTCTGTGGTTTCATAGCGAAACTGTCGGTAGGTCAGTTTCATTGCTTGTTGTCGCTTTCTATTTTTCCATCCCTGAGCCGGATGACTCTGCGGGTGTAGCGGGCAATATCCTCTTCATGTGTAATAAGGATGATGGTATTTCCAGCATCGGATAGTGCTCCGAAAATATCCATGATATCGTGACTGGTCGCAGTGTCGAGGTTTCCTGTTGGTTCGTCGGCAAGGATGATCGAGGGTTTGTTTATCAAAGCCCTTGCTATGGCTACTCTTTGAATCTGACCTCCGGAGAGTTCTGCAGGTTTGTGCGTGATCCTGTCACCGAGACCGACTTTAACAAGTGCCTCCGCTGCACGCTGTTCCCGTTCTTCAGGCGGGACACCGGCATAAATCAGGGGCAGTTCGACATTGCGAAGACAATTAAGGCGTGGGAGCAGGTTGAAGGTTTGAAAAACAAAACCTATTTCCTTATTTCTTATACGGGCAAGCTCATCTTCGTCCATTTCAGCAACATGCTGTCCGTTAAGCTCATAAATACCTGAAGTCGGGGTATCAAGACACCCGATAATATTCATAAGTGTTGACTTTCCGCTTCCTGATGGACCCATGATTGCAGCATAGTCATTGTGCTTGAAATCAAGGTTGATCGAGTCGAGTGCCCTGACCTCCTGATCGCCCATTGTGTAGAATTTACAGAGCGATTGCATAATGATGATAGCTGGGGACTGCATTCCCGGGCTATCGTTGCTGCTGTTTGACAATGGATCCTTCTTTGAGCTGGCTGGTAATGGCTGTGTAGCTTCCTGAAACAACCTCTTCTCCTTTTGTGAGTCCTTCTGTGACGATAATATGGGTATTGTCTGTTGTTCCTGTTTTAACCGGACGGAATGATGCTTTGCCTGATTTGATGACAAATACCCCTTGCTGGCTGTCGGGTGCTTTGGGTTTAGCTGCAATGGTGACGGATTTGTCAGGACTTTCGCTTTCCGGGGTTTTGGTTGTACTTCTGATTGTCACACTTTGAATGGGGACAACAAGCGCGTTTTTAACCCGTTGTGACTCAATATCAGCAGTAGCGCTCATACCGGGTTTAAGCAGGCGATCATGGTTTAAGATGTGAATCTTGACCGAAAAATTTGTGACCTCTTCCTGTGTGCCGGTTGCTTTCGAAATGGCTGAATTCGATATTTCATGCACCACTCCCTGGAATATTCGATCGCCGAAAGCATCGACTTTGATGGAGACTGGATTTCCCGGTTTGACATTGATTATATCGTTTTCATTGACCTCTACTTTGACCTGCATGCTGTCAAGGTTGGCAAGCCGGAGAACTTCGGTGCCGGGGAATTGCCCTGTACCGACAACACGTTCACCAAGCTTGTTGTTCAGAACGATGATGGAACCGCTGATAGGAGCACGGACCACAGTTTTTTTCAAGCGATCCTGATTCTGGTCAAGAAGACTTTTATTCTGTTCAATGAGATGAAGTGAAGCTTGATAGACAGCACGGGCAGCATCGGCATTTGTTTTGGAAGCCAGGTAATCAGTTTCTGATATAAGTTTATCTTTGAACAGGAGCTGCGCTTTACGAAAATCATCTTCCGACTTAATTTTTTTCGATCGTGATTCAAGACTTTGTGATTTTGCTGAATTAAGCTGGGCAAGGCTCTGTTCAACCTGATTGATATAGAGGTCGGGCTGAATTTTAAGCAGCAGATCTCCTTTTTTTACGCTTTGTCCATCCTGGATGGGCAGTTCGAGAATTTCACCAGAGACGTCCGGTGAGATGGCAACGACAAGAACAGGCTCTATTTTTCCTGTTGCCGTAACGATATGGACAACCTCTTTTACGGAAACCTTTTCGATTGTTACCTCAACGGGTTTTTCCCTGAGAGTTAGAAGCGTAAAGATTGCTCCTCCGGCAACGAGAAGTGCAGCAAGAGTGATCAATATCGTTTTGCGGTTCAGCAGGGATTTTTGTTTGCTCATGGATTTACTTACTGGATTCAGGTTGCTATGGTATGGGTATTGTGCCTGTCGCATAATCCAGAACGCTTTTTTGAAGCGCCAGATTATACGTGGCCTGCGAAAGATTGGAGCGTGCGTTGAAAAGAGATGCCCGCGCAGTGCTGAGTTCAACAAAGCCGGCTGCACCTATTTCATATTTTCTCTTGATGTCTTCAAAAGCTGAGCTGGAAGCAGTCAGATTGACTTTAGATTTTTCGATTTGCATTAATGCCGAACCATAGTCATTTGCGGCCAGTTGTAAGTCAAGGGCGATATTGTTTTTCAGATCCTCATAATCAAGCTTTTGGTTGAGATGGTTGATTTTAGCTGATTCAACATTGTAGTGCCTTTGAAAACCGTCAAAGATTGACCAGCTGAGGTTCAGTCCCACCGAGTATCCAATTGAGTTGCGCAGCTGATCTGAAAGTGGAGGATAGGAGTAATCTGTAGTATATCCACCGTAACTCTGTCGCAGGAACCCGGTTCCGCCACTGTTGATGTTGACGTTAAGATCCAGATGCGGATACCATGCCGCTCTGGATTGCGTTATCTGCCATTGTGCCGCTTTGGTTTCAAGCCCCTTGCTTTTCAGGTCGCTTCGATGTTCAAGGGCAATCGTGACAAGAGAGTCAATATCGGTTTTCGAAGAAAGTGCAACGTTCAGTTCGTTTGAGACAGGTTCGAGTGAAATTGTAGTCAATGGGTCGATCTGCAGTCGGCGGAGCAGTTCGAGCATGCTGCGCCGCATTCGGGTTTCTGCCTGAATAACGGAGAGGCCGCTTTCTGCAGCAGCAGCCTGTTGCTGGTAGAGATCGGTCCTGGATTTCAGGCCGATCTGAAATTGCCGGTCAGTAAGTGTAAGCTGATCTTTAATCGAGAGAAGATTTTCCCGGGCAATATCAAGGAGTTCACGGTTCAGAAGTACCTGGTAGTAATACTGTGTAACATCGTAGATTATAGTCTGGAGCGCTCTTGAAAGAGTGTGGTAAGCTGCTCGTTCTTTATTGAGCGCTGACTCCAGGGATGCGTAATCACTGAAACCGTTGAATAGATTCAGGGAGGTTGCAAGGGTGAGATTAATCGATGCGTTCTCTGTTTTGATTTTATATGGTGGAATGGATGGGTCGTATTGAATATAGGTGTTGCTGAGCGCAGAGGGTGTATAAGAGGTTGAGAAAGAAAGTTTTGGAAGAAAGGAACCGTAATTTCTCAGAACATCGGCACCCTGCAGCTTCAGATTGTATTTCGCTTTTTTTGCAGAAGTTGAGTTATTCAGCGCTATTTCAATGCAGTTGGCAAGAGAGAGCGTTTTCCCCTTCACTTCGGTACCCATACCAAAGGAAGGGTGCGCAAGAACAAGCGCTATTATACAGAAAGAGAGAAAAAACCGTGAAACCAAGATACTGAGTGCTAACCGTTTAGATTATCGAGTGTTGAGTGTAAATTGTTGAGTGCAATATAAGGACTTCTATACGTTAATAGAGGTTTAATAGTTCCAGTCATTGAAGGTTGTTTGTGTTGTTCCGGTTCAAAGCCGGTTGAGGAGTGAATCAATCTCTGCTCTGTAATGCTCCGCATTGTGCGGCTTCAGCTGGATGAGAACTGTATAGATTTTTATGGCTTTTTTGTAAGCTCCCTGCGCGGTGAAAAGGCTGGCGAGGCTTTCAGTGGGAACAGCAATGGCTGAATCGTCAGGGAAAGGCTGTTTTTGTTCATGGATGGAGGTTGGATCGGAGTTTTCCGTTGTTTGTACGGGATTAAACTTCATGAGTTCCGCTGTGAGCTTTTCAAGTTCGTCGGAGATAGGATCGAACAATGCAGATGGAGCACAGTTTTCTAATCCATTTCCTGAAGCCTGAAGGTCTATGAGATCATTCCATGCAACCTCGTTAGCGGGGGCAATTGAGCAGCATTTTCGTAAATATTCACTGGCCAGAGAGTAGTTTTGAAGACCTCTGAGCGCTTTTGCACACAACAGGTGAAAAAGGTATGAGTCCGAAAAATAGTCGGAAAATGGAATGAGTTTGTCAAGACCCGACTGGAATTTTCCTCTGGACAGGTCAAGCGAAACCTCCGCAAAAAAAAAGTGCGGATTACTGATCATGGCATTACTCTCTTCATAGTTCGTTTTTGTTAAGTGCGAGCTGCAGCAGGCGATCTGCAAGTTCCGGAAAATTTATACCGGTCGCCTCCATGAGTCTTGGAAACATACTGATATCGGTAAAGCCTGGAATGGTATTGACTTCGTTTAGAACGACGGATCCACTGTTTTCGTCAACAAAAAAATCAATTCTTGACATACCCTTGCATCCAAGCGCATTGTACACCTTTATTGCTGCGTTCTGTACCTTCTTTTGGAGTTCGCCGGGTATACGGGCAGGAATGAAGAGCTTTGCAGTGTTACGGATATATTTATCCTGATAGTCATAAAAGTCCCCACCTGGCTCGATCTCACCGCATATTGAGACTGTCGGCAGCTCATTGCCAAGCACGGCAACCTCTATTTCCCTTCCTGTGATTGCCTTTTCGACAAGTACTTTCGAATCCAGCGAGCAGGCATATTCAAGGGCTGCAGGCAGTTGTTCGAGACAATGTACTTTTGATATTCCTACCGAAGAACCGAAATGTGCCGGTTTGATGAATAACGGGTATTCTAACTGTTTTTCGATGCTTTCATGAACCCCTTCAGGGTCAGCATGGTACTCGGTGCTGAATAATGTTATGGATGGCGCTACAACCAGGCCTGCATCAGCCGCACACAGTTTCGTGAGCGCCTTGTCCATAGTGAGTGCTGAGGCGAGAACGCCGCATCCAGTATAAGGAACGCCACAGGTATCAAGAAAACCTTGAATACGGCCGTCTTCACCATACGAGCCATGGAGCGAAAGAAATGCGACATCAATGCCTGCCGCCTTGAAATTTAAGTCAAAGGGTTTCTGAGGGGAGTGCTGTACCATGTTTCTGAGATGTTTGGACACTGCTTCAGGCGATGAAACTCTCAAAAGGGCCGATAAATCCAGGTTCAGAATGTCGCTGGCTATGCCTTCACAGAACCAGACGCCGTCATGGGTGATATAGAGAGGAACAATTCTGTAGTGGTCAGTATTGATATTCGCTCCAATTGATCTTGCTGAGATAATCGATATTTCATGTTCAGTTGACTTGCCTCCAAAAATGAGAGCAACAGTGATAAGTTGCATAGGTGCTTTTGTGATGGTTGTAGATTGTTTCGTAATTTCGGATTGTTCTGCATTCAGATGGTTATTGCTCTCATGGCAAAAGCTTTGTTTATCAACTGATGGGATTAGCAGATTTTCGCAAAATACCCGTATCGATGGACACTAACAATGTAACTGGCAAAAATAATCAGAAAATGAACGTTCTTCTCTCGATGGAGTGTAACTTTTTTATTAATTAAAGTCAGCAATTTGTCTTTTTTTCGATATGCTTTTCTGCCAGGTATCTTTACAATTTCTGTATATCATCTACTCGAAAGGATTTTTTACTGTGAATGCCATTTTTTCTAAGGTTTATTGTATTGATACCGGCTTGCATTCTGGTGAGGAAAATATGGAGTTTGACCGGCGGCTGATGGCAGCATTTCTTGATGGCCGGTTTCAGCAGCAGTATGGCCAGCAGAGTTGTCTCTGGCGTTTCTATGCCTGGCGGCCGTACGCTGTTACTTTAGGGTATAATCAGGACTCTTCTGGTATTGATTCCGAAAAATGCCGCATGGCTGGTGTTGATGTTGTCAGAAGGCCGACTGGAGGACGTGCGGTCTTTCATGCTGATGAATTTACCTACAGCTTTTTTTCTGACTCTTCTGAACAGAATGCTGTGCTCTACAAGATGGTTCATGAAGTGATTCAGCTTGCTCTTGAAGGTATGGGAATTCATGCAGAGTTCTGCCGTTCGACTCTTCAGAGATCGCCTTCGGCAGGCTCGGTCAGTTGTTTTACCGCATCGGCCAAACATGAATTACAGGTGGAGGGGCGGAAATTAGTTGGTTCGGCACAGCGCAAGACCAGAAATGTTCTTCTACAGCATGGTTCGCTTCCGCTTTCCAGACGTCATAAAGATCTTGCTGAGTTTATTACTTTTTCTCAAGGGGATACTTTTGAGAGTATCAGGGATGAAATGGATCGAAAAACCATCTCTCTCGAAGAGATCCTTGGTTGCATTCCACAATACGACCATCTGACGGAGCTGATGAGAAAGGTTCTCGGAAAGCTTTATGGTCTAAATGTTGAATATCTTCACCAGGATAAGTTGTCGGATATTCTCAAAGGTTATGAATATCTAATTAATTAAGTGGGAAGCACTATGAACAGAAACGCTCAGCAGAAAGCTGCTCATGTTACTACAAGAAGGCTTCTTGATATGAAGCAGGGTGGCGAAAAAATCTCTGTACTGACTGCCTACGACTATACGATGGCAAGGATTCTTGACCGTGCCGGTGTTGATGTCATTCTTGTTGGCGATTCAGCAAGTAATGTTTTTTCAGGTCACAGTACGACCCTGCCTATAACGATCGATGAGATGATCTATCATGCCAAAGCTGTTGTCAGGGGAGTGAAGGACGAGAGCAACAGAGCAATGGTGGTTATCGACATGCCGTTCATGAGCTATCAGCTTTCCGGTGAGGAGGCGTTGCGCAATGCCGGAAAGATTATGAAGGAGCATGAGTGCGATGCTGTAAAGCTGGAAGGGGGAAGAATTATTGCCGAAACCGTCAAAAGAATTACCGATGTCGGCATTCCGGTGATGGGTCATCTCGGCCTCATGCCGCAGTCGATTTATAAGTACGGGAGTTACAAGGTCAGAGCCCAGGAAGGGATGGAGGCCAAACAGCTTCTCGAAGATGCCAGGATTCTCGAAGAGGCTGGCGCTTTTGCCGTAGTGCTCGAAAAAATTCCATCTTCACTTGCCGCAGAAGTCACAAGTTTACTGACTATTCCCACCATCGGTATCGGCGCCGGCGCTGAATGTGATGGCCAGGTTCTTGTTATCAACGACATTCTTGGGTTGAACCGTGAATTTCATCCTCGTTTTGTGCGCCAGTATGCAGATTTAAACACTGTTATAGAAACTGTTGTCCGTCAGTACGTTCACGATGTCAGGGAGAAAGAGTTCCCTACGACTGATGAAAGTTATTGATGGTGACATCTCTTCTTTTTTTCTGTTTAATAACTTGCTGAAAAGATTGTACTTTTCAAAGTCACAAACCAAAATGGCACTCTTGTGCCTTTCCGGATAATCTTTATTCTGATGTTCGATATTTTTATTATATGGATGATGCTGGCAAAAAAAAGACTCATAAACGCTACCCTCCTTTTCTGAGAAACAGTTCACAGGATCGCCCCCAGTTATTTTCGTTCGTATCGCGTTCATTTGTACCCTCCGTTTTTACCGTCATGAATATGGTTTCCGGCTATATCGCAATTGTTATGGCGGGAGAGGGAAGTTTTATGATGGCATGCTGGTTTATTATTCTGGCAGCTTTTTTTGATACCATAGATGGGTTCGTGGCCAGAATTACCAATGGAACCTCTGATTTTGGGGTTGAGCTCGATTCACTATCTGATCTTGTCTCTTTCGGAGCAGCCCCGGCATATCTGGTCTACAAGTTTGGTCTTGAAGGTTTGCCAGGGATTACTGGCATTTGTGTCAGTGCACTGCTTATGATCGGCAGTGGTCTGAGGCTTGCGCGGTTTAATATCAGTATGATCGGTTATATCAAAGACTCTTTTTCCGGTCTCCCGACTCCGGCCCAGGCTTTAACAATAGCAGGTTTTGTGCTCTGGATGATCGTTGAACCGGTTTTCCCTGCAAAGTCGATGCAGATTGTCCTTGCATGGCTTGCAACTGCTCTTGCTATTCTTATGGTCAGTAAGGTAAATTATGATGCTCTACCAAAGCCTACGGTTGAATCTTTCCGGCAGAAGCCACTGCAGATGTCACTCTATGTTGTAGCCATTTTCTGTGTTCTTCTCTTTCATGCCAAGGCTTTTTTTCTTGCCATGTTGTTGTATATTCTGCTCGGTATTGTTCGGTCGTTCACTTTGCTGTGCCGTCAGTGGCAGCTTTGATTTTTTCCCATTCAAACTATACGCGTGATAATGCCCTATACTGCAAAAATAAAGGTTACCCTTCGACAGTCCATTCTTGATGTACAAGGAAAAGCCGTAGAGCATGCTTTGAAAAATCTTGGATACGGTACAGTGGAGTCGGCCAGAATTGGTAAATATATCGAAGTGACGATCAATGAACAGGATCTGCTTCAAGCAGAACGTATCGCCAATGAGATTTCTCAAAAACTGTTATCGAATCCTGTCATGGAAAATTATTCCTTTGAACTGGAACACCTCTGAACACCTTAAATAAATAGCATTCAACTATGGCTGATGTCCTTGTAGGCGTTGTTGTTTTCCCTGGTTCAAACTGTGATCATGATACTGAATATGCTGTAGCTTCTTTTGATGGTGTAAGGCCGGTTATGCTCTGGCACAATGAGCATGATCTTAAAGGGGCACGGGCGATTATTCTCCCCGGTGGCTTTTCCTATGGCGACTATCTGCGAGCTGGTTCAATTGCACGCTTTTCACCGATCATGCAGGAGGTTATCGAGTTTGCACGCAAGGGTTTTCCTGTTCTTGGCATCTGCAATGGATTTCAGGTACTGCTTGAAAGCGGACTGCTTGAAGGCGCTCTTTCCCGGAACAGAGATAAAAAATTTCTCTGTTGTCAGACAAACATCCGGCCTGTCAATTGTGCCACTATTTTTACCGACCAGTATAAAGAGGGTGACGTTCTCAGCATTCCAATCGCTCATGGAGAAGGGAACTACTTTGCCCCTTCAGAAGTAATCGAAAGTCTCGAAGAGCACAATCAGATTGTTTTTAAATATACCGACGGAGAGGGTGAGGTAACCGATGAGGCAAATCCTAATGGTTCACGTAACAATATTGCCGGTATTATGAATCGGCAGGGTAATGTACTTGGTCTGATGCCTCATCCAGAAAGAGCAAGCGAAAAGCTGCTCGGTTCTCTTGACGGAAGACCGCTATTCGAATCCCTTTTCCATCATATCTCCGGAGTCTAACGTGCGGTGGGGTTTGTAAAAATCGAAAAACATTGTAGGTTGGGGTGATTTCTGAACCCCAACAAAGTTTGTCTTCCTACTCTTTACTTTTCTTGGGAGTCGCTTCGATTTGGAAAACCGCGTCCAGTGTCGGTGCAGTAAGAACGGCTTCGCCCCAAGCTTCTAATGCCGATTCGGAAGCATTGCTTAACTTCTCTGTCGTCCATGCAGGTAAAGCGCCAAAGCGACGTTCAAGTTGTCTTTTAAGAAGCTTCGACTCACCTTCTATGCGACCTTTGACTATGCCCTCTACTCGGCCTTTGGCTATAGCGATTCTTTCAACGCTGGTGATGTATTGCATGTTTTTATGTTCCTCAATTGTTTCAATTTCTTGCCAGATCTCTGTTTCCAACCATACCGGTAATGTCATTAACCAATCTATGACCTTAAACAAGTCGATGACTCGTTGTTTATCCCAATGTCGTTTATAGAGTATTCGTACTAAACTGAGTTTGGCTTCATAGCGTTCCTGTGAGCGGTCAAGAAAGTCAATGCTGGTGTTTATAAGGGCTTCATAATTGGCGGAAAAGTAACCAACAGAGACGAACTCAACAAGGCTACCGTGACAGGCCTGAAACTGGTCGAGATTTCACTGGTTGACAGGTTAGTAAATCAATACGTTATTTTCACTCTGGTAAGGTTTGAGGAAGGGGAGAAAAGAAAAACGCTGTATGGGTGGTACACTTATCCCGGAATACTCAGACAGAGTCTTAATAAATACATGGGATAGCAGTCATGGGACGGGACGCAGGCTACTCATGCACTCAACTCGTTACGGTCACTTTTCGGCAAAGAAATACGATGCCTGCATCATTAAATGCGAAAGAGTTGGAATGACTCATTAAATGTATTCCCTTTAACCAATCGGTTAGTGATGGTCTACCTTCTATTATTTTCCGCTCCTCGTTGCCTCCCGACTTGTCATCGGGAGGCTTAATTTTTTATTGGGAATGTTGCTTTTTATACCTATTTAGGAGTTATTGTTAAAATAAAATGTCCGTATCAATCTTTATATAAATAAGTTATGGCTTATACGCAGAAATATAAAGTGTTTTCCTGGTTGCTCTTTGATTTTGCAAACACTTCTTTCAGCGTTATAATGGTTACCTTTGCCTTTCCCCTCTACTTTAAAAATGTTATCTGTAACGGTGAGCCATCGGGAGATGCGTTGTGGGGGTTCTGCATCAGCCTGTCGATGCTGCTTGTAGCTCTTATTTCGCCTGTTCTTGGAGCTGCAGCCGATTATTCCGGAAAACGTAAGCGCTTTCTCTTTACTTTCACCCTGATTTCGGTTGTCGCAACAGCGTTGCTTTCCTTATCAGGACCCGGAATGGCCTTTGCAGCGGTAGTTCTTTTTGTCCTGGCAAACATTGGCTTTGAGGGAGGCCTTGTTTTTTATGATGCCTATCTCAAGGAAATTGCAACGGACAAGAGTGTTGGCAGAGTCTCCGGGTATGGTTTTGCCATGGGGTATCTTGGAGCGTTTGCCATTCTTCTGCTGACGAAGCCATTGCTGAGCAAAGGAATCGTTCTCTCCAATGCACCTAATGTTCAGTTAAGTTTTCTGGCCGCTGCAGTTTTTTTTGCACTTTTTGCTGCACCGATTTTTCTTGCGCTGCGTGATCAAAAAAAAGAGAAGCGACCGGCCATCTCTTTTACCGCAATCGGCAGTTCGATCAGGGAGGTGAAGTATACAGTTCAGCATATCATGAGCTATCCAGATCTTGTGCGCTTTCTCCTTGCATATTTTTTCTATAATGACGCTATTTTAACCGTTATAGCCTTCTCGTCGATTTATGCCCAGAATACCCTTGGCTTTACTACCGGTGAACTGATTGTCTTTTTTATGCTGGTACAGACTACGGCAATTGCCGGTTCCGTTATTTTTGGTTTTGTTACTGATAAAATCGGGCCGAAAAGAACTATTGTTATTACGCTCCTGATTTGGTTTGTTGTTGTGTTAGCTGCTATTTTTGCTGACAGGAAGGAGTTGTTTTTTTATACTGGAATGCTTGCCGGTCTTTCAATGGGTTCATCCCAGGCTGCATCCCGAACTATGATGGCCAGACTGACACCGAGAGAACATGTTACCGAGTTTTTCGGTTTTTATGATGGCACCTTTGGAAAAGCTTCGGCTATAGCCGGTCCGCTTATGTTTGGTCTCGTGTCTGCGCATGCCGGCAGTCAGAAGGCCGCACTTGCATCACTTTTGATGTTTTTTACAATTGGTTTGCTGCTTATGACAAGAGTCAGATCTGTTGGAACCGAGTTCTGCCCTGAAGAGTGAGGAAAAAATAGAACAATGAAAGTGGCAGAAAAAACAATTCATAAGGCCGTAATCAGCACCCGTTCTGATATTGCGCAGTATATCCGAGCTTTTGCCCCTTTTTTCTGGAAAAATTTTATTCATGACAGGATTTTTCTTGGAGCAGGTTCTCTGGCATTTCAGACCTTGCTTTCAATTGTGCCGGTTCTTTCAGTAATTCTTTCAATATTGAGTGTATTTTCAGTTTTCGCTCCATTCAAGCGTTCTATTGAGGACTTTCTCGTCCAGAATTTCCTGCCTGGAACGGGTGCAGTGATCAATCACTATCTTTCAGATTTTATTGAAAAGACAGCCAGCGTTCCACTGCTTGGCGGGGTGTTTTTATTTATTATTGCGCTCTTTCTTATTTCGACGGTGGATCATACCCTGAATGAAATATGGGAGGTTCATGCTCCTCGAAAGGCACTTCAGGGCTTTACCCTCTATTGGACAGTACTGACGCTCGGGCCGGTGCTTATCGGCAGCAGTCTTGCTGCAAGCTCCTACGTCTGGT
>Ga0007882_10001785_pt1 | contig 12318 bp, 9 predicted proteins | sample CryBogCBH12Aug01_FD_71195 | JGI IMG/M metagenome (GOLD analysis project Ga0007882, IMG submission 71195) | Freshwater microbial communities from Crystal Bog, Wisconsin, USA - CBH12Aug09.1 | ecosystem: Environmental > Aquatic > Freshwater > Lake | place: Crystal Bog, Wisconsin, USA | collected... | reverse complement strand
TGATGACCGCCTACCAGGGAGAGCCAGGAGCTTACAGCGAGATTGCCGCACTCCGTATCGGACACCCAAAACCATTCGAATCATTTGAAGAAGTTTTTGCCGCCGTTGAAAACCATGAGGTAAATAATGCTGTTATTCCAATAGAAAACTCACTCGGCGGAAGCATTCATCAAAATTATGATCTTCTGCTCCAGCATCCTGTGACTATTGTAGCTGAAACCTTTGTCAAAGTTGAGCATTGTCTGCTCGGTATCCACGGCTCAACAATAAAAGATGCTCGTAAAGTGCTTTCTCATCCTCAAGCCCTGGCTCAGTGCCGAAATTTATTCACTAAACACAAAAACCTGAAACCAGAAGTCGCCTATGACACTGCCGGTAGTGCCAAAATAATCGCCGCTGATAAAGATTCCTCAAAACTGGCCTTAGCATCAAAAAGAGCTGCCGAACTTTACGGACTTGAAATTCTGCAGGAAAACCTCGCTGATGAAGAATGGAATATTACCCGGTTTTTCTGTATTTCACATTCAGAAATAAACGAACCACTGCAGCTTAAAACAAAACTGGATACCTCACAGTACAAAACATCCATTGCCTTCACCCTTCCCAACGAACAAGGCTCACTTTTTAAGGCACTGGCCACATTTGCCATGCGGGATATTGACATGACCAAGATCGAATCCCGGCCATTCAGGAAAAAAGCCTTTGAGTACCTGTTTTATGTAGATTTTATAGGACACCAGCATGACCCGAACATACACAATGCACTTAACCATCTCAAAGAATTTGCCACTATGGTCAAAGTTCTTGGAAGTTACGGGGTGGTTTCAGAATGAGTAAACAACAACTCGAATTCTTTCCTCAGGTCGACTCTGAACTTAAAGTCGAAGAAATCGCGCCACCAAAGGAAAAGCCAGCTCTTTTTCTCCTGGATGGTATGGCAATTATTTACCGTGCTTTTTTTGCCCTGCAACGCGCAGGCATGACAAGCCGGGATGGAATGCCTACAGGGGCAATCTACGGTTTTGCTTCGGCACTCTTTAAAATCTTTGAAACCTATAAGCCAAAATACCTTGCAGCTGTTTTTGACAGCAAGGAAAAAACTTTTCGCCACGAACTTTATCCCGCTTATAAAGCCAACCGTCAGGCGCCACCCGAAGATCTCATTATACAACTTGATGCCGTCTTCGAACTGCTTGAGGCACTCGACATACCACTTATCAAAACTCCCGGATATGAGGCAGATGATCTTATCGGCACAGCCTCCCGGAAATTCGAACACACCTGCCAGGTTTACATTGTCACACCAGATAAGGATCTTGCCCAACTAGTTCACGGAGGAACAAAAATCCTCAAACCAGGAAAAAACCAGAATGAACTTGAGTTACTCGGTGAAAAGGAAATTGCCGAACAATTCGGTGTTCCACCTGAGTTATTCACTCAGTTCCTGACTCTGACCGGTGACACATCAGACAACATTCCAGGTGCAAAAGGTATCGGACCAAAAACAGCCGCAGCCCTGCTTCTTAAATACGGCTCACTGCAAAATATCTATACCCATTTAAACGATATTTCTCCTAAAAACAGAACAAGTCTTGAAGACTTTCAACCTAGACTGGATCTGATCACCCGGCTGGTCACCATACGCACAGACCTGAAAATTGATGTTTCCCTCAAAGAACTTGAATGTGGATTGCCGGACAGTACAAAACTCATACCCCTCCTGCAGAAGCTCGGCCTTAAAACCATTATATCCAGACTGCCTGCCGTTTTCAGTGATTTTATACCATACCTTTCTGACGATACACAATCTCTTGAACACCAAACCAATCCGCCAGACGAAAAACAACCAGAGCTCCAGTCACCACAAACCGGAGCACAATATGCTCTCATCGACACGCAAGAAAAACTAATAGCCCTGACAAACTCACTTCAAAAAGTCCGGCGTCTCGCAGTCGACACAGAAACAACCAGCCTGGACACGTTCGAAGCCGACCTCGTAGGTATCTCATTTTCCACTGAACCAGGAAAAGCCAGTTTTATCTCCTTTGCAAACACCGAACTGCATCGCCTGCAAGCGCTTGAAATGCTCAGACCGGTTCTTGAAAATCCATCAATCCAGAAAACCGGACAAAACCTCAAATACGACATTCTTGTCCTTAAAAAATACGGCATAGACCTCTCTCCCGTAGGATTCGACTCCATGCTCGCCAGCTATGTACTCGACCCTGAAGAAAAACACAATCTTGACGATCTTGCCGCCCGTCACCTCGGATTGCGCACAACCACCTTTGACGAACTTGTCGGAACCGGCAAAACCAAGCTGAATATTTTCGACCTTGACCCGATAAAACTCTCAAACTACGCCTGCCAGGATGCGGATCTCGCCCTTCAGTTGGAGGATATGTTCCACAAAAAGCTTGAAGAACAAAAAGAACTGTTATGGCTCTGCGAAAATATTGAATTTCCTCTTGTCTCTATCCTTGCAGCAATGGAATACGAAGGCATTTGCATCAACCAGGCACACCTTGCACACGCCTCCGAAGCTGCCGAAATTGAGCTAAGACTTCTAACAGAAAAAATTTATACCGCAACTGGCTCTACCTTCAATATTGATTCCCCCAAACAGCTTGCCCATATTCTATTCAATGTCCTTGAACTTCCTGCAAAAAAAGCGACCAAAACAGGCTTCTCGACAAATGTCGAAGTACTGGAAGAACTGGCTCCGCTTCACCCAGTAGCAAGTGACCTGCTTGAATACAGGAGTCTGCAGAAACTAAAGACAACCTATATCGATGCGTTGCCTAAAATGCTCAATCCTCTGACAGGCCGGCTGCATACCTCTTTCAATCAGCAAATCACTGCCACCGGCAGGCTCTCATCCTCCAAACCGAACCTTCAGAACATCCCGATACGCTCTACGCTCGGAAAGGAAATACGCAAAGCATTTATCCCATCATCCCCTGAAAAATGGCTTCTGTCCGCAGACTATTCACAAATCGAGTTGCGGATAGCTGCCGAAATTTCCTGCGATCCTCAGCTCATTGAAGCGTTCCTGAACCATGAGGACATTCACGCTGCCACCGCAAAAGTCATTTTCGGTACCAATGAGATCAACAGCGACATGCGTCGAAAAGCAAAAGAAGTAAACTTCGGAGTTCTTTACGGCATCATGCCTTTCGGACTCTCCCGCAGACTTAATATTACCCAGAAAGAAGCAAAAGCTATTATCGACACTTACACATCAAAGTATCCCGGTCTGTTCAATGCACTGCAGAACATTATAGAAAAAGGCAGAACCGATGGCTATGTAACAACCCTCCTCGGACGTCGACGCTATATTGCGGATCTCAACAGCCGGAATACAAACCTGAAAAAAGCTGCTGAAAGGGCAGCAATGAATACTCCAATCCAGGGCACCGCCGCCGATATCATCAAATGCGCCATGATTCTCTGCTCAAAGCGTATGCGGTCCCTGAAAATGAAATCAATCATGCTTCTTCAGGTGCACGACGAACTTCTTTTTGAAACCACTGAGAAAGAAAAAAAGCTCCTCACCACCTTGGTTGAGAAGGCAATGATAGATGCAGCAATAACTTGTGGACTAAAGACAGTACCCGTCGTGGTAGATATCGGTATAGGAAAAAACTGGTTCGAAGCCCACTAATCATTGACTTATAAAAAAAAGTTTTTTTATATTTGTCGATTGACTACCGCTTTCCTTTTCAGGCAAACAATCCGGATAATATATGTCTTCACTGCAACGGTTTAAGAATCTGTCTGAATACAGCAACTACGTGCATGTATTTCTCTATAAACACCTATCATCTAAAACCGTTCTGTTCGCCTTTACTCTTTTTACCACTCTTGTATCAGCTCCATCTACCATACTTGCCGAAGAAAAACAACCCGTTGACACCAGTCAAAAAGCCACTCCAACCAAAACAACCGAAGGATTACTTGCAAGTACGGAACAAATGATTGAACAGCTGATCCAGCAGATAGATCTTCAAAAAGAGAACAACCACGAAAAAGCTGAGCTTACTGACAACCCGAATCCTACTTCCTTTTCTTCAAGTATACCCAACATCAGACCCGTTGGCGGCAAAATTACCAGTAATTATGGCGTCAGATTCCACCCGGTCTATCATATTCCCCTCTTTCACGCTGGAATCGATTTCTCTGTCCCGGTAGGAACAAGCATTCAGGCTGCTGGTGATGGAGTTGTAGCTTTTTCAGGCTATGATAAGGGATATGGTCAAAAAGTAATTATCAGTCACGGCTACGGCTATAAAACCATCTATGCTCACCTCTCGAAATCACTCGTCCGCCAAGGCCAGAAAATAAATCGAGGCGAAATTATTGCACTTTCAGGAAACAGCGGAGTCTCAACCGGCCCTCACATGCACTACGAAGTACACAAAAACAATTCTATAGTAAATCCTACCGCATATTTCTTTGATGAAGCACATCCGGAAAGGTTTATAACTATACAGAAACCTTCACCTGAAGAACTAGGCAATAACTCTTAAACCGAATAAATTAAAAGAAGTATAATATGTACTGGAATTTAGACCTTGCCCGTTATATAGCCGACGCTCCGTGGCCTGTCACGAAAGATGAGCTGATTAATTACGCAAACAGAACCGGAGCACCACAACAGGTTATCGAAAACCTGTCTGATCTTCCAGAAAGCGATGACCTGTACGAAAGCCTCGACGAAATATGGCCTGACTATCCTACCGATGAAGACTTTGGCTATAGTGACGAAGAGCCATTAACCTAAGAAAACGGGACTCGGTTCAGTGTTTTTTTTTTAACAACTTCTTTATTTCGTCGCAGAGCAAAAGCAGTAGGACTTATTGCTCTGCTGCTGCTCTGTGCCCTTCCTGCACATGGTCAGTCGGTCAGCACAGGTGAAAACCAATCACCGACACCACCATATGTAAGCAAACTAAGTTTCATCGGCAACAAATCGATCAGCAGCGAGGAACTCCGCCAGGTTATTGCCACGTCCGGACACACCTCTTTTCTCGGACTTGGTCTGTTCGGAGGAGCATTCAAACCCTTCAATACAGAAGAGTTTGAAAAAGACCTCCTTCTCATCAAAAAGCTCTATACATACAAAGGTTATTTTTTTACCGCTGTTGACACCACAATTGTCCGGCAATCCAACGGAAAAAAAGTGGCTCTGAAAATCCTGATCCATGAAAACGAACCCTCGAAAATCGATTCTCTTAAATATGAAGGGCTTGACAAGGTTTCCAGAGAACTTAAAGCCCGCTACCTTGATAAAAAAAATCTGAAAGTAAACGATATTTTTTCTGTTGAACGCCTGATTGATGAGCGGAACCGAACCCTTTCATTTTTCAAAGAGGAAGGTTTTGCGTTTTTTCATGAGGACAGTATCCGTATAAAAGTTGATACCGTTGGCAATAGAGCAGGCATCCTCTTCCGACTGAACCTGCCGGAACAGATAAAATATGGACCCATCCATGCAGTGGTTCACAACCCCATAAAAAGCGATACCACGCCATCAGAAAAAACATTTTCAAAAGACGGTGTCAGCGGCAAAGTTATTGGAAACCAGAAAGTATCCCCTGATCTTATTACCTCGGCCATTGAATTCCGCCCTGGAAAGGTAACCCGTCAAAGTCTTGAACAGCGTACCCTCCAGAATTTTGGAACAACCAATATTTTTTCTTCAATTTACATTAGTCCTGACTCAGTTCATGCAGGCGAACTCTACACCACAGTACATCTCGAAACAGCCCCCCGACACCAGATCGAGCCAAAATTACTCGTCGACAACCGATACGGCTCGCTCTTTTTCGCAGGCTCTCTTGCCTACGAAAACAAAAACCTTTTGGGGGGAGCCGAGCAATTCCATGTTTCGTCAGAATTTGGCACACAGATCGGTAACCGCAACAGTGTGCTTGAAAACCTTGACCCCTCCCAATACGCAAAAGTAATTCCCTATGAATTCAATTTAAAAAGCTCTCTGCTCTTGCCAGTTTTAAAAAAACCCGGAAACTCCTATTCCGTAACAGCCGAATATGCAAGTACCATACAACCAGTACTGCTCTCAACACAAAATGCAGTTCTAAGGGGAACCTATAGTGCAAAACTAAGTCCATCAACACGACTTAGTTTTGATTTTTTTGAATTTGAATTGGTAAAAAACGACTCCCTTCGAGGATTCAAGCAGCTCTTCAAAACAAATCTTGCCAAAAATATCGGCATAGACCCAACCAACAACGCTGCAGTGAACGCCGGCCTTGACAGCCTTCTCAAGACCCATATCGACCAGACCTTCCGTCTGCGTTACAACTACACAAATCGCCAAAGCGTCCAACCGGCAAAAACAACCTGGAACCTCGACCTTCTTCTTGAAGACTGCGGAACGATTCCCTGGCTGATCGATAAATATCTCGATACTAAAACATATATGGGGTTCACCGACAAAGAACCACAGATATACGGGACAACCTATACCCAGTATATAAAAATTGAACCAGCACTCAGCTTTATTGAAGCACTCTCACCGCAAAGCCAATTTGCAGGAAGAGGTAATATCGGATGGATGACACCTTGGGGAAAAGCTGAAACGACTCCACAGGAACGCCGTTTTTACGCTGGCGGAGCAAACAGCATGAGAGGATGGCTTTTCAATACCCTTGGACCCTCCAACAGTTCAAGCAACGCTGCGGCAAATTTTGGCGCCGACATCAAGGTTCAGCTGAATATGGAGTACCGCCTGAAGTTCTTCAAACTTTTCCGCCAATCCTCAGGAGTAACCTTCTTCTCCGACATGGGCAACATCTGGGATAGAACTGGACCTTATGCCTTTACGCCAAAATCCTTGATTAACGACTACGCATGGGACGCAGGTGTCGGTCTAAGAATAGGTTCACCAATCGGACCCTTCCGTTTTGATTTCGCCTATAAGCTTCGCGATCCCACTGAAACCAAGGCATGGCGTATCTCAACATGGAAGCTCCGCGACTTCACCTTCAATTTTGGAATTGGCGAAGCTTTTTAATTATTTCACCAATGAATTTCCTGCAGTTCGCGGCGGGAAATTCAACAATGAGAGCCCAGAGAAATTAAAATCAAGTTGAATTTTTTTCACGATCAACGAAGTACCACCATGCCAGCACCTTCTACGCTTCTAGCTCCATCCATTCTTTCAGCAGACTTCACCAACCTTCAGCAATCAATAAAGATAGCAGAACACGCAGGAGCAGACTGGATGCACTGCGATGTCATGGACGGAAACTTTGTCCCCAACATCACCTTTGGACCATTCATTGTACAAGCTGTTGCAGCATGCACACCAGTAATTATCGACACCCATCTGATGATAGCCGATCCTGACCGATTTATTGAAGATTTCGTAAAAGCAGGTTCACACCAGATCACCGTACACCAGGAAGCCTGCCCCCACCTGCACCGAACCATTCAGTTCATCAAAAGCTTCGGCGTAAAAGCAGGCGTCTCCATCAATCCAGCAACTCCGGTATCAACGCTCGAATCCATTCTGCCGGATCTCGACCTTGTACTTCTGATGTCGGTCAACCCAGGCTTCGGAGGGCAGAAGTTCATCCCCTCATCAATAGGTAAAATAGAGCATCTTAATAACATGCGCACGCAGCTGAATCCAGAGATGATCATCGCCATTGACGGGGGTATAACAGAAGATAATGCTCAGGCAGTAGTCTCAGCTGGCGCCGATGCTCTGATTGCGGGCACGGCATTTTTCAAATCGCCCGATCCAGTTAAGACCGCGTTACAAATCAGAGCTATGACCAGGTAATTTCACGAAGTTCAGCACTTGTATGTAGGCCTTCACCTATCAGCACGGCATCGAAAGATGCCTGCTCGATCAGGGCAATATCAGCTGCCGTTTTCATTCCACTTTCAGCAACAGCAATCACATCCGAAGGAATAAAAGGCCGAAGCATTACCGATGTCTCAAGCTTGAGCGAAAAGTCCTTCAAATCCCGGTTATTGACCCCGATTATTAAAGCGCCCTTCTCAAGGGCTCGGTCAAGCTCTTTACGATCATGCACTTCAACAAGCACATCGAGGCCAATGCTCAGTGCCAGCTGAAGGTAATCGCCAAATTGGCAAGGATCAAGCGCCGCCACAATAAGCAGAATGGCATCAGCACCAATCAACCTGGACTCAAAAATCTGTGATTCATCAATAATAAAATCTTTGCGCAATACAGGCAAAGAACATGAACGGCTGACAAGGTGAAGATAGTCGTTTGACCCCTGAAAAAACATGCGATCGGTAAGCACCGAATAAGCCGCAGCGCCAAGCTCTCCATAACGGCGGGCAATGTCAACGGGATCAAAATCCTGAACAATCAGACCACGCGAAGGTGAGGCTTTTTTGATCTCAGCAATCAGCCTGACCCCACCGTTTTTGCGCCTGAGTGCACCAGTAAAATCCCTGGTTGAACTAAGAAAAGGCTGCTGTTCCACAAACCGTTGTGAAGGTTTCCCTTTTTTCAGTTCCTGAACTTCCCGCTTTTTCTCCTCTAATATCCTGGTTAGATAAGTCATAACATTCAGTCAGCAGCGGCCAATTCTCGAAGTTCACTTTCCACTTCAACAATCTGAAGAATGTTATCCAGAAACCAGGGATCAATGCCAGTCGACTTATGAACCTCGTCAATGGTTGCTCCTGCCTGAAAGGCATATCGAAGATAAAATAGCCGGTCAGCTTTCGGTATCTTAATTTTCTCAAGAATATCCTCTTTAGCAAACTTTTTCTGTTGCGGTGTCATATCCAGAACATTCATCACATCCTTGCCGTCCGACCCAAGTCCGGCACGGCCTATTTCAAGGCCGCGGAGCGATTTCTGCAATGCCTCCCTGAAATTTCTTCCAAAAGCCATCACTTCACCAACAGACTTCATCTGCACACCAAGACGAGCATCAACATTCTTGAACTTTTCAAAATCCCAACGTGGGATCTTCACAACGCAATAATCAATAGAAGGCTCAAAACAGGCTGGAGTAGTATTTGTTATATCGTTCAAGATTTCATCAAGCGTATAGCCAACAGCGAGTTTTGCCGCTACTTTAGCAATCGGAAATCCGGTTGCCTTCGAAGCCAAAGCAGAACTGCGCGACACACGGGGATTCATCTCAATCACCACAATACGTCCATTCTCAGGATTAATGGCGAACTGAATATTACTGCCACCAGTCTCAACACCAATCTCCCTTATAATTCTTATCGATGCATCCCTGAGCTCCTGATACTGTCGATCAGTAAGCGTCTGAGCAGGAGCGACGGTAATACTATCGCCGGTATGCACACCCATAGGATCAAAATTCTCAATAGAGCAGACAATAATCACATTATCCGCCAAGTCACGGATAACCTCAAGCTCAAACTCCTTCCATCCTATCAAACACTCCTCAACAAGCACTTCGCTTATAGGACTTTCAGCAAGCCCTCTCCGCACTGCCTCATAATAGTCAGCTTTTGTCTCGGCAAACCCGCCACCCGTACCACCAAGCGTAAATGACGGCCTTATGACAATCGGCAACCCGATCTCTTCAAGTGCCTCCTTGGCCTCCTTTTCGTTACGAACAAAAAATCCCTTAGCCATTTCAAGGCCAATTTTTTTCATAGCAGTACTGAAAAACTCACGATTTTCAGCTTTTCTGATGGCACGAAGCTTCGCACCAATCAACTCAACACCATTACGCTCAAGAATACCCGACTCAGCCAGACTCACAGCAATATTCAATGCCGTCTGTCCACCCATAGTCGGCAGAAGCGCATCAGGTTTTTCACGCTCAATAATTTTCTGTACATATTCTGGAGTAATCGGCTCGATATAGGTAGCATCAGCAAACTCTATATCGGTCATAATGGTTGCTGGATTGCTGTTCACGAGCACAACCCTGTACCCGTCCTCCTTGAGTGCACGGCACGCCTGAGTACCTGAATAATCAAACTCACAGGCCTGGCCAATTACAATAGGACCAGCACCAATCACTAAAATCGACTTTATATCTTCCCGCTTTGGCACGTTATTTTCCGAGTTTAATACTTGGCAAGCTTTAAAAAAAAGTAATGTACAAAATATTTAAAGAGTTTATCCCCCTAACCAAAGCGAAACTACTCGACTACCCGGATCTGCTCCTGATGAAACCCCCCCGACTCACGTCTCAGCCAGGCAGTCACTTCTCGAGGTTGCGCATTAACCAGTGAAATAATCAGAAGGGTATGCCCTGAAGGAGCAAAATCAACATCATGAAGCGAAGGAATAGCCGGCGAATTAATATGTGAATGATATGAGCCTATAATTTCATAGCCGATTGCGCCAGCCTCCCGAGCCACAGCCTGATACTCAATATGTGAAATCTCAAAAGCCTGTTCTTTGCCATTATAAAGGCAATTGATACAAGGAGCTACCTCAAACACAATATTTTCAATATTTCCCCTGTGATCAATATTCTTTTTCCCGACAAGCAACCCGCAACATTCATAAGGCAGTTCCCTGACCGCCTGCTCCTGAATAATCTCAAATTTACGTCGGAAAAGTTTCATTGAAGAACCAGTACCTGATAAATTATAGAGCCTTAGCCCCTATATCTGTTCTGTAATATGCACCATCAAACCCGATCTTTTCAACAGCACCATACGCCCGATCGACGCTCTCCCTGAGATTATCACCCACAGCCGTAATCGAAAAAACCCTTCCACCCGCAGTCATCAGTCTCCCGTTTTCATAGGACGTTCCAGCATGAAACACTATGCAATCCTTCATTTCCGCAACACCATCAGCAATAGTTATTGCCCTCCCGGTTTCATAATGGTCGGGATACCCCCCCGAAGCAATAACAACCGTTGCAGCTGTTTTACGATACATCTCAAACGGCACCTCACCAAGCGTTCCATCAACACTGGCCAGCAGGGCTGTAATAAAATCACTTTTCAAAAGAGGGAGCACAACCTGGGTTTCAGGATCTCCCAGACGCGCGTTATACTCAACAACAAAAGGCTCTCCATTATTAATCATCAACCCCACATACAAAAATCCGGTATATGGATAACCATCATCATTCATACCCTTCAGGGTAGGCTTTATAATCCGCTCCTCAACCTTCCGCATAACCTCACTCGTCACCAAAGGCGCAGGAGCGTAGGCCCCCATACCGCCAGTATTTTTACCGGTATCACCGTCACCAATACGTTTATGATCCTGTGCTGAAAGAAAAAGTTTATAGATGGAGCCATCCGTCAAAGCAAAAACACTGGCCTCCTGACCCTGAAGAAACTCCTCAATGACCACCTCATCAGCTGCATCACCAAAAATTCGATCTTCAAACAACTCACTAATGGCCTTCAGTGCCTCTTGCTTTTCAAGCGCAATAAAAACTCCTTTCCCGGCACATAACCCACTTGCTTTTATTACCTGAGGAAACAATGTCCCCGGCAACTCGATATAGCTCCTGGCATCATTGAAATTCCGAAAAACATGATAACCCGCCGTAGGAATATTATGGCGCTGCATAAACTCCTTCGAAAAAACCTTGCTCGACTCAAGACGCGCAGCTGTCTGCGTAGGACCAACAACTTTTCTGCCCGCACCGCGAAACATATCCACAATACCCAGCTCAAGCGGCTGTTCAGAACCAACAACTGTCAAATCAACATGGTTATCCCCTGCAAACCGAAGCAAAGCGTCAAGCGCTGTAGCTTTCAGCGGGACATTACGAACCTTTCCGCCCATCAAAGCAGTGCCGCCATTCCCCGGGGCAACAAAAACAACCTCCACTTGCTCACTCTTAGCCGCCGCCCAGGCAAGAGCATGCTCCCTCGCACCGCTTCCAATAATCAAAACAATCATGACTCTAAATGAGAACTAGCCGCATTTCACCCTGTGGTATTTCGGCACGGTTTGTTAAATTACTCCCTTCTTATACAGTAAACTTCATGTATATAATCCAAGAGGACTAAAATAAACAATTATAAAATTTATTCCCTGTAACCAAAAGCGAACCTCTATCGATACTCATCATATACCTCTATGGCTCTCTCACCACTGATTTCCCGCCATATACTGCCCTTCACCCTGAAGCTTCTCTATGCAAGCCTCCGGATATCAGTGACACCCCCATCCCTGAAAAAGCAGCTTTCCCGGAAAGGAGTCATATTCACCTTCTGGCACGGTAAAATGATCACCGGATGGCTCCTTGCACGGGACCTTTTTCCTGATAAAAACATAGTAGCCGTAGTAAGCCAGTCTGAAGACGGACAAGCTCTTTCCGACACCCTTGAAAAACTGGA
>Ga0007882_10001781_pt1 | contig 12326 bp, 9 predicted proteins | sample CryBogCBH12Aug01_FD_71195 | JGI IMG/M metagenome (GOLD analysis project Ga0007882, IMG submission 71195) | Freshwater microbial communities from Crystal Bog, Wisconsin, USA - CBH12Aug09.1 | ecosystem: Environmental > Aquatic > Freshwater > Lake | place: Crystal Bog, Wisconsin, USA | collected... | reverse complement strand
GCATAAATATCGCGTCTTATTAGCTGACTTTAACTACCAGTAATATAACGATTTGCGGTATTTTTTGCCCCCTTTTTTTGTCGCTTCATGAATAATTCAGGTTAGAAACAGTAAAACAAATAAATAACAGGTGGATTCAAAAAAAGGAAGGAAAAAAGGACATCATGTTCAATGAGTCAGCAGATATTCTGGCTGACCTCATAACACTGAAAGCAAAGTAATTTCCTATCAATTTACTATAGAGCCGATCATGAATGCACATAACGAGCTGCAACAACCGTTAACGGACCGAGAGCAAGAAGTGATCAAGAAAGAAGTTAAAGATCAGTTCAGTCGCCTGGTCTCTGCGATAAACGAAGTCAATTCCTTTGCATGGTCGGAGCATTACAGTAACAATGAGTTTATATCAGCTATCGTCGGCACTGACTATTTATCTTCACGAAATGAATGGGTTGAAATCATAACCACTTATTTCTCTAAGAGAAAATCTCAGCTCGTTGAACCGGTTGAGGTTCAGGTTACAGCGCTCTCTGCATATCTCGCACTCATGACGAGTGAAGAAAAATCAGCGATAGAGTTGAAAAACGGACAACATATGAAGGCGAAACATGTGTATACGATGATATGGAAAAAAGAGCTTGACGGATGGAAGATTCTGCATTCTCATGAATCATGGAAGGATGAGCTTTAATAAGATACATGCGTTATAGATGGACTGGCGAATAACGGTCGATCGGGCTGATTACTTCAACCTGATCGACAGACCACTACAAAGCAGGTATGCTTCCGTTGCTATCGCAGCCACATTCTGGTTAACTATGCCCGCAATGTCGCGAAAACTTCGAGCCATGGCATTTTCGGGCACAATACCCATGCCCACTTCATTTGAGACAAGAATAACATCACAAGGTGGCTCGCGTAAAGCATCAAGAAAAGAATCGACCCTTAATTTAATGTTGTCCTCATCCTTAACAAAATGCATCAGATTTCCGGTCCAGACTGTCAAACAGTCGAGCAGAACGACCTCCGTCCCTTGAGGAATGCGTTCGAATGCCTGCTCAAGATAAAGCGGCTCCTCAATAGTAATGAACCGGTCACCCCGCTCATCCTGATGCTTGCCGATTCGCCTCTGCATTTCATCATCAAAAGGTTCAGCCGTTGCTAAAAAAACTTTTTTCTCATACGTGGAAGCCAACTGCAGTGCAAATGAGCTTTTTCCACTCCGTGCTCCGCCAGTTACATAAATAACTTTTCTCATGAACTTTACTGAACATTTAGCTGTGAACAATCCAACGTCCTGGTGCGAACTTTAATAAACAACCTAAATTACGATTTAGATTCAGCAGTTAAGTCGTTTTAAACCGTACTGTTGTATAACAAACACAACGCTATAGTTGTGAACATTGAAAAATTGGTTGAAGATGTCAATGTATCAGAAAAAATAAATAGATTACGAGCGAAAACTGTTTAATAAATTAAACGTGGAAGGTGTTGTAATGGTATGGGTTGCAGTTGATTTTGATTCCAGTGAAGGAAAATTTACAGAAAAACCTGTTCGTGGAATGTATCCATATTTTGAGTGGCGAGCCAGTTCCGGGGAATTTCAGCAACTTGAAAAAGGAACCATCCGCAAGCTTATAGGATATGATCTGACGTGGGACGATGATGCCGTGGAGTTGCCAAGCAGCGAATGAATATCGGCGAAGTAAATACGTGTAATAACAGTATAGAAGAAATACTCTTCAACATGGCAGCAGAAAGGCTCTGGTATTATTTGAAGATGTTTACCAGTGGAGCAACTCATTCATCATTTCAAGCAACTCGCTTTTCTTGATGGGTTTGGTGATGAATCTGTCGAATCCTGCTTCTTTTGCTCTTTCTTTATCTTCTTTGGACGTAAATGCGGTTTGAGCAATAACCGGCAGGGCTGGTCTGATCAGCTTGATCTGCTTTGTTGCATCATAACCATTCATCTCCGGCATTTTAATGTCCATAACTACCAGTTTGATCTCCGGATGATGTTTAACCAGTTCCACAGCTTCTTGACCATTTTCAGCAAAATGGATATGTATATTTTCGCCTTTAAGGCTTTTCTTAAGCAGTAGTGTACTTACCTCATCATCTTCAGCTATGAGTATCGTCACTGTAGGAACAGGCAAGGACGGTAGCTGTTCGACGGGAGTGGACTGTGGTATAATTGCAGAAACAGCAGGCATATACTCCATGGTGAAAAAGAATTTTGATCCCCCATCTTCTAGCGATTCAACCCCGATTTTACCGCCAAGCATTTCAACGTATGCTTTAGTAATGCTCAACCCGAGCCCTGCTCCTTCATAACCTCTGGTTAACGTGTTGTCAACCTGACGGAATCGATCAAACACTTTCTCTCTCATATCTTTGGGAACACCAATCCCTGTATCAATGACATAAAACTCAAGGACACCATCTTTCCTGAAATAGCCAAAATCAATACCTCCCGACCTCGTAAATTTCAGGGCATTCTTAATGAGGTTTGTAAGTATCTGGTTGAGCTTTACACTATCTGTTTTGATGAGGCTGTCGCGGTCAGTCAACCCTGTTGTACAAGTCAGACGCAATCTTTTTGATTCAGCTTCAGGCTTAAAAAATGCGTGGAGGTCACGCATAAGATCGTTCAATGGCGTTGCGGATATCTGAAGTTTTGTTTCCAAGGCGTCAATACGTGAAATATCAATAAGATCATTGATGAGATTGAGCATACGCTGCCCACTTTTCTGAATAAGGTCGATATATTCAGCCATTTCCTCACCGGATAAATGAGGCTCTTTCAAAAGTTCTGAAAAACCGAGAATACCATTCATGGGGGTACGTATTTCATGACTGATATTGGCAAGAAAGGCTGATTTTAAATGGTCGCTCTCTTCTGCTTTTTCTTTGGCGGCGATAAGCTCATCGAGCATTTTTTTCTGTTCGGTGATATCCTCTTTGACGGCTACGAAATTGGTTATCACACCTTCTGCATTCAGAATGGCCGCAATGACAACTGATTCCCAATAGAGTTCACCGTTTTTCTTTTTGTTGTGCAGTTCGCCGCGCCAAACCTTACCTGAAAGAATGGTTTGCCAAAGATCCTTGTAGAGTGCCTTTGGAACCAAGCCAGACTTCAGGATACGGGGGTTTTGACCTCTTGCTTCTTCTGCAGAATACCCGGTGTGCTCTGTAAACATCGGGTTGACATATTCTATGTTACCCAGGGGGTCGGTAATAACCACAACTGCCGGGCTTTGCTCTACAGCGGCACTCATTTTTTTTAGCTGAGCGTAAACCTGCTTCCGTTCTGTGATGTTTTTGCTGGTGCCGATAATTCTGTAGATATGACCTGTATCATTGCGAACAGGGTTCAGGGCGGTTTCCCACCAGCTCATTTTGCCCTGCAACAGCAAAGCCTCTTCATACTGTATAGTCCTTCCCTCCCGAATACAGGCCTCATAGTTATGGGTGACGGCTTTGGCAACTTCCGAATCAAGAACCTCTTCGGGGGTTTTTCCTCTTATATCACCATTGTTAAAGCCAGTAAGTTTTTCATGCATGGGGTTAATCCCTTTATAACGGAACCCTCCGTCATCTCCTACATCAACTACAAAAATAGAGTGATTTACCGCATCGTAGATGCTTGCAAGAAACTGCTGACTTTCACGTACCTCATGCTCATGTTGCTTGCGTAGAATTTCCTGTCGTTTACGCTCCGTAATATCATGGATCAACCCTATCGTTCCGGCAGATGCATGATCATTATAAAATTGGAAGTGAATTTCTCCGTCAAATAATGAACCGTTTTTTTTCAGGCACTTGAATTCGATTACTCTGGTACTCAAATTATGCAACAGAGTATCGGTAAAGAGTCCCATGGCTCTTGGTATATCATGTTCCTCCGCATATTCGGTAAAGAGATGGCCAATCATCTCCTGGGGCAGATATCCGAAAAGGTGTTCAGACGCGGGAGATATATACGTTAAAACACCGCGTGCGTCAGTAACAAACACCATTTCTGACAGTTGCTCGGTAATAGAGCGGAACTTTCTTTCACTTGACAGCAATGCCTGTTCTGCAAGCTTGCGTTCGGTGATGTCATTAATGATCGAGTACAACAGGGTTTTGCCGTTAAAAGTTATAGGACAACTGAAAACATCGATGTCACGTATTGAGCCGTTGGCCAAGTGATGTCTGTAGGATTGATGGTATTGTTCAGCTGCTTTGAATTTTTCCATTTGACTTGATACTTCTTCAGGAGCACTAATAGTGAGCTGCTGGAGCTGTTTCTGTTTGAGGGTATCAATCGGCCACCCATAAAAGTCGGCTGCTGCCTGATTAGCATCAAGAATGCTTCCTGTTTCGGGGTCGATGATCAGCATGACGGAGGAATGTTTTTCAAAGAGTGTTTTGAAACGATTTTCGCTTTCCGTCAACGCGTCTTCCTTTTTCTTTTGCTCAGTAATATCAATAACGAGACCTGCATATCGAACTATCGTTCCTTTGGAATTTTTTACCGGACTTCCTTTGGACAGGAGCCAGCGTTCTTTTCCATCAGGATCAAGTATTCTCCATCTGCAACTATATTCACCACCAGTTTTATCGGCTTCCTGAACGGCCATCTCAACACGTTCTCTATCCTGCGGGACAATGGTATTTATCCAGGTTTCATAAGTACTCTCACCTTTGTTGGGCTTAAGACCGTAAAGATGCCAAACTTCTTCTGACCAGGTGTTGGTGTTGGTCTGTATATCATAATCCCAAATGCCGGCTTTGGTTGCTGCCATAATGTGATGCAGCCGGTCATTCTTCGCTGACAGCTCTTCCTGTATTTTTTTGCGGTCTGTAATGTCGTTTATAATGGAGTAAAGCAGTGATTGATGCTGAAAGGTAATGGGACCGCTGAACACTTCCACATCCCGGATAGATCCATTGGCGATGCGATGCTGAAAAAGAAAATAATTTCTTTTTTCGTGGTGTGCCAGCCGCATTTCTGACCTTATCTCATGATCCGTCATCAGGTTGATCTCGTTGATATTCATCCGGCATAGTTCATCATGCGTCCAACCATAAAAGGTGGTCGCAGCGGGATTGGCATCAACAATTTTACCATTATCCTGATTGATAATGAGCATCACGTTGTGTTTGTTCTGAAACAGGCTACGATAGCGCGACTCACTCTGGCGCAACTCTTCTTCGGCCAGTTTTCGTGCTTGCCGAGTTCTTAGAATTGTAATTCCATACGCAAGATTGTCTGCCAGTGTGGTATGCAACTTTGTTTCCTCGGCATTAAACGCATCAGGACGGGAAGAATAGATCGTTAATGCACCAAATACCTCATCATCTTCTTTCAGAGGCAAGCTCTGAGAGGAAGCATAGCCACGTTTAATCGCGTCTTGACGCCATGGTTTCATCACCGGGTCATTGAGTATATCACGGGAGGTTATTGGTTTTCCTGTGCGAATTGCTGTTCCTGTAGGGCCTCGTCCAAATTCGGTATCATCCCAGGATATTTTAGCTGTTTCAAGATAACCGTCCTCAAAGCCTGATTGTGCTATTGGACGTATGCGCTTTACCTTGTCGAGTTCAGCATACCCCACCCAAGCCATGCGATAACCGCCGATCTCAACAACGACATTGCAAATCTTCTGCAGTAATTCCATTTCATCATTACTGTGAATCAGTGCCTGGTTGCAATCGTTCATCGCACGGAGTGTGCGTGTCAGTCTATGCAGTTCATCAGGAGTGGCAGATAACTCGAGGTCAATCAGTCGATTGGGGGGCAGGCATTCTTCCGCAAGTGCACTTACCTCTGAGGGAGTGCCTGTTTTCTTGCTGTTCTGTTGGTTGGGCATGGGAGTTGTGCTGGTTCAGATCAATCAATAACATAATAGCTTCAGGGATCTGATGTTTCAATATTTACGTACTTTTTCACCCTTTCCATAAGATATAACATTATTTACGTGTGACCAACCGAACGTGATATACCACAAATACTGGATATACTGTCAACCACATTTTTTATAGTAAAGGGGGGCTATTATCCGGTTATCTCTCTATGAATGAAGTTATTCACAGGAATCACAGGGCAAAAGTGCAAGCAAAAAGCCGGTATACGTACCGGATTTTTGCTTGCACTTTTATCACATAGCCTTTAAGGGATAAGTACGTAACCAAGTTTATCCATCTTCAGGCAAGATGATAACGGCTAAAGGTTTACGCAGTCAGAAGCTTCGACCTTATTCCAAACCTCATCGCGTAAGCCAAACGCTGATACTTCATCTATCATACCAGGTTTTAATAACCCTTTCCAGCTGTTTTTTTTCAATTCCTTATGCTGGAATTCCCACCAGGCCTTCACAGCCAAGGATGCTTTCTCTGCTATCAGTTTGTTCCAGTCAGCCCGGAAACAGCCAATTGCTATATCAAAATAACTATTCACATCGGCTGAGCCCTGAGAGATTGTGACTACATAGAGATTATAGCCTGGAAGAAGCGTGACATAATAAGATTCCGGCCATGAGAATCCAGGTTGAGAATCATCCCAGTTAATCTCAAAAAGATGACTTGGGGTAAGGATATCGTTTCGCATACTTACAGAAGACTCCCAGGTTTTACGCCCCTTAACTGTCGCGCCATCTTCCTGAATCGAGATGCCTTGAGGAAGCTTACTTTGAATGGACGAAAGCGCAATCTCTGCAACTTTGTTTGAGTCCTTAAGGTCATTTAGGAATGGATATTCCGATGCTGTGCGCATCCAACGCTGGATAACGACCTGATCATCCATTGTATACAGGGATGCGACTACCATACTCTCTTGAAACATCATGCTGCAACCTCTTTTTTATCTGATTTAAACGCCTATGTTGATCACCATACGAAAACAAAAAAAGTTAACTGAACTCTGTTGAGGTTGTCAGACGTCAACATCTACCCCTGTCGCAAATCCACAGCCACCTTTTCTATGCCCTGATAAAAAGTCGAGCACAGGTACTGATTGTTCTTTACGCTGTTTCGACTTTTCTGATTGCCGAAGAGCAACTACCCGCGTTCTGCCGGGTACATATCCTGCTGTTTCAGCCCAGGCATTCGTTAAGATTCTCATAGGTAAACGACTACCTGAAAATGTTTTTTCTGTGTTCCTGGTAAACAAATTGAAGGGCATAATCATTTATTATTGACGTCTAACACACCATTAAATTTTATACTGATATTATAAATATTATATTATTTTTATGATTTTCGTAAGGAAAAAAATTTTAAATTAGGAATATCGTCCAGATGGCTTAAGCACCAATTCTGCCTACAATCATTTTCAAACAAAAAACCACTGAGCATGAGTAAAATATCAGGAGTCTTTACCAGCTGGGGCGAAGCATACGGCAGATTAGTTGAGGTATTTGTAGACGGAACGTGGTGGACAGTCGGTGATTATCTGGAAAATGTAGGAAAAGGTACCAAGCGTTTATTAGTAAACGCCTATCCTTTTATTTATAGTCGGTTATCATCATCAGTCTTTAAAGGATCGTCGCCGAAGGTTGGGGGTTATGCACAACCAACCAAGGAGATTGTGAAGCGCTTCAAGGATTAATACAAAACTACTATAATGCCTCAGGAGCCATTGGAAGCACTGATTGAAAGAATGAAGGCTGATTCTGCATTTCGCGCTGAATTGATGGAGAAAGAGAGTATTGATGAACGCCTGGAGCTTATTTTTTCTGAAATATTATGCGCCTCACTAATTGAAATGCATCAGGCAGAGAGGGATTTAGTTGAAGAAGGTATAGAGAGGAGTACCGAGCGTCATTTGAACAGTAGCTTTGTATCACCAAGTCTCAAAGGCTCTTCTCCCCAAGCTTCAGGATATGCCAAGCCGAGCAAGGCGATTGAGAAACGGTTCAAGGATTGAGGCAATTATTTCATGCGATGACCATGAAAAACCAGCAGAAACCGGGTGTGATGGATTTATCTCAACACCCTTTGGCAAAAGTGAACTGTCTGGAGTAATCTGGAGATTGCTGCTCCTATAGCAGTGGCTTCCAAAATTATAGATTCTTACACGCACTATCTTTCCCTGCGCACTGATGTAATAAAAAAAAGATTTTATTATCTTTTTAAAGTGACCGTTTATTATTTTCCACTCCATTTCGCGCATCATCAATACAGGAGCATATCACTCCCCTACTCGTTGCCTCTTGCTATTTTAATTGGTTGAGATCACAAACTAAGACGGAAACGTGAGCACAAACCGTAACAGCACGTTCGATTCCCGGCACCAGAAAAGCTCCATCCTGGAACGTAACCTCATTGACAATATGTGGAACGGTTACGCTGAGTGCAGAATAATTATGGAGAACGGACGGGCAGTGGATTTCATCTATGAAAAGGTTAATTCACGTTTCGAAATCCTGACTGGATTAAAAAATGTTGAGGGGAAGAGGGTTTCGGAAGTTATTTCTGATATCCATAAAATAAATCCAGAACTTCTTGAAATATATGGCCGAGTAGCTACAACATCGCAACCTGAACGGTTTGAGTGTTATGTTAACGCCTTGAATATCTGGTTTGACATCTCAGTCTTCAGCATAAAAAAAGGACACTTCATTGCTGTCTTTGAAAACATCACCGAACATAAACAGATAGATACTGCACGAAAAAAAAGTGAACAGCAGTTCTTAACCTATTTTGAAGATCATGCAGCAGTAATGTTGCTCCTTGACCCTGACACCGGCCATATCATTAATGCAAATCAATCCGCTGCAATCTTTTATGGGTGGTCAACTGAAACACTGAAAGAAATGTGTATCGGGCAGATCACCAACGTTTCAGCCGAAATGGTGAAGGTTAACATGGAAAAAGCAACATCGTCGCAGCAAAACAGGTTCATGTTTCGGCATAAGAGAGCTGATGGTTCTGATAGAGAAGTTGAGGTATTCAGCAACAAGATTGTGTTTGAAGGAAAAGACCTTCTTTATGCAATTGTGTATGACTGCACTGAACGGAATTTGGTGGAAAAAGCTTTAACCCAAAGCGAAAAGCAGTTCAAAGAGCTGTTTGAAGGGCATACTGCCATTAAATTGGTCATTGATCCTGATACAGGTACAATTATTGATGCCAATCCTGCTGCAGCTGCATTTTATGGGTGGCCGGTTGAAATACTCCGCAAGATGCGTATACAGGACATCAATACCCTTGCACCTGAAACCGTGATGGCGGAAATGGAAAAAGCCAGGACCGCGCTGAACAATCACTTTATATTTCGTCATCGAAGAGCAGACGGCTCTCTTTGTGATGTAGAGGTTTACAGCAACAAAATCGAGATTGCCGGCAAGAGCCTCCTTTATTCAATTATTCACGATGTTACCGACCGTAAACTGGCGGAAAACTATCTTCAGAAGCTCAATATCGTCATACCACAGCAAAGTCCTGCTATTGTTGTTGTTACTGATTGTGCTGGCCATATAGAATACGTAAACCCGATTTTTACCCAGATAACCGGATATTCTGCGGATGAGATACAAGGTAATAATCCCCGTATTCTACAGTCGGGTCTGACGAAGAAATCTGTCTATGAAGATCTCTGGAACACCATTCTTTCGGGCAATATCTGGCGTGGAGAATTGCAAAATCGAAAGAAAAACGGCGAACTTTATTGGGAACTGACAGTTATCGCTGCGATTATCGATCATGCGGGTGAAATAACAAATTTTGTAGCCGTCAAGGTAGATATTACCGAAGAGAAAAAAAAGTTAACGGATTTGATCAGCGTTAAAAATGAGGCTCTTCAACGTGATCAAATAAAAACAAAATTTCTGGCTAATGTCTGTCATGACTTACGCAACCCGATGAATGGCATACTTGGCTTCTCAAATCTGCTTAAAGAGCCTCTGTTATCAGAAGAGACGCAAGCAGAATATATAGGGCTTATTCAAAAAAGCGGTGAGCATATCCTGAACCTTATTAATGAGCTTATTGAAATTTCCCGCATAGAAACAGGCAAGTCAATACTGCAGATTCATGAAACTCATGTTAACAATCTTTTGCATGAGGTTGAAGGCTTGTTCACGTTCGACGCCAAAAAAAATGGGGTTAAGTTAACCCTTGCCACTGGACTGCCTGACAGTGAAAGCATCATACAGACCGACTGCTTAAAACTAAAACAAATACTGATTAACCTGCTGCAAAATGCGTTGAAGTTCACCGATCAAGGAGGAATCGATTTCGGCTATACAAAGGTAAATGGCTCCCTTACGTTTTATGTCAGCGATTCTGGAAATGGTATCCCTCTTGACATACAAGGGAAAATTTTTGATCGTTTTTACCAGGGTGATCGTCCTTCTTCAGGAAAGGAAAAGGGATCAGGTCTCGGATTGAGTATTTCCAAGGCTTATGTTGAAATGCTGGGAGGTTCAATCCGTGTAGAATCGGCTATAGGCAAAGGAAGCACCTTCATTTTCACACTCCCCTATAATCATCCGGATTCACCAACAAATGAGCAGCATTCTTCGGAAACTCAAGAATCGGTTTTATTTATTCCAGGCTTGACAATTCTCATTGCTGAAGATGACGGCATAAGCACTTTCCTGCTGAAAAAAATTTTATCGGGCAATACTCTGACTATTCATTATGCTGAAAATGGACAACAAGCAGTTGAACTGGTTAAACAATACCCAAAGATCAATCTGGTACTTATGGACTTACAAATGCCTCTCATAGATGGGTTTGAGGCGACACGACTGATCAAACAGTTTCGTCCTGACCTGCCTGTTATTGCTCAGACTGCTTTACAGCTGAAAGAAGATAGAGAAATAGCCAAAGAAGCTGGTTTTGATGGTTTTATATCCAAACCCATTGACAAAAATGAACTCCTTGGATTGATGCGAAGATTATTGCTCAAATACTAATCTCCAGGAGTTCAGACAAGATGGATTGGAGCTGAAAACACGTACCCTTTGGAATGAGCAGTTTTAATGGGAATCCCGTATTTCAGGCTTATTTTTTTTCGACGCAAACGATGAACCAGAGCATCAAGAGAACGATTGCCATGTTCATTATCTTCATAATCAAGAGCAATCAAAAGATCCTGACGTGTTATAACTGATTCGGGGGATAGTGCAAGTCTGTGAATTAAATCATATTCTTTTGACGTCAGTTTTATTTCATCTCCCTTTGGTGTAGACAGAACCCAATCGCTGCGAAGAGCCCACTCGGTTAGCTTCACCTCCATGGTCGGGACGGCTTTTTTTAGTGTCTGCCCCATTGACAGGTTTTCATCAAGACGACCAAGAATACTATGTATAGATGCCGATAATTCGGAAAAGTCTATCGGTTTAACCAGAAACATATCCGCTCCGGCTTGATAAGCAAGGACTTTGCTTTCAAGAGATGACTGCGCTGTCAGCATAATAATGCGCATAGCCGTATTGTTTCGAACATATTCAGCCAGCACGATGCCATTCTGGTCGGGCAGGCCGATATCGATAATTACAAGAGCATATTTCTGCTGTGATATGCTCTGATAGAACTCCAGTGCCGATTCTACCCCGACAACCTCAAGTCCGCAAAGCATAAGGTATTCCACCATACTTTCACGGAAATCTCTATCGTCTTCGACAACGATCACTCGCCTCTTTTCGGACATGTGTAAACTAAATGATAGAATTAGATGATGTTCTCCGAGTATACTTAAAAATTTATTCTAATTTCAACTCATATCCCTGCCTGATGACAAATTGGCAGGCGAACTGTTACCTCGACTCCTGATTCAATGCCTTTAAGACTGACCATCCCTTTATGCTGGTCGATGATACTCTTTACCATCCACAAACCGAGCCCTGCTCCCCCAGTATTCATGGAATTACTGCCACGCCGGTACTTTTCAAATAATACATCAGCCTCCCCTTTGGTAATTGGCAAACTCTGGTTACGGATGCTTATAACGGCTTCGTCTCCTTCCAGGTGACAGTCAAGTTCTATGACCGAAGAGGGTGAGGAATATTTGCGAGCATTATCCAGAAGATTGAAAATGACTAATTTGAGCCGTGAGGGATCACCGATAATTTCACACTTTTCAAGGGCCTCAGTATACTGAATAGCCTGTTCAGGCCATAAGGCAAGGAAAGAATCCAGTTGTGACGCAATGAGGGTTACAAGCTGAAAGGACTTAACCTGAATAATTCATGAGGGCTACAAAAGCGGAGATTTCGAGTCAGAAATTGATGATGTTGTGGATGTTGTAAGGTAAAGAATATGGATAGAAAGAGATCTATCATTTGTAGATCGTTAATATTCAATAAAAACTAAGGTGAATAGCTCTC
>Ga0007882_10001780_pt1 | contig 12326 bp, 15 predicted proteins | sample CryBogCBH12Aug01_FD_71195 | JGI IMG/M metagenome (GOLD analysis project Ga0007882, IMG submission 71195) | Freshwater microbial communities from Crystal Bog, Wisconsin, USA - CBH12Aug09.1 | ecosystem: Environmental > Aquatic > Freshwater > Lake | place: Crystal Bog, Wisconsin, USA | collected... | reverse complement strand
TTCCAAGTCTTAAGCTTGGAGATGGGAGCAGTTTCCTCAATGCGAACGATTTCACCCGGCTTGAAGCTATTGTCCTCGTCGTGGGCGTGATACTTCTTCGAACGGCGGATGATCTTCCCATAAAGCGGGTGCTTCACCTTGCGCTCGACCTTCACGACCACGGTCTTGTCAGTCTTGTCGGAAACAACGGTCCCGATGAGAATACGCTTGGGCATCGTGTGTCTCCTTACGCCTTGACCGCGGAAGAACGCTCGGTCTGGAGCGTCTTGATGCGGGCGATATCGCGGCGAACTTCCTTGATGCGCGCGGGGCGCTCGAGTTGGTTAGTTGCCGCCTGAAAACGCAGGTTGAACGCCTCGCGCTTCAGCTCGCCGAGATCGGCGGAAAGCTGATCGTCGCTCTTGGTGCGCAGATCTTCAAACTTAGCCATCATTCGCCTCCCAGATGCGAGGTGTCACCGAGACGGGCAACAACCTTGGTCTTGATCGGCAGCTTCATCGCCGCGCGGCTAAAAGCCTCCGCGGCGAGCGGGCCAGCGACGCCATCGACCTCGAACAGAATACGGCCCGGCTTAACGCGTGCAGCCCAATATTCAATCGCGCCCTTACCCTTACCCTGACGAACTTCGGCAGGCTTCTTGGTCACTGGCACATCTGGGAAGATGCGAATCCAGAGACGGCCCTGACGCTTCAGGTGACGGGTAATCGCGCGGCGAGCCGCCTCGATCTGCCGCGCGGTGATCCGCTCGGGCTCCATAGCCTTCAGGCCATAGGAACCAAAGTTCAGATCTGTTCCGCCCTTGGCCTCACCCTTGATCCGGCCCTTGAAAGCCTTGCGAAACTTGGTTTTTTTCGGTTGCAGCATGGTTCTTCTACTCTGCTAGCAATCAACGGGCCGGACGAACACCGGAGGTTTGAGCCTCCAGCATAAGCCGCTCCTGCGCCATGGGGTCATGACCGAGAATCTCGCCCTTGAAGATCCAGCACTTAATGCCAATGATCCCGTAGGCCGTGAGCGCCTCAGCTTCGGCGTAGTCGATGTGGGCGCGCAGCGTATGCAGCGGCACGCGGCCTTCGCGATACCACTCAACGCGGGCGATTTCTGCGCCGCCGAGACGGCCGCCGCAGGTGATCTTGATGCCCTCCGCACCCAGACGCAGCGCCGACTGGACAGCCCGCTTCATCGCACGGCGGAAAGCCACGCGGCGAATGAGCTGATCGGCGATACCCTGTGCCACAAGCTTGGCGTCGATCTCGGGCTTGCGGATCTCGACAATGTTGAGCTTGACGTCGCTGCTGGTCATCTTGGCCAGCTGGCTACGCAGCTTCTCAATGTCGGCGCCCTTCTTGCCGATGATGACGCCCGGACGGGCGGCATAAATCGACACGCGGCACAGCTTGGCCGGACGCTCGATCACCACCTTGGAGATCGCGGCCTGGGGCAGCGTTTCCATGATGAACTTGCGCATCTTGAGGTCTTCGTCGAGCATCGACGCATAGTTGCGTCCCTCGGCGTACCAGCGGCTGTCCCAGGTGCGGTTGATCTGCAGACGCAGACCGATGGGGTTGCTCTTGTGACCCATGGCTCAGGCCTCCTCAACTTCGCGGACAACGATCCGCAGGCGGCTGAACGGCTTCAAAATCCGGGTGGATTTGCCGCGGCCACGGGTGTGGAAACGCTTCATGGTGATCGACTTGCCAACCGAAGCCTCGGCCACGACAAGCGCGTCAACATCGAGGTTGTGGTTGTTCTCGGCGTTGGCAATCGCGCTGGCGAGAACCTTGCGGGCCTCCACAGCCATCGCCTTGGTCGAGAAGGTCAGGACGTTTAGCGCATCCTCCACCTTCTTGCCACGGATCAGCGCGGCAACCAGATTGAGCTTCTGCGCCGAACCACGGATGGTGGTGTTGACCGCAAGGGCTTCCTTGTCGCCAACGCGACGGGGTGCTGCTGGCTTGCTCATCAGCGCTTACCCTTCTTGTCAGCGGCGTGGCCGGGGAAAGTGCGCGTCGGTGCGAACTCACCCAGCTTGTGGCCGACCATGTCCTCATTAACGGACACGGGAATGAACTTGTGGCCATTGTAGACGTTAAACGTCAGACCGACAAACTGCGGCAGGATCGTCGAGCGACGCGACCAGGTCTTGATCGGGCCAGCGCGGCTACCAGCATCGTTAGCAACTTCTGCCTTTTTCAGCAGGTGCAGGTCAACGAAAGGACCTTTCCAGACGGAACGAGCCATTGCCCCTTACCTCTTCTTCTTGGCGTGGCGCGACCGAATGATCATGCCATCAGTGCGCTTGTTGTGGCGAGTGCGAGCACCCTTGGTCGGCTTGCCCCAAGGGGTAACCGGATGACGACCACCAGAGGTACGGCCTTCACCACCACCGTGCGGGTGATCGACCGGGTTCTTGGCGACGCCGCGAGTAAGCGGACGACGGCCCAGCCACCGGTTGCGCCCCGCCTTGGACAGGTTGGTGTTCTGGTTGTCGGGGTTCGACACCGCACCGATCGTCCCCATGCAATCGCCGCGCAGATAGCGCTGCTCGCCCGAATTGAGGCGGACAATCACCATGCCGCGGTCACGACCGACAACCTGCACATAAGTGCCGGCCGAACGAGCGATCTGGCCACCCTTTTCCGGCTTCATCTCCACATTGTGGATGATGGTGCCGACCGGCATCTGGCTGAGCAACATGGCGTTACCCGGCTTCACGTCGGTCTTTTCGGCGGCAACAACCTTGTCGCCAACGGCCAGACGCTGCGGTGCCAGAATGTAGGTCTGCTCGCCGTCCTCATACTTGATGAGAGCGATGAACGCCGTACGGTTGGGGTCATACTCGAGACGCTCGACGGTGGCCGGCTGATCCCACTTACGACGCTTGAAGTCGATGAAGCGGTACTTCTGCTTATGGCCGCCGGCGATGCCGCGCGAAGTGACGTGGCCCTTGTTGTTGCGCCCGCCCGTCTTGTGCTTACCTTCGGTAAGCGCCTTGACCGGCTTGCCCTTCCACAGGGATGACTTATCGACCAGAATAAGGCCACGGCGGCCGGGGCTGGTCGGGTTATAGCTTTTGAGTGCCATGTTCCTGCCCTCAGATCCCGCTGGTGATGTCGATGGACTGGCCTGCAGCCAGGGTCACGACAGCCTTTTTGATGTCGGTGCGCTTGTAGGGCTTGCCCTTCCAACGCTTCGTCTTGCCCTTCTGGGTCAGCGTATTCACGCCAACCACCTTGACGCCGAACAGAGCCTCGACCGCAGCCTTGATTTCGGGCTTGGTCGCCTTGTTCGTCACCTTGAACACCACCGCATTATGCTCGGAGAGCAGGGTAGCCTTCTCGGTGATGTGGGGTGCCACAATCACGTCGTAGTGGCGCGTGTCGATTGCGTCCTTAGCCATGGAAACGCGCCTCCAGCTTTTCGACAGCCGCGCGGGTCAGCACCAGCGTGTCATGCTTCAGGATGTCGTAAACGTTGGCACCCACGGCGGGCAGCACGTTCACACCGATGAGGTTGCCAGCGGCGCGAGCGAAGTTCGCGTTCACCGTTTCGCCATCGATAACCAGCACCTTCTTACCCCAGCCAGTCTTGGCGAGGTTCTGGGCCAGCAGCTTGGTCTTGGCTTCGGTAAGATCGAGCGTATCGACCACAACTAGGCCACTAGCCGCCTTGGAAGACAGCGCCATCTTGAGACCCAGCGCGCGAACCTTCTTGTTCAGCGACACGTTGAACTCGCGACGACGCGGACCCATCGCCTTACCACCACCGATAAAGGTAGGAGCAGCACGATCGCCATGACGGGCGGTACCGCCACCCTTCTGGTTGCCGAACTTCTTGCCGGTGCGGGCAACGTCGGAACGCTCCCGGGCGGCGCGGGCGATGCCACGACGGTTTTCCAGCTGCCAGGTGATAACCCGGTGCAGAATGTCGGTGCGCGGCGATACGCCGAACACGTCATCGTTGAGCTCGATTTCGCCGGTGCCAGCCGACCCGTCGATGTTGAGGAGCTTGATTTTCATGACTTAGCCCTCCTGACCATCGGTCGCTTCCACGGCCACAACCTCGGCGGGCGTGTCGGCGGGGGCAACGTCATTGCTGTTGGCAGCCAGTTTGAGACCGGCCGGATAAGGAGCCTCGGCGTGGCGGGCGACCTTGACGGCATCGCGCACCAGCAACCAGCCATTCTTCGAGCCGGGCACCGAACCCTTGACGAAGATCAGGCCACGCTCGTCATCCGTGCGGACGACCTCGAGGTTCTGCTGGGTACGCTGACGGTCGCCCATGTGGCCGGCCATCTTCTTGTTCTTGAAAACCTTGCCCGGATCCTGACGCTGACCGGTCGAACCGAGCGCACGGTGGCTGATCGAAACGCCGTGGGTGGCACGCATACCGCCGAAACCCCAGCGCTTCATGCCGCCCTGGAAACCCTTACCCTGGGTATGACCGGTGATGTCCACCAGCTGGCCGGCGACAAAGTGCGAAGCGGCGATTGTGGTACCAACTTCCAGCACGGCGTCATCGGCCACGCGGAATTCGGCCACTTCGGCCTTGAGCGGCACTTCAGCCTTGGCGAAATGCTCGCGCTGCGGCTTGGCGACATTCTTTTGCTTGGCAGTGCCCGCGCCCAGCTGAACTGCGACATAGCCGTCGCGCTCGCGGTCACGGACCGAAACCACCTGACAATCTTCCAGCGACAAGACGGTAACCGGCACATGCCGACCATCCTCCTGAAACAGGCGGGTCATCCCCACCTTCTTAGCGATCACGCCAGTACGCATGACCAAACTCCTCAACACCAGGTCCTATGAAAGCCAAGCCTTCACGGATGCCCTACAGAGGCCTGCCAGGGACCATCCCAAGCAGGCATGTTCAACCCGAATGTAGAACGAGCCCCGTCCGGGCTGAGCGCTAGTCGCCGACCCGAGCCGGGTGGCGGATAGCGAGACGGGGGACGCTTGCCCGACATTTCCATTCCGAAGAATGTGCCGCCCCAAAGGGGCAGCGCCGGAGGTATCCCATGTCCGGGCGGAGAGTTTCCGCCTAAACTGATGATCGGGGAAGGTCGAAACCCGCTTAAATCATCATGCGCGGTGTAAGCCGCGATTCGGCCGAAGCCGGTTAGAGGCGCGCCTTTAACAGACCCGCAAACATTAAGCCAGCTTGATTTCCCCGCTGGCGCTTACTTACGCCAGCTTAATTTCAACATTTACGCCAGCAGCAAGATCAAGCTTCATCAGCGCGTCGACAGTAGCCGCATTCGGCTGCACAATGTCGAGCAAACGCTTGTAGGTGCGAACCTCAAACTGCTCACGCGACTTCTTGTCGATGTGCGGACCGCGGTTGACGGTGAACTTCTCGATCTGGGTCGGCAACGGGATGGGGCCACGAATTAGCGCGCCAGTGCGACGAGCCGTATCCGCGATTTCGCCAGTCGCCTGGTCCAGCACGCGGTGATCAAACGCCTTAAGGCGGATGCGGATATTCTGAGCTTCCATGTCTGCGCTACCGATGAGAAAGAGCCAAAAAGGAAACCGCCCCTTGTCCCTCTTCCGGTTCGATATGAACCGATGAAAGCGGGGGGCGGCGGAAAAACCGGTCGCCGGGAGACGAATCCCCCGGCGGAGCGCGGCCTATATTACTTGTTGATCTTGCTGACAACCCCAGAACCGACGGTACGGCCGCCTTCGCGAATTGCGAAGCGCAGACCCTCATCCATCGCGATCGGAGCGATCAGCTGGATGCCCACGCGCACGTTGTCGCCGGGCATAACCATCTCGGTGCCCTCGGGCAGCGTGACCGAGCCGGTGACGTCGGTGGTGCGGAAGTAGAACTGCGGACGGTAGTTGGCAAAGAACGGCGTGTGACGGCCACCCTCGTCCTTCGACAGCACATAGACCTCGGCTTCGAAGTCGGTGTGCGGCGTCACGGAGCCGGGCTTGCACAGCACCTGGCCGCGCTCAACTTCCTCACGCTTCGTGCCACGGATCAGCGCGCCGATGTTATCGCCAGCCTCACCCTGATCGAGCAGCTTGCGGAACATTTCCACGCCGGTGACGACGGTCTTGATGGTCGGCTTGAGACCGATGATCTCGACTTCCTCACCCACCTTGATGATGCCAGCCTCGACGCGACCGGTAACCACGGTGCCACGACCAGAGATCGAGAACACGTCTTCCACCGGCATCAGGAACGGCCGGTCGGTAGCGCGCGGGGGCTGCGGGATGAACTCATCCACAGCGGCCATCAGCGCGTAGATCGATTCCTTGCCGATCTTGTCGTCGCGGCCTTCAAGAGCGGCCAGAGCCGAACCCTTGACAATAGGAATGGCGTCGCCGTCATAGCCATAGGAGGTGAGCAGCTCGCGCACTTCCAGCTCGACCAGCTCGAGGATTTCCTCGTCGTCGACCTGATCGACCTTGTTCATGTACACCACCAGGGCGGGCACGCCAACCTGACGAGCGAGCAGGATGTGCTCGCGGGTCTGGGGCATTGGGCCGTCAGCGGCGTTCACCACGAGGATCGCGCCGTCCATCTGCGCGGCACCGGTGATCATGTTCTTCACATAGTCAGCGTGACCCGGGCAATCGACGTGCGCGTAGTGACGGTTGGCGGTCTCATACTCGACGTGCGCCGTCGAGATGGTGATGCCGCGCTCGCGCTCTTCGGGTGCCTTGTCGATGTTGGCATAATCGGTGAACGTGGCGCCACCTGTCTCTGCCAGAACTTTGGTGATCGCGGCGGTAAGGGTGGTCTTACCGTGATCGACGTGACCGATAGTGCCGATGTTGCAGTGCGGCTTGGTCCGCTCAAACTTAGCCTTAGCCATTGCTCAAACCTTCTTTTTGAAATGATGATTACTGTAAGAGACGGCGCCCGCCAGACTCACGCCAGAAAATCAGGCGCCGCCCCTAACCTGATCCGATGGATCAGGCAAGCTTCTCCTTGATCTCGGCTGCGACGTTGGCCGGGACCTCGTCGTAATGCGAGAAAAACATCGAGTAGCTGGCGCGCCCCTGAGAGAACGAGCGCAGCTGATTCACATAGCCGAACATATTGGCCAGCGGCACCATGGCCTCGACCACCTGGGCATTGCCCCGGCTGTCGGTGCCCTGGATCTGCCCGCGACGGCTGTTCAGATCGCCGATCACGTCACCCATGAAATCCTCAGGGGTAACAACTTCAACCCGCATGATCGGCTCCAGCAGCTTGATGCCGGCCTTTTGGGCCACTTCACGCATCGCACCACGGGCGCAGATTTCGAACGCCAGCGCCGAAGAGTCGACGTCGTGATAGGCGCCGTCATACAGCAGGATTTCGAAATCGATGATCGGGAAGCCGATAAGCTGGCCGGTAGCGGCCGTTTCGCGGAAGCCCTTCTCAATCGCGGGGATAAATTCCTTGGGAATGTTACCGCCCTTGATTTCGTCCTTGAAGATGATGCCCGAGCCACGCTCGCCCGGGTTGATCTTCACCTTCACGCGACCAAACTGGCCGGTGCCGCCCGACTGCTTCTTGTGGGTGTAGTCCACGTCCACCGGCTTACCGAGATACTCGCGATAAGCCACCTGCGGCGCGCCGACATTGGCCTCGACCTTGAACTCGCGGCGCATACGATCGACGATGATGTCGAGGTGAAGCTCACCCATGCCCTTGATGATCGTCTGGCCCGATTCGTGATCGGTGGAGACGCGGAACGAGGGATCCTCGGCCGAAAGGCGATTGAGCGCGATGCCCATCCGTTCCTGGTCGGCCTTGGTCTTCGGCTCCACCGAAAGCTCGATCACCGGCTCGGGGAACTCCATGCGCTCCAGCACGATCGGGAAACGCTCGGCGCACAGCGTGTCGCCGGTGGTGGTATCCTTCATACCCGCCAGCGCGATAATGTCGCCAGCGAAGGCCTCGTCGACGTCCTTGCGCTCGTTGGCGTGCATTTCGAGCATGCGGCCAACCTTCTCCTTCTTGTCCTTCACCGAGTTCAGGTAGGTGCCCTTGACCAGGCTGCCCGAATAGATGCGGATGAAGGTGAGCGAACCGACGAAGGGATCGTTCATAACCTTGAAGGCCAGTGCGCTGAACGGCGCGTCGTCGGCGGGGGGACGGCTGTCGGGCTCGCCGGTGTCCATGTGGACGCCCTGCACGTCGGGAATGTCGAGCGGCGAAGGCAGATAATCAACCACGGCGTCGAGCAGGGGCTGCACGCCCTTGTTCTTGAACGCCGAGCCGCAGCACACTGGCACGAACGACTGGTTGAGCGTGCCCTTGCGGATGCAGGCCTTCAGCGTGGCGACGTCGGGCTCGGTGCCCTCGAGATAGGCTTCCATCGCCGCGTCGTCCTGGTCGATGACCAGTTCGATCAGCTGGCTGCGATAGAGCGCGGCCTCGTCGGCGAGATCGGCGGGGATTTCCTCGAAGAAGAAGTCGGCGCCCAGCGATTCATCCTTCCAGATGATCGCGCGGTTGTTCACCAGATCCACCAGACCCACGAGGTCGGCTTCGAGGCCGATCGGGATGTAGAGCACAGCGGGCTTCGCGCCGAGGCGGTCGATGATCGACTGCACGCAGTATTTGAAGTTGGCGCCGGTGCGGTCGAGCTTGTTGATGAAGCACATCCGGGGGACGCCATACTTGTCGGCCTGGCGCCAGACGGTCTCGGACTGGGGCTCAACGCCCGCAACGCCGTCGAAGCAGGCGACGGCACCATCCAGCACGCGCAGCGAACGCTCGACTTCGATGGTGAAGTCGACGTGGCCGGGGGTGTCGATGATGTTGATGCGGTGGTCGTTCCAGAAGCACGTCGTGGCAGCCGACGTGATGGTGATCCCGCGCTCCTGCTCCTGCTCCATCCAGTCCATGGTGGCGGCGCCGTCGTGGACTTCGCCGATCTTGTAGGACTTGCCGGTGTAGAACAGAATACGCTCGGTGGTCGTGGTCTTGCCGGCGTCGATGTGCGCCATGATGCCGATATTGCGGTACATCGAGAGCGGATGGCTGCGGGCCATGGGGAGCTTCCTTGGGTTCGGGTGGGGGCCTGTTTCAGACCCCCGCCCATAGGTTCATTTTCGTGACAGGCGTGTGACGGCCCGTTAGCACAGGGGGCTTAGCAGCGCCCTGCCCTTACCAGCGCCAATTACCAACGATAATGGCTGAAGGCGCGGTTGGCGTCGGCCATGCGGTGGGTGTCTTCGCGCTTCTTCACCGCGTTGCCACGGTTGTTGGCGGCGTCGAGCAGCTCGGCCGACAGGCGGGCGGCCATGGTGGTCTCGCTGCGGTTGCGCGCGGCGGTGATCAGCCAGCGGATGGCCAGAGCCTGGGCGCGCTCGGTGCGAACCTCGACCGGAACCTGATAGGTGGCACCACCGACGCGGCGGCTGCGGACCTCGATCTGCGGCTTCACGTTGTTCAGCGCATCGTGGAACAGCTGGATCGGATCGCTCTTGGCGCGGGTCTGCATGGTTTCCATGGCACCATAGACGATGGCCTCGGCCACCGACTTCTTACCATCGAGCATGAGGTTGTTCATGAACTTCGAGAGAATCTGATCCTTGTAAACCGGATCGGGAAGAATCTCGCGCTTTTCGGGACGACGACGACGTGACATAATTTTAACTCCTTCGGAGTGCGGCATCCCCATCCGGGGCTGCCTTGCGGCTCCGGCCCGCTCCCCCTGCCCAACCTCCCCCAGTATACCCCCGTAGGGAGGCTGGGCAGGGGGAGCGGGCCGGAGCCGGGCCCTTGTGAATTACTTCGGACGCTTGGCGCCGTACTTCGAGCGGCTCTTCTTGCGATCCTTGACGCCCTGTGTATCGAGCACGCCGCGCAGCACATGGTAGCGCACGCCGGGAAGATCGCGGACACGACCGCCGCGGATCAGCACGACCGAGTGCTCCTGCAGATTGTGGCCCTCGCCCGGGATGTAGCTGATGACTTCGCGCTGGTTGGTCAGGCGGATCTTGGCCACCTTGCGAAGCGCCGAGTTCGGCTTCTTCGGCGTGGTGGTGTAGACGCGGGTGCAGACGCCGCGCTTCTGCGGGTTCTGCTCCATCGCCGGGACCTTGGACTTGGTCTTCTGCGGCTCGCGGCCCTTGCGGACCAGCTGGTTAATAGTAGGCATGAAAAGACTTCACCTTACGTTTCTGATCCGGCGAAAGAGCCGGATCAGGAAGCGCCCCTTCCGGGCGGAAAACCGGTTCCCACTTTTCCTGAAGGGGCGCGGCGCGCACCTGCAAGCAAAGTCGGAGCGATCTGGCGCAGCACAGGTTTCGGGTGAAGAATGGGTCTCACGTAGCGCGGAGCGGTGGCGACCCTGCGAGGGTGGCCACGGCAAGCGCTGCATGAGCCGAAAACACTCCACCACGGGCCCCATGAGACGCCGGGTTACTTTGACGGGTTACGCCTGAGGTTAAACCTCCTGCGCGCGCCGGCAATGTTCAGCTCGTTGCCGGGATTCGGCTAATGCCTGTCCCGGAAGAGCGTGCCCTTAGGGGGGATTGGGGGGGAGGTCAAGGGGTGGGGGTGGCGCCCACGGTCTCAATCAACAAGTCTCCGAACATATTCCTGACTTCTGCCATCACAGCATCATCGGTGCGGAGCATTTGAAGGACGGCAGACTCATACTGGCGCTTAGTTTGAAAGCCGATGGCTCTGGCAATCATATCCTGAGCCTGCGATTCCCGGATAGGACAGCGTGTCAATATATGGAGCCAATCATTCGCTTGCACCGCAGCTTTTAGAGAATTTTCCTCCGCCTCAACGGCACTTTGAATATCAACACTAACCACTAATGGGTTTCGTGGCCTGATCTCCCCAAGCGTCGGCATTTGAGAGCCGATATACCTTCTAATAGACTTTTCTACTGCCCTCTCCGCAAAGCGTGAAATATGATTTCCTGCTTCAGATACAGCAGCATGAATGGCGTTCCGCGCATTTGCGGCACCATCTACACCTGTTAACCCAGCATGGCGCAAAGAAACAGATTCAATTATAATAGGGTGGTAGTAAATAGATTCTACCGAATAAAATGGAAGTGCGAAAATACTTTCGCTTTTAAGTTCATCTACAAAAACTGAATCACGCCCATCACTGTCAATAATACCCCACGCCCGCACCCAGTGAATCGAACCTGATGCGCTTATTCCTCTAACGGCTTGCTCCACGTCCCTAGAAGAACCCTTTGGCCTTACAGAAACATTTGGAAAAATTAGGTTATATAGGGGTCTATCCAAGCTAGATTCTTTACCTTCAACAAATATAATTTTTCGACGAGCGCCAACAATGTCTTGCCGTATGCCCTCATCAATTTCTGCGTCAGCAGGAATGAGATCGACGTCCCAATGCGTAGCCTGACTGCCATCGTACGTACACGATCTTACGAGCAAAACTTGAGAATCCGGATTGTCAGTAGGCATCATCAAATCGTGGGTTCCGACAACGAATGCACAGTCAGGCCGATATTGAAAAAGCTGCGTTAACAATGGTGCGATGATAGATCTATGCAGATGACGCTCAGGTTCATCAATTATCAGGAGCGTTCCTGCCCTCGCCGTCAGGACGTCTGCGGCGATGAGGAGCGCATTGCGCTCTCCGTCAGAGAGCTCAGCCGCACTGTATATAGGGCCACCACTCTTCGATGCCATAAGTCGATCGCCATCCTGAAGAGATATTTCGATCGGTATATTTGATAAACAAAGCAATTCATTTATTTTTAAAATAGGAGCATCGCTCTTAGCAATTACATTTGCCTCTTCATATCGATCTAATCGCACTAATTTTGAAACTTCACGTCCATTTTCATTCTCAGCATCAATAAGACCATATAGTGTTAGCCCTGATCTAAATTGAGAATTTTGCTCTATGTATCGTGAATTACTATGCCTACCCCAATTTTGATCTTGCTGCTCTAATGCTTGCTTTTGCGAAGGTGCGAAATCTGGTCCATTTGATTGGAACCAGTTTTGGCGACTTGCCGATATTCGACGAGCACTTGCACCCGCAGCTGCATAGAAACGTTGCAAAAGCGAAGATTTCCCAGTGCCGTTAGCGCCTAAGATGAACAAGCTTTGCCCTACAGAAATATCGATTTGCAGCGAATTTCCGTCAATTTTTGGAACCGCAAGGTTGAAAGTCATCAATTTTGATGCCGCTATGTTAAGGTGATGCCTGACCGATACGAACCTGAACCATAACAGGTAGCAGGATGATGCGCGAGTGCACGGGGTTAGTATTAATGGGAGCGCGAGGGGGTAACCCCCTCGCATCTATCGCTTTCGACTCCCCTGCCCTGCGCCCTTCCCCTTCACCTCCAAATCCTACAGCAGCCTTGCGCGGGG
>Ga0007882_10001774_pt1 | contig 12336 bp, 7 predicted proteins | sample CryBogCBH12Aug01_FD_71195 | JGI IMG/M metagenome (GOLD analysis project Ga0007882, IMG submission 71195) | Freshwater microbial communities from Crystal Bog, Wisconsin, USA - CBH12Aug09.1 | ecosystem: Environmental > Aquatic > Freshwater > Lake | place: Crystal Bog, Wisconsin, USA | collected... | reverse complement strand
CGGTTTGGCTTGGCATTAAGCGATTTATATCCTCCAGATTTTCTACAAGGTGGATGCCCTTATCGAGCTGCCCCAAAGTGCCTTCCACTTCTGGGTGTCCTTTGTGCCCGATCATAATGAATTCATAGCCTTGCTCAGCTAATTTAGTCAATTCAATATGGACTTTTGTGACGAGTGGGCAAGTTGCGTCATAAACACTTAATTCTCTATCCTGTGCTTGACGCTCAACGACTTTAGGGACTCCGTGGGCGCTGAAAATGAGAGTTGCACCTATTGGTACTTCATTGATATCTTCGATGAAAACTGCGCCCTTTTGTTTGAGGTCGTTAACTACATAAGTGTTGTGCACGATCTCATGGCGCACATAGATAGGCGCACCAAATTTCTCAATTGCTTTTTCAACAATCTCGATGGCACGCTCAACTCCCGCACAAAAGCCCCGGGGTTGTGCAAGTAAGATTTCTCGGCGCATGACATCACTCATCCCTTAGCCCCAGTGATATTGACTTTTTACGGATTCGTAGCTTCGTTAAAAGGCAGTGTTTAACTTAGAAGAAGTTAGCGGTTAATTTTCTAGGGCAGTTTAGTATAGGGTTGAAATTACTTATATAAGTAAAAGCCCGTTAAGCATTAATGCATAAAAGTCCCTCTGAGCTTAACGCTCGAGGGACTTGATAAATGAGAGAACCTATAGTTTTTTTAACTACTTTTAAAGTTGTTGTTATATTTTTATTTGGACTGAGTAGTTGCTTGCGGCGAGGTTTCAACCGCTGGCGCTGAACCTGCACCCGGCATAGTCGCCGCTGCAGGAGCACTAATAGCGGGTGGGTTTTGCACGGCTGCAGTTGACATTGACGCCTTAGCAAGGTGGCTGCCCGGTAAAAGTGGAACGATTAGTAAAGCAACAATATTGATAATCTTAATCAATGGATTTACTGCTGGTCCAGCAGTATCTTTGTAAGGATCGCCGACTGTATCCCCAGTCACTGCGGCCTTGTGAGCGTCGCTTCCTTTGCCACCAAAGTGGCCATCCTCAATGTATTTTTTTGCATTATCCCAGGCGCCTCCTCCTGTGCACATGGATATCGCTACAAAAAGTCCGGTCACGATAGTTCCCATCAGGAGGCCACCAAGGGCCTTGGGCCCAAGGATTAAACCCACCAAAATCGGTGCAACTACTGGGAGTAATGAGGGAATCATCATCTCTTTAATTGCGGCGGTGGTGAGCATATCAACAGCACGTCCGTACTCTGGCTTTGCGGTGCCCTCCATGATGCCTTTGATTTCTCTAAATTGTCGGCGAACTTCTTCGACCACGGCGCCTGCTGATCTTCCTACCGCCTCCATTGCCATTGCACCGAAGAGGTATGGGATCAGTCCACCAATAAATAGGCCAACAATGACCATAGGATCGGATAGATCAAAACTAACTGAGTTTCCAAAACTCTCAAGTTTATGGGTGTAGTCTGCGAATAAAACTAATGCTGCCAGGCCGGCAGAACCAATCGCATAACCTTTGGTAACAGCTTTTGTGGTGTTGCCTACTGCGTCTAGGGGATCAGTCACATCTCTAACGCTGGAGGGTAACTCGGCCATCTCTGCAATACCACCCGCGTTATCTGTGATGGGCCCATATGCGTCCAAAGCCACAATGATTCCTGCCATGCTGAGCATGGCGGTTGCTGCAACTGCTACACCATATAAACCGGCTAAGCTGAACGAGGCAAGTATGGCCAAGCAAACACAAAGCACGGGCCAAGCTGTTGATTTCATCGACACACCAATACCCGCAATGATATTGGTTGCGTGTCCAGTGGTTGATGCCTGGGCTACGTGTTTAACAGGCGCGTAATCGGTACCTGTGTAGTATTCCGTAATCCAAACGAGTGCCGCAGTTAACACCAGACCCACTACACAAGAACCAAAGAGCGCAAGTCTTGAGCCTGTGGGCGTAATCGAATCATCTGGCATTAATGTCCATGTCACATAAGCAAACGCTGCGAGACTGAGGAGGCCCGCAACGATGAGTCCCTTATAAAGCGCAGGCATAACGTTTTTCATGCCCGGAGTAGCTTTAACGAAAAAGCATCCAATAATGGAGGCAATGATGGAGACCGCTCCAAGTAGGAGAGGGTATAAGACTGCTTCGCCGTGACCGTTGGTCACCACCAAAGCACCTAACACCATGGTTGCAATCAGTGTTACAGCGTAGGTCTCAAAGAGGTCAGCGGCCATGCCGGCGCAATCCCCCACGTTATCCCCCACGTTATCCGCAATTACAGCAGGGTTGCGTGGATCATCCTCTGGGATACCCGCCTCAACCTTACCAACTAAATCTGCTCCGACATCCGCTCCCTTGGTGAAGATGCCTCCACCCAGGCGCGCGAAAATAGAAATCAAAGAAGATCCAAAGGCGAGTCCAATCAGCGGATTGAGTAGGGTAGCCAATGCCTCGCCGTTAGGGTGCCCCGCATTGCCGACTAAGTACCAATAAAAGCCAGTCACGCCAAGCAGTCCTAATCCGACCACCAACATTCCGGTGATGGCTCCCCCTTTGAATGCAACATCTAAAGCAGGACCAATTCCATGAGTCGCTGCTTGAGCGGTCCGCACGTTAGCCTTAACGGATACATTCATACCGATAAATCCACATGCTCCAGACAGCACCGCTCCGATGATAAATCCGACTGCTGTTTGCAGAGGTAAGAAAATCGCAATCAGTACGGCCAACACAATACCCACCATAGCTATGGTTCGGTACTGACGGGCTAGGTAGGCAGCTGCGCCTTGTTGAATCGCGGCCGCAATTTCTTGCATCCGCGCATTACCCGCGTCTAATGACAAAATAGACGAACGGGCCCAAAAGCCGTAGAGGACGGCTATCAGCCCACAAACGAGCGCAAATATCAATGCAGAACTCTCAGACATAAAGTTTCCTTAAAGTAATTTCTCAAAATAAACAGGTATAAAAGTTAAACGTGATGGGTCCAGATAGTCCTCTAAATGTTCCCAAAACGGTTAATAACCGCCTCATGACTAAATCTTTAACTCACTTTTTACCGCGCCAAGCTAGTCCCAACTAACTCGTCTGGGAGCATGGCTTTACTACTGTAAGCTATTGAATTACCTAAAAAGGTTATTTCGGCTCAAAGGATCTGTAAAATGCGGGTTAGTACTGACGGGGAATGATGCTGATTTTTAGTGAATCTAGGGTTATGCCTAACTTTGTCAGTTGCGTGAGTTTCTTTTTTTAGCACCTCTCTTTTTTAACAAAAATTAATTTAAATCATGTCCTTAGATAACGTCTCCCACGGTAAAAATGTACCCGATTCATTTAACGTCATCATTGAAATCCCAATGAATGCGGACCCAGTAAAGTACGAAGTTGATAAAGAAACGGGTGCAATTTTCGTTGATCGCTTTATGAGCACATCCATGCACTATCCAACCAACTATGGATATGTGCCTAAAACGATCAGCGGCGATGGTGATCCTGTAGATGTGCTCGTGATCACCCCCGTACCTTTGATTCCTGGAGTCGTTGTAACGTGTAGACCCATTGGAATCTTAAAGATGGTGGATGAGGCTGGTGAGGACGGTAAGATTTTGGCTGTACCAACAGATAAGATCCTCTCCATCTACACCCAGTGGCAAAAGCCAGAAGATTTGAACCCTCTGCGCTTGAAGACCATTGCTCATTTCTTTGAGCATTACAAAGATTTAGAGGAAGGCAAATGGGTAAAAATTATTGGTTGGGAAGGTCCAGAGTCGGCTAAAAAAGAAGTCATGGACGGTATCGCTAATTACAACGCGCAAAAGAAATCTTAATTAGCCTGCAATCAAATACTCAGGCTCCCACCTTTAGGGGAGTCCTGCGTTCTAAATCTTCCATGTAATTTTCAATTCCTTGTTCTTCGCGGTTCAAAAAGTTATCAACTGCTGCTGCGAATGAGGGATGAACAAGGTAATGTGCACTGCTAGTTTTAACGGGTAATAACGCTCGGGCCATTTTGTGCTCCCCTTGTGCCCCACCTTCAAAGCGGTGCACCGCGTTATGGATACACCATTCGATAGGTTGGTAGTAACAGGCCTCAAAGTGCAGGCAATCAACCCGCTCTAGCGCACCCCAGTAACGCCCGTAAGCTACTCGAGCGTTTGAGACCTCGCTCCCAGATGGGGTGATTTGCTCATTGGAATCCATAGGGTTTGTTTTGTCAGATAAAGCAACCAAGCTACTAGCGATCTTTTCTCCGTTTGAATTGCTTGCAATGAAAAGTACCCAATTGTTGGGCATTTCTTGTTGCATATGCTTGAAGAATTCAGGCGTCAGATACGGAGCATTCCCATGCTCTAAATAGGTCTGCGCGTAACACTTGTAAAAGAACGCCCAGTCTGCTTCTCCGATTTGCGGGCCTTCTTTTGAGACAAAACTAACGCCTGCTTTTAAAACTTTGGCTCGTTCTTGCTTTATTTTCTTTCGTTTCTCTTGATTCAAGCTACTCAAAAAATCAGAAAAGTCTTTGTAATTCGAGTTGTTCCAGTGAAACTGCACGGTGTGTCTAAGTGAGAATTGGTTTGATCGACAGGCCTTGAAATCTTCATCTGATCCAAAGAGCAGGTGTGCTGAGGATAGTTCCTCTTTTTTAGTCCAAGCTTTGATCACACCCGCGAGTAAATCTCTTGAGTGTTCATCCTTGGCCATAAGGCGTGTGCCGGGTACCGGAGTAAACGGCACCGCTACAAGTGCCTTGGGATAATACTGTAGTCCGTGTTGTTCGAAGGCGTTAGCCCAGGCCCAGTCAAACACAAACTCCCCGTAGGAGTGCATCTTCAGGTAGAGCGGGCATGCAGCGACTAGCTCTTTGTCAGAGCGAATCGTGATAAACCGGGGTGTCCATCCCGTTCTTGGAGTTGCGCTCTCGCTTAGCTCCATAGCAGCCAAGTACTCATGCTTCATGAAGGGGGTAGGATTTGGCTGAGTATTTAACAGGGAATTCCAATCTGACGCAGCAATTTCAAGTACGCTATCAAGTACTTGGATGTCATAATCATGATGTTCAGATTGGTCTTTGGACGTGGAATTCATGTTTACGTAAGGCGGGTCGAATAGGGAAGCCTAAAGCAGGCGTTTTCAGGTCTGTCTAAAGTCAGTTTGCTCAGTTAAGAGCGTTTTATAAGATTGAGTTGTATTGTGATCAACTCAGGTTGATATTTTGATCAATTTTGCCCAAGTTTGTTTTGTTTTAAATTATGACCCTTCAACTCGACCGAATCTGCATTGCTCAACTAAATTTTGTGGTTGGGGATGTTTCCGCCAACGCCGGAAAGATCATTGATGCTTCTTTAAAAGCCTACGATCGTGGGGTGAGGCTTCTTTTGACACCTGAGTTGTCATTGTGTGGATATGCTTGCGAGGATTTGTTTCTAAGGCCCTCGTTCGTTCAAGCCTGTGACGCTGGAGTGGAGAGAATCCGCAAAGAATTAGCAAACCTAAAAGATTTTCATGTCGTGGTTGGTCACCCCACTGGTGGGGATCTGCGAACCCGCTCTGTTAGTACAGCACAACGTCAAAATAGGGCAACTGTGCTTAGCGAGGGTCGGGTGGTTGCTTCCTACGCGAAGCGAGAATTGCCAAATTATCAAGTCTTTGACGAAAGAAGGTACTTTGCTCCTGGAACTGAGCCCACCGTATTCGAGGTACTAGGCGTTAAGGTGGGACTCTTGATCTGTGAGGATGCGTGGTTTAAAGAGCCGGCTCAAAGTTGTGTAAGTGCGGGCGCTGAATTGCTCGCTGTACTAAATGCCTCTCCTTTTCATGTTGGCAAAGGAGTCGAGCGCGAGCACGCTATGCGTGCACGAGTTCTTGAGACTGGACTACCCCTGATTTACGCTCATTTGGTGGGTGGACAAGACGAAGTGGTCTTTGAAGGCAGATCATTTGTTCTTGATTCTTCAGGTCAATTGGTAGGACGCGCAAAAAGCTTTGAAGAGGAGCATTTTGATATTGATCTAAGCGTTGGTCTAACTAAGCGCCCAGATCAATCTCGTCTTTCACCCGAGCTCTCTGCCAGAGTTGAGGGTGAGGGAAGCACGGAGCTTGAACTATGGCAAGCATTGGTTATGGGGGTTAGGGATTACATTCACAAGAACGGTTTCCCCGGCGTTATTATTGGACTCTCAGGCGGAATTGATTCTGCATTGGTCATGGCTATTGCAGTGGACGCTTTAGGCCCAGATAGAGTCCGCGCAGTTATGATGCCCTCTCCTTATACGGCGGAGATCAGTTGGGTAGATGCTAAGGAGATGGCTCAAAGACTTGGCGTGCAGTACGACGAGATCAGTATCAAACCAGAGTTTGAAGCATTTTTACAGTCTCTCAAAGGAGAGTTTAAGGGACTACAGATTGACACGACTGAGGAGAACATTCAGGCGAGGATCAGGGGGACCTTATTGATGGCTATTTCCAATAAGAAGGGTTCAATCGTTTTAACGACGGGTAATAAAAGTGAGATGGCAACAGGTTACTGCACGCTCTACGGTGATATGGCAGGAGGCTTTGCAGTCATCAAAGATGTCGCAAAAACCATGGTGTTTAAGTTAGCCCGTTGGAGAAACTTACACGATCCTTTTGCCCGCGGCACAAATCCGATACCCGAGCGAATCATTACCAGGCCCCCTAGTGCTGAGCTCAGACCAGATCAAACTGACCAAGACAGTCTTCCACCCTATGACGTGTTAGACGCCATACTTGAACGCTACATGGAGCAGGATATGACTGTTGAGCAAATCGTAAGCGCCGGTTATCCACGAGCAGATGTAGAGCGAGTTACACGTTTAATAAAAATAAGTGAATATAAACGACGTCAATCGCCAATAGGTATCAGAATTACACACAGAAGCTTTGGTAAAGATTGGCGTTATCCAATCACAAATCGATTCAAAGATTAATGACATCGACAAAATAGTTTGTAAATTTAAAGCTATCTGAGTCTAGTGGTTTGTCCTATCAGTAAGACCCTAATTGCCCTGAGATTCATGATTCATGCGTGTTAATATTTTGGGCTATTGAAGAGGCTAACTGACCCATGGTGCTTTAGAGCTTTTCTAAGCTTGGATATTTGTTCATCCAATCAAAATAACTTTCTTATAAACGGAGACACAACGTGAGACTTAAATCAACAGTTGCCCTTTTAGCAGGACTCGCAACCTTTACCTTGAGTTCGAGCTTGCAAGCGGCTCCCTGGGCTAAGATTACGAATAAAGAAATTGCAGGTGTAGTCAATGGTCCTAAGGGGCCTGAGGCAGGTGTATGGGTTATAGCTGAGACCAAGGACTTGCCTACTAAGTTTGCAAAAATAGTTGCTACAGATGACCAAGGTCGTTTCGTGATTCCAGAGCTACCAAAAGCAAAATATACGGTCTGGGTAAGGGGATATGGACTGGTTGATTCACCTAAAGTGAATGCAGCACCTGGTCAAGAATTAAAGTTAAGGGCTGTCGTTGCCCCGTCTGATAAAGAGGCTGCTCAATATTACCCTGGGATGTATTGGTACTCAATGATTGATGTCCCCAAAGCGAGTGAATTTCCGGGAACAGGAGAGAAGGGTAACGGAATCCCTACATTCATGAAAACGCAAGCTTACTGGCTTGATACTATGAAAAACTCTTGCCAGTCTTGTCACGCTCTTGGAACAAAAGGAATTCGAGAGGTGCCCGAGTACTTTAAGTCCCAACACTCCGGTGACGGTTTTGGTCAATGGGCACAGCGTACCCAGGCAGGACAAGCGATGATTAATATGGCCTTGGCGCTAGGACGAATCGGTCCAGAGCGCGGGCTCAAAATGTATGCGGACTGGACAGACCGAATTGCAAAAGGGGAGGTGCCTTTTGCTAAGCCCGAAAGACCTCAAGGCGTTGAGCGAAATGCTGTCTATACGATGTGGGATTGGTCTACTCCTAAGCACTATATGCATGACGCAATCTCAACTGACAAGCGTAACCCCACTTTGAATGCTAATGGTTTGATATACGGGGCCTCTGAGGAGAGTACGGACTTGGTGCCAACTCTAGACCCAGTAACGAATGTGGCCTCCGCAGTACGTATGCCTTACGCATCCCCTAAAACTCCCTCCTCATTGGACTTGCCACGTGGCAAATCCGCATATTGGGGTGACGAGCCTATTTGGGATGGTCACGATAGTATCCATAATTTGGTTTGGGATGACAAAGGGCTCCTATGGTTCGCTGCAAGAAATAGGGGTGAGGAAAATCCTGAGTTTTGCAAGAAGGGGTCTAACCATCCCTCTGCTCAAGTTGTGCCCTTGAACTCTTCTGCAAGACATCTATCTATGTATGACCCGAAGACACAAGAGTGGGTCTTAATTAGTACGTGCTTTACGACTCAACATTTGTATTTTGGACGTGACAAAGACAATACCCTTTGGACCAGTGCTGGTGGCGCTGCTGCACCAGTGGTTGGATGGTTGAACACAAAGATGTTCCTAGAAACTCGTGATGAGCAAAAATCTCAAGGCTGGACACCGCTTATCATTGACACCAACGGTAACGGCAAACGTGACGATTATGTTGAGGCTAAAGATCCATTAGATCCAACCAAAGATAAACGTATCATTGCTGGTTTCTACGGTGTTCAATCTTCTCCTGTTGACGACTCAATATGGGGCCAGTCAATGGACGTTGGCTTCTCAAGAATTGATCAACCTGCATATATTATTCGCTTGTCCCCAGGATCAGATCCGACCCGCACTGCCTTAGCAGAGGTTTATCAATCGCCTCAGGGAACCTTTGGAGCCCGCGGCATAGATATAGACTCAAAGGGAGTAGTGTGGACTGTACTGTCAAGTGGACATATGGCTAGCTTTGACCGATCTAAGTGCAAAGGACCATTGAATGGCCCAACAACAGCAGAGGGTAAACAGTGCCCAGAGGGTTGGAGTCTTTTCAGATTACCTGGCCCACAGTTCAAAAACGTGGATGATGCAAGTGGTAGTGCCGACGGTGCATACTATATTTGGGTTGATTTGTTCAACACACTTGGACTTGGTAAAGACGTTCCAATCGCATCCTCTAACGGAGGGGAGGCTTTGGTTGCTTTAGTTAACGGTAAGATGGTGACGCTACGTGTTCCTTATCCGCTTGGATTCTTTACCAAAAACGTTGACGGAAGAATTGATGACCCATCTAAAGGTTGGAAAGGTAAAGGTATTTGGACTACATCGGGTACTCGCGCCAATTTCCACAGTGGCGACGGTAATAAAGATACACCGCCCAAGGTCTTCAAGGTTCAAGTACGTCCTGATCCATTGGCCTTCTAATATGAAATAAGTAGCTATCTCTTTTTCTAAGGCCTTAATTGTTTAAAACGATTAAGGCCTTTTAAATTCCAAGCCCCACAAATTAATCCGTAGACCTGAATTGAGCTGAAAAATTCAATAACTCATTTATTGCGGTATTGATTCCATTTTCATTTTTCATTAATTTTGAAATTCGATTTGCATTAGCAAGGTAGCTAGAGTTTTTTAGAGTTCGAGCGATAAGTTGGGCTAGAAGATTACTTTTCATTTCATCTTTTCTAATCCAACCCGCAGAGACTCCAAGCCTCTTGAGCTCACTGCCCCAAAAGGGTTGATCAGCAATGTGAGCGACCACAACACTTGGGCGACCTGCAAGTAAGCTCGATTGGGTAGTGCCCGCGCCACCGTGATGAATAATTGCTGAGCAGTAGGGGAAAATTAAATGATGAGGAGCGCGGCGGACAATAAGGATGTTCGGCTCACTTGGCAAGGGATATAAATCAGGTATGGGTAGTTGGAAAATAGCTCTGCACCCTAAACTTTTAACGCTTGCAAGCCAAGTCTCATAGACTTTCTGCCAAGAACCCTTGTCTGGTACCAGCATACTTCCGAATGTGAAATAAAGTGGTGCTTGTGGATGATTTAAGAATTCAATTAGCTCTTTGCTTAAGTTGTTGGATTGGTAGAGTTGTGCTGGATTTAAAAAGCCACACACATTAAAGTGCTTAGGCCATATTAACTTCGGGGGGCAAACAGCCTTACTCACTGCAATTAGATTAAGACTTTCGTTGCTCCAAGCCTCAGTCAAGACATCTGTGATTTTTTTTTGACCTTGGGTATTTCTTAATTGATTAATTTGTTTGAGAAAAACTCTGTTAATTAGAAACCGAGCAAGTCTCCACCATAAGGGAATAGCCCACGCACCAAGATTTACCGCTCCAAATGGAGCCTGAAATCGGTTGGGCATTACGTTATGCACTGGGTACAGGGTTGCAACGGGAATATTTGCAAGCTCTGCAGCCAGTTGAGTTGGGTAACAAAAGATGTGTCGAACTACTAAATCACTGCTTGCACATAATTCTTGCGCTGCTTGGAACATCACTGACTCAGCAGGATAGAAAAAGAATTTGTTAATGATCTTAAGTTGTTCACTAGGATCTCTAATCGCTTTAAATGCTTCTCCCATTTGCGCCATCATATCAACACTAGGAAGTAACGGGTTGGGGACATTAACAATTTGAAATCCAAATTGCTCTGCTATAGCTGTGTAATCCCTCTCTGATACCTCAGTGATATAAAGTTTCACAGTGTGTCCCGCCTGAACAAGACCAGATGCTAATGCTATAAAGGGGTTGATATCTCCTTCACTCCCCCATGTTTGCAAACCAATTTTCATAGTAAATCAAAACGACGACTGTTAGTTTTGCAAGAAAGGCATATGAATTTTTATCCTCAAGAAGGTGCTCGGATAGATTTCTAACTGGCTTCACTTTCAAGGGATATTGAAGTTACGCTTAATTTAATAAGCTTTTTATACCTATCTTCTCTTGCCTTAAAGTATATTTGAACTGCTATCTCTAAGCCCAGAATGATCTTGCGTAATTTGCAATTGATCTGGTGAATGATCAGATGAATGATCAGATGAATGATCGGGTGATGGGTCGGTAGAAATCACTTTAGGTTTGCGTTTTACTGCTTTTGCAATAATTTCAATATAAATCTGAGGATCATTGAGCTTATAAGCTTCGTCAATATGGCCAATGATTGTTGAGAGATGGACTATTTCGCTTTCTTCCTCTAATTTGCCGACTTTGCAGTCAAAGTCCCAGTAATCGGTATCATCCGGTAGCACTCGACGACGCTCACGTTTAAGATATTTGCGTACTTCATGTTTAATGGAGTCCAGGACGCGCTCGGGCCTTTTGCCCTCTATTTGGAGTGGGAAAGTTCTTTTCATGACCAATCTTAAGCCCTGTAGATAGGTAATTCGAATTTTTCGCTTCAAAATTCGTAAATCTGGTCGAATTAGGCTAAAAATCCCTTGTTTTCAGGTGGATTTGGCACTTTTTTAACCCTTTCCAAGCTGTTTTGATTTTGACGAGTATGCAAATACATATTTTTGGATTAATGAGAAATGCCAGGGAATGCACTGATTTTTAAGTGAAAGTGAAGAAAAGAACTTTCTTAATTAGCCGAAATTAAGTATCATGTAAGCCTTTTAACGCTTAGTGGCCAAAGTCATCGATTACAAGTCATGAACGTCATCCCTCCGTACTCTAGGTCATCTAGCAACCCTATGCTTGCCCAGACCTTCATGTCCTCGCGGTCACTCACTCAGGGACTTGATGTAATCAATATGGAGCCTAGTGCCCCTGGGGTGCGAACTTCAGTAATCAATTCATACCTCTCTAACACCGGGGGTCAGGCCATCTCCAACTCAACAAGTCCCGGTGCGTTGATGGCTAGTTTGGGGGCTGATAGTAATACAGTTCAGCGTAATTACGCTAGCAACGCGGTCAATGAAACGCAACTTATCAATACGCCTGAGCTTACTCACCAAAGCAGCCAAGACCCCACTGTTGTTTCTCCAAGAATTTACTCTGTTATCAAGAACTCAATTGTTCAAGCTTTGAATGATCAGCTTGCAAACTCGCAAGCAATGAGTGGTGTTATCTCCCGTGGTGCTAGTAGTAATGTTAATGCTTTGCTCTCTAATCAACTTACACCAGGCTCGATGGTTGATGCGGCTGGTGCGCAAATTAACTCCTTTGTAAACTCACTCATTTTTACGGTTCAATCACAAACGAATCTGTCTTCGCAAGAATTATTAGCATCCCCCGTTCAAGCCAGTAATTTGAATGCGTTACCTGTAACTAACCCCCAAACTCCCTTAAGCCCATATCCAGTAAGGGTTGAAAATGCCGCTACTTCCTCTGCCGGACCGCAGCCCTTAGATGGCGGTATTTCATTGACAGGTGTAAATTCGACTAATACTCAATACGCCCCTAATTTAGAGACCTCA
>Ga0007882_10001772_pt1 | contig 12342 bp, 11 predicted proteins | sample CryBogCBH12Aug01_FD_71195 | JGI IMG/M metagenome (GOLD analysis project Ga0007882, IMG submission 71195) | Freshwater microbial communities from Crystal Bog, Wisconsin, USA - CBH12Aug09.1 | ecosystem: Environmental > Aquatic > Freshwater > Lake | place: Crystal Bog, Wisconsin, USA | collected... | reverse complement strand
ACTATAGGGTAATTTTTTTTACTGAACAATAAAAGCATAGAAAGTCATACATATGAGTGAGCTTTTCCCCCCAGTTAGACGACTAGTAACCGGTCACAACGCGCAGGGTCGCGCAGTTTTCGTGGAAGATGCGCTGGCAACGGCTGTTAAAGTAACAGAGCTTCGCCCTGGATACAAAGTCACAAATATTTGGCGTACAGGGGCAAGTCCCTCTGAAATAAATGCGCCTGATAGTATTCACGCCCAAGAGGGCGTTCTACCGCCAACCCAGGGCACAGTCCTTCGCGTAATTGATTACCCGCCCGAGCCCAAAGATCCAAAGTTGATAGCACAGATGCAAGATGCAACTTTTTCATTTTTATATCCCGATGCTGGTCATACTGTAAGACCAGGTGAACATCCCGGAATGCACAAAACGGATACGATCGATTACGCGATTATGTTGGAGGGTGAGTTGACAGCGATCTTAGAGGGTGAGGAAAAGATTTTCAAAGCTGGCGATATCCTTATTCAGCGGGGAACCAACCACGCATGGGCTAATCGTTCGGGTAAGCCAGCGAGGATTGCGTTTGTATTAATCGATGCTAAAAGAGAATAACAGGTCTGATTCTGATCTCTTGACTTGGCTTTATTGATATATAAGTTAAGTAATTATGCGAACAAAAACTTATGAAATATAAGAATTATTTAAGTATTACTTTGTTTTCAAAAAGTCGTGCAATAGTGTTCGTAATTAACGTAGCAGATAGCTAAACAACCCTCATGTGTGGCGTGCTTACTTTGGTCACTAACAAAAAAGGATTTCATCATGTCTCATCAAGGTAAAGTTGTATTGATTACGGGTGGTGCTGGCGGGATAGGATCAGCACTGGCTGAGATGTACGCTAAACATGGAGCTGCAGTTGGGATTGTTGATCTCTCAGCTAAGAGAGGTGAAGCACTGATCCAGTACCTTCAGAGTAAAGACTTCAAAGTCCATTTTGAAGTGGCGGATGTTTCTGATTTCGATGAATGCGAAAATGCTTGTGCTAATATTCAAAAAGCGCTTGGACCTATTGATATTCTTATTAACAACGCAGGTATTTCACCCAAACATAATGGACTTCCAGCACCCATTTGGCAGATGAATCCTACCGAGTGGAATAAAGTAGTCGGCGTTAATTTAAACAGCATGTTTAATTTTATTAGACTTCTAACGCCCGGTATGGTTGAGCGAAAATACGGAAGAATTGTTTCCATGTCCTCTGTAGCCGCTAAAGCGCATCTAGATATCGTGGCCGCTCATTACAGTACAACTAAAGCTGGCGTTATAGGTTTGACAAGACATTTGGCAGGAGAGCTCGGTCCTCACGGTATTACAGTTAATGCACTTGCTCCTGGTCGAATTGACACCCTATTGGTCGCAGGTGCCCCTAAGGCGGCCAATGATGCAGTTATTGCTGTTACACCACTTAGGCGTCTTGGTCGCCCTTCAGAGGTCGCAGATGCTTGTTTATTTCTTACCTCCGCGCAGGCTGATTTCATTACAGGGCAGGTCATCGATATCGCCGGCGGATGGCTCATGACCTAAACAATTTATAGCTTCATCACTCAATTACTTATCCCTCTAAATTTCGAAATAGCAGATCTTTCAATGAATCAAATTACTGGAGTAACCCGTATATACGCCATATTAGCCGACCCCATTCATCACGTTAAAACACCTCAAGGAATCAATAGTCTTTTTAAACAAACGGCTTTCGATGCGGTTATGGTCCCGGTTCATATTGCTCCCACGGGCCTTCGTAAGTTCATTGAGGGTTTGCGGGAGGTGCAAAACTTTGATGGTTGTGTTGTTACGGTTCCACATAAAACGGCTGTTATTTCATTGTGTGACGCACTCACCCCAGAGTCTAAGCATACGGGTGCTGCAAACGTACTTCATAGAACTGCTGATGGAAAAATCATCGGTGGAATGCTTGACGGGGAGGGCTTTGTAGCCGGACTTCGTTCACATGGACACGAACCAAGAGGTTTAAGTGTTTATCTTGCAGGAGCGGGAGGAGCTTCGAGTGCAATTGCATTCGCCCTAGCCCGTGCAGGTGTTGCAAAGCTTACCATCTCAAACAGAAGCACTGCCAAAGTAGAGCAACTCATTGAACGACTTAAACCTCTATTTCCCCAACTCCACGTATCAATTGGTTCGGATGACCCTACGGGTCATGACCTGGTTGTAAATGCAACTTCACTTGGCTTAAAAGTTGGAGACGTACTCCCGCTTAATACAAATCTACTAGAGGCAAAACAATTGGTCGCCGAGATCATCATGCAACCAGTACAAACTGCACTTTTGAGCGCAGCACTAGAAAAAGGATGCTCGGTGCACTATGGTGCTCCTATGCTTTCCGCCCAGATTGGTTTAATGGCCGCGTTCATGAGAGGCGATACGGATATGATTGGAGATGCAATATGAAGGCTATCTACGATTACGTGATTGTTGGCGGTGGCACTGCTGGTTGTATTCTTGCCAATCGCCTGAGCGAGTCGGGTAAAAAAACTGTGCTTTTAATTGAAGCGGGTGGACAACCCAAGAGTAAATGGATTCCCATACCTGCAGGATTTAGTAAACTCCTCACCAATAAGAAATATAACTGGCTCTTTCACACTGAGCCAGAACTCAATACAAATGGACGCATCATCTCCGTACCAAGAGGTAAGGGTTTAGGTGGTTCTACACTCATTAATGGCATGATTTATGTACGAGGACAGCCAAGCGACTATGACTCGTGGGCTAGCCAAGGCGCTGAAGGGTGGAGCTATAACGACGTAGAACCTTACTTTCGTAAACTCGAGAACTATGAACAAGGTGGTATTTCACGCGGTACGCACGGCCCCCTATACTTGGAGCAAGTGCGCGAGCGCTTCCCCATTGCTAGTGCTTTCTTGCAAGCCGCGCAAGAGGAAGGTCAACTCTTAAATGATGATTACAACTCGCCCGAACAAGAGGGGTTTGGCTATTACCAGGTCAATCAACGCCACGGTAGACGTTGGAGTGCTTATGACGCATATTTAAGGCCAGCGCTTGGTCGTAAAAATTTAACCATCGAAACACACGCACATGTTTTAAAACTTAATGTTGATGGGTTGCGCTGTACAGGTGTAACCTATCGAAAAGGAGCTCAAGATATCTCCGTCCAAGCCGGTAGTGAGGTCATCCTGGCAGCAGGGGGCGTTCAAACTCCTCAAATCCTGGAGCTGTCTGGTATCGGGCAACCCGCACTCCTTCAGTCCTATTCAATTCCAGTTAAGCACGCCTTAGAAGGAGTTGGGGAGAACTATATAGACCACTTCGCTACGCGCATGAATTGGCGAGTAAAAAATACCATTACCTTAAACGAGATGTCGCGCGGTTGGCGCCTTGCTCTAGAAGTATCAAAATACTTTACACAAAAAAAAGGTATATTAACGTTAGGCACTGGACTGGTTCACGGTTTTGTTAAAACACGTCCTGAGCTTAAAACCCCAGATGCCCAGTATTTCTTTATGCATGCAAGTTACGCAAACGCAGCTGAGAGAATTCTGGACACCGTACCCGGAATGACTCTAGGCGTCACCCAGCTGCGTCCCGAATCAAAGGGTAGCATTCACATCAAATCGGCTGATCCCCTCGACGGACCGTCAATACGCCCTAATTTTTTATCAAGTGAAGTCGATCAGCAGTGCATGGTCCGTGGCACGCAAGTCGCAAGGCGAATACTTAGTCAACCCGCTATCGCTAACTATATTGACTATGAGATGAGCCCAGGAATTAAAATAAATTCAGACGCTGAGTGGATAGAATTTGCACGCATCAACGGACAAACCATCTATCATCCAGTCGGCACCTGTCGAATGGGAAAAGATAGTAAAGCAGTAGTAGACCTTCGCCTTTGTGTGCACGGCTTGGATGGACTGCGTATTGTGGACGCATCGGTGATTCCTAAAATAGTCTCCGGCAATACACAGGCAGCTGTAATGATGATTGCAGAGAAAGCGTCAGATTTGATTTTAGAGGATCAGATCTCAAAAAAATGATGAAACAAATGCTTTTTTGATGCGTGAAAATAGACCCACCCTAGAAGATGTTGCTCACCTTGCCGGAGTATCACTCGGTAGTGCTTCTCGTCCGTTGTCTCTACCATCATAAGTCAAGACCGATATACTTGAAAGAGTCCAGCGGGCTGTCGGTTAACAAGCAAGCGTATGATTAAAGCATCAGTGGATTATCAAGCAGTTCTTCATTTTTGAGTGAGCAAGGATGACAGTACCCCAAATGATGTAGCAATAGTAAAAGCGTAACATGGCGTCAATCGGAGAATAAATAGTGAACCTATCTCAAAAAATAATAAACTATATTAATATTGCTCACTTCATTGATCATTATTCGATGCTTATTTTTGCCGCAGCCGTCATTGTCGTTGCCCCAAGCTTTGATATGAAATACGGTGAGCTATTACCTTACGCAACGCCAGGTTTCATAGCTTTTGGTGCAGGTTCACTGATTACGGGATGGCTAGGTGATAGATGGAGTCGCAGGAACATGATGGCTATCTTCTTTGTCGCTATGGGATTAGCACTGATCGGTACATCTTGGGTTCAAACACCTGTTGAACTAGCTGCAGCGCTCTTGTTGGTCGGAATGGTTGCTTCAATCTATCACCCTGTTGGAACTGCAATGCTTGCCTCAAATGCCGAGAAGTTGGGCAAAGAGATGGGCATAAACGGTGTATGGGGGAATATTGGGGTTGCCTCTTCCGCTTTGCTGACAGGGGTCATTAACGAATACTATGGATGGCGAACCGCATTTTTGGTCCCCGGACTTTTTTGTCTAGTCATAGGATTACTTTATCTACAACATATTCCAAGATCAGTTGATGTGGTTATAAAAAAATCTTCCGCAGAATCGTCGCGCGTAACTAAATCCGTCATGATTTGGGTAGTTGCATCTCTTGTTATTACTGTAATTGCAAGTTCAACTACTTTTAATGCTGTCACAGTCGCACTTCCCAAGATCTTTCAAGAGCGACTATCAGAGCTTACGACAAATACAGCGGCCCTAGGTTTAATAACCTTTTTTGTTTATTTATTTGGTGCGTTGGCTCAGTATATTATTGGAAATTTATTAGATCGATACTCTCTTCGCAACGTATTCCTACCACTATCACTGCTCATCATTCCATCTTTGTATTTTGCCTCAATATCAAATGGCTACATACTAGTTGTGTTAGCTGTTTTAATTATCGTAGCGATGTTCGGTCAAGTAACGGTTAATGACACTATGCTAGCTAAATACACTGCAGATGAGTGGAGGGGGAGAGCTTATGCGGCTAGGTATTTCCTAGGTTTTACCGCCGCGGGATTGTCTGTTGGCCTTGTATCAATACTATATATTCAAGGTGGGTTCAACCTAATGCTCAAATCGATCGCTGGTCTCAGCTTAATGACCCTTTTAGGGGCTCTAATTTTCCCTAAGGAAAACAGGAAATAGGCTAATGGTGAAAGTAATGATAATAGAAATGATTTATTACAGTAGTAGCAATTACAAATGAAATTAACTTTAGGGAAAAGAATTTTGTAGGAATGAGCATGCAATACAGCCTAGTCTGTTCGTTTAGATACAGATAAAGGATCTTGTTGTGCGCATAATCTGTAATCACGCGGCTTATGTCTTAATAAATTAACTTAATTGAAGACGTAATATTCAATACGACGATCTAGGAAATATATGTCCACATACCTCCTTTATAAAATTTGAACATTTATGACCTTTGCAGCTGGCACCGAGAACAGTGGACACAAAAAATAAGGTATCACTATGAATATGAACCACCGTCGATTTACTGATCTCTTTAATCAACTCGGTTTGCAATCAGATAGCGAAAGCGTAAAACTCTTCATAGAAAAAAATGAACTATTTGATGCTTCACTTCGTTTGGATGAGGCTCCCTTTTGGAGCGAAAGTCAAGCTGCACTGCTGCGAGATGAAATACTTAAAGACGCTGACTGGGCAGAAGTAGTAGATCAACTCAATGTTGCACTCAGGGTAAGGGTTTAACATCCTAATGAAACTAAGAGGTCAAGAATTAGGTCGCTAAAAAATATCTTTTAACTCCAGAAAGTATCATCTCTGTAGCAAGTGCAGCAAGCACTAAACCCATTAATTTTTGTGTAGCTTCCACAACTGAATCACCAACCAAACGTCGAATTTGATCTGCAACGACTAAAACCACGCAGGATATGGATACAGCTACGCCCAGCGCTATGATCCATGTCGATTGATTTCCGTGCTCGTTAGATGCCATTAATAGTACAGTAGCTAATGCAGAAGGACCCGCAAGCATCGGCACAGCCAAAGGGACGATAAAGGGCTCTTTGTTGGGGCTTAACTCACCGAGACCGCCACCTGCATCCCCGAATACCATGCGAATCGCAATAATGATTAAAATGACCCCGCCCGATACTGCTAGTGACTGCTCAGTTAGATGCATTAGTTTTAAGAATTGCTTTCCGGCCAACATAAAAATCAATAATATGCAAAATGCAATCATACTCTCCCGTATCGCAACAAACATCCGCCTCTCAGAGGCAACAGCATTCATATTGGGAATATAAACGGGGAGCGAGCCAAATGGGTCTAGCACCAAGAGCAACAAAATTACAGCAGACGTTAAGCTATGGTTCATATTCAATCCTAAAACGAATTACTAAAATACTCTATCTTCGCAGATATTCTTCAATTAAATTAACCACAGTATTTATGATTTAAGTCACTAAATTTCTTTGGCATAGGATTAAGCTAGATGGGTTCTTAAACTTTTGGACTTACAAAATGAAACTAAATATCCGACTCTTAGTAACTTCTTTAATTTTTTGCGCTCTTACTCCCATCTCATATGCGGCAAAATATGTAAAAGACGATGAATCAGTAGAAATCGAAAATGCAAAAATCTCACTCATTGAAGCTATAACTATTGCAGAGAAATCAAATCCAGGCAAGGCATTTAAAGCCAAGTTTAAGAATTCTAAGCATGGATTAATTTACGAAATTGAAATCGCTGAGAAAGGTAAAGCAATCGAGATTAAGGTTGACGCCGCAACTGGTTCAATAATTACGAGTAAGGACGTTACGAAAGAACACGATCGTAAATAGATCATCAACTTACGACAACTCTTTAGCTTAAATGACAAAACCCTTGGTCTGCTATGTAATGCATACCAAGGGTTTAATTTTTATTAGCCAGTAAGTTCTGTTTTCTTAGAAATTGACGTTATTTGCGCCTTTTAGCTTCAAAATTTCTCTAGCTTCATTAGGCGTGGCTACCTCTAATGACAAGCCCTCAATAATTTGTTTCATACGGGTTACTTGCGCGGCATTGGTTTTAGCAAGGTTTCCTGGACCGTCCCACAAAGAGTCTTCAAGTCCAACACGAACGTTACCCCCCATAGCCGCTGACATTGTTGCAATCGGTGTTTGATTCTTGCCAGCACCAAGCACAGACCAAATGTAGTTGTCGCCAAAGAGTCTATCCGCAGTTCGTTTCATATGAATAACATCCTCTGGATGAGGACCAATACCTCCAAGCAAACCAAACACAGACTGAATCAAGAACGGAGCTTTGATAAGACCACGATCAATAAAATGAGCAGCAGTATATAAATGACCAATGTCGTAACACTCAATCTCAAACCTTGTTTGATTATCACTGCATGACTCGAGGATGTAAGCAATGTCTTTAAATGTGTTTTTAAAGACCCTGTCATCACTTCCAGCGAGGTAAGGCTGTTCCCAGTCGTATTTAAATGTCTTATACCGTTTGATCATGTCATACAGACCAAAATTCATAGAACCCATATTTAACGACGCAACCTCGGGTTTGAAATAATGTGCTGGCTTTAGGCGCTCCTCGATCGACATTGTTGGAGCTCCACCTGTAGTCAAGTTAATAACAACATCGCTTGCCGCCTTGATTTGAGGTAAGAATTCTTTAAATAAAGCAGGATCTTGTGAAGGCTTGCCATTTGCATGCTCTCTAGCGTGCAGGTGAACAATGGATGCACCGGCTTTTGCTGCCCCGATAGCTGCGTCGGCGATTTCTTGTGCACTAATCGGCAGATACTGAGACATTGTTGGCGTGTGTATCGCACCAGTTACGGCGCAGGTGATGATGACTTTACGTGCCATGATTTTTCCTTTAAAAATATTTAATTACTGGTTATTGTAAAAGTAGCTCGAATCAGCCTACTTGGGTTGATCCATTTGATGCTTTCTCAGCGTCATTAAACGGTTATCCCTCCACCTTGAACGCTCATTTATTTCTTTTTCCTGCAAAATCGTCCTTCTTTCTTCCTCTATGGCTCTTATAACCTTCGGATTCCAAGTGTTATTTTTCTGAGTTTTTGATACATCAGCATAGGTCTGCCCATAACGCTGTGCGTAGTCCGTAACTCCCTGTGGTGCGTTCAAATCAATTGTCTCAAATGGTCCCATGAAAGACCATCGTAGACCAAGTCCGTATTTCATTACCTTATCCAAATCTGTAGAACTTGCGTAACCTTCTTCATAAAGATTTAGCATCTCATTTAATACTGCACCTTGAACCCTGTTTAGTAAAAATCCGTGTATTTCTTTCTTCACTAAAACGGGCTCTTGATGGACATTTGCGTAAAACGTCATAGCACGCTCCACTACTTGTGGGTCTGTCCACGGCGCGGGACTAATCTCCACTAGGGGGATCAGATAGGGCGGATTAGTTGGGTGTGCTACCAAGCAACGACTCCTACCTTTTAATTTTTCAGTAAAAAGCGATGTCGGCAACCAAGAGGTCGAGCTTGCAAGTATGGCACTACTTGGTGTCAGTCGGTCCAACTCGGCAAAGATCTCTAATTTGGCTTCAACTGTTTCGCGGATATTTTCTTGAACCAAAGTCACACCCACGCATGCTTGCTCTAAACTGTTAACAGGATGAATGCGCGCTAAAATATTACTGACAGGTTCACTCAAAAGACCGACCTTTTCCTTGTCCTCAAGTAATTCACGAATCAAGCCAATGCAGGCTTTTAATGCATCTGTGCTTTGATCGTAAATATTCACCGTTACACCGGCTCTTGCAAAAACAATTGCCCAAGCACGACCAATAAGACCAGATCCTATTACTGCTACTTTTTCATTTTTTATGTTTGTCATTGAACTAAGGTCTCCACATTACCATCTACTGAAAGGCTCTGTCCCGAAATCGATGCGCCAGCACTAGAGCATATAAAAACGATTTGAGCTGCAATATCGTGTGCAGTTACTGTTTGCCGAAGCGAGACGCGTTGTAAGGCACGCACACGCATTTCTTCTAAAGATATACCGAATGATGCCGCCTTAGCGCTTAGCACTCGGTCTTGTCTGGGTCCCTCAACGATTCCGGGCAATACTGCATTGACCCTTATTTTATCGGGTCCTAGCTCCATAGCCCATGTTTGTGTTAATCCGATTAAAGCAAATTTTGTAGCAGAGTAGGGTGTTCTTAAAGGAAATCCGTGACGTCCCGCAGCCGAGGAGATGTTCACAATGCTTCCTCCACCCGCTTGTTTAATTAACTTTACTCCACTCTTGGTGCATAAAAATGCTCCAGTTAGGTTTACATCTACTGTGTCTTGCCAATCCTTTAATGTTGTCTCCTCAACCTTGTTCGTTGGACCTGCAATGCCTGCGTTATTTACTAAAATATCTAGCTTACTCCACCTTTGTTGTATTTCTTTGAACATACTTAGCACCTGAGCTTCATTTGAGACATCTGTCTTAGTTATGTGCACTTGCGGATAGTCGCTTTTAATCTTATTCAGAGACGTTTGGTCCACATCACAGACATGAACTTGAGCCCCTTGTGCTAACAGTGCCTCTGTGATTGCACGTCCAATCCCTTGTGCTCCCGCAGTGACTAGAGCGTATTTGCCTGTTAAGTCTAATGTGATTGTTTTCATTTTTTAATAGCTCCAATTACATCCAAAGAATTTTTTTTCTGTATTCCAAATTAACTAGCAACTCAGACGCCGGACCTTCGTGAAATACTTGACCTCGCTCAAGAGCAAATACTCTGTCAGCTAAAGCTAATACCAAGTCCAAGTTATGCTCCACTATCAAAATAGAGATCTCGCTTCGTAATTTGTCAAAAACCGTAAATAACTCATTTACAACGGCAGGGGCCAAACCCTCAAAAGGTTCATCAAGAAGAAGAAGCTTCACATTACCAGACAATGCTCTTGCAACTGCAACCATTTGTTGTTCTCCCCCCGATAAATAGTCGGCTGCAATATCCATTCGAGCAGCTAACTTTGGGAAATATGACAATACCTTTGACTCATCCCATATCGTCCCCCCAAGGCTCGAATTGACTCGGTTCATTCGTCCCAAGGCTAAATTGTCCCGCACGGTCATTCCTGCAAATAAACCTCGACCCTGTGGTACATAACCAATGCCTGTTCTAGCAATATCTGCAGCGCTCAAGCCATTTAGACTCAAACCGTCAAAGGTGATAGATCCACTGCTTGGGCTTACAAGCCCAGTCAACGTCTTAAGAAGTGTGGACTTACCTGCACCATTTCTACCCAGTAAAGCTACTATTTCGCCCGTCTTAATGTCTAAACTGGCAGAGTTAATGATGTGGCTTTTACCGTAGTAGGCGTTAACCGAGTCAAATTTCAATAACTCACGTTGCTGCGCACTACTGCTCGCAGAGCGAGCCTGGACGGACGGAATTCCCGCACCAGTGTAGATCTCTTGCACTTTTTGATTATTCCTCACCTCATTAGGACTACCCGTCATTAAAACACTACCCTCGTTCATTACCGTCACAGTTTGAGAGAATGCAAGAACTCGGTCTAAGTCATGTTCAACAATTAGCACTGGGATGTGGTGCTGGATGGTTGTGATTAGATTTGATACGCGGTCTCGCTCAGCCGCGGCTAGGCCCGCTAGGGGTTCATCTAAGAGTAACACTTTAGGATGTCCACATAGGGCAATACCCATGTCTACAAGTCTTTGCCCGCCGTAAGATAAATCACCAGCCAGCGTTTCTTCAATTCCTTCGAGCCCTAAATATTTAACTATTTCAGCTGTCTTTGTATTAATCTCTGAGTTTGTCTGCACGTCTCGCCAAATGTTGAAAGAACCCTCATAACGTGAGGCTACAGAGAGACGAAAATTCTCATAAATACTTAGACCCTTAAAGAGATTGGTGATTTGAAAAGAGCGTGCAACTCCCAAAAGACTGATTTCGTGTGCGTTTAGTCCATTTAAAGACTCACCAAATACCAGAACCTCACCCCTATTGGGTTCAAACATGCCAGAAATTAAATTAAAAGTCGTTGTTTTACCCGAACCATTAGGGCCGATTAACGCATGAATTCCAAACTCTAACTGAAAGTCGCAATCTTTTACAGCGTTCACGCCTCCAAAGCTTTTACCAAGGTGTGACGCTCTTAATGCTATGCCCGGTGTTTTACTAGGTTGCAAAAACGAGGGAAACGGCAAGTCTTGATAAATTCTGCGGTTGTTCATCGCTGCATTCAAATCAGGTTGAACTTGAAAACGTCTCTTGAATTCTTTTATAAAACCTACAATGCCTTGAGGCGAGAAGACAATGAAACCAACGAACATCAACCCAAAATAAAGTAACCAGTTGGGAGTCCAAATAGAAACATATTCCCTAAACAAAACATAAAAGAAGGAGCCTATCAGTGGTCCTAAAAGGCTGTGCATACCTCCTATTACGACGATTGCAAGCAATTCGCCAGAGAAAGCTACGGAGGTTGGATCGGCGGATGCAAAACGCATATGAAACGTCATCAATGCACCGGCAAAACTGGTAAGTGAGGCCGAGATCATAAACACCATTAATTTATAGTGTTGAATGTTGTAGCCTAAGAATTGAGTCCTTTGCTGGTTCTCTCGGATCGAGATGATGACATGTCCAAACGGTGAACGAAGCATACGCCAAACCAAATAGATCACACAAAGACCAATAGTGCTGGTTAGTAGTTGGAAGTGATTGGGTTGATCCATACTCAATACACCCAGCGCAGGGCGAACAACGTTCCCGATACCGTTTTCACCACCAGTTAAATTTGTCCAGCGAAAGCATATGGTGTATGTGAGTGCAGAAAATGCGAGGGTAAGTAGTGAGAAGTAGACTCCGCGACGTATCAAAATTAAAGCACCAACAAGGGCAGAGAGTACTATGGTTAGCGCGACAGAGAATAAAAGTGGGGCAAAAAATTGATCCCTAAACCAGTACTGCTGAGAGAGTGCAACTGCGTAAGCTCCTATTCCAAAAAACG
>Ga0007882_10001771_pt1 | contig 12342 bp, 13 predicted proteins | sample CryBogCBH12Aug01_FD_71195 | JGI IMG/M metagenome (GOLD analysis project Ga0007882, IMG submission 71195) | Freshwater microbial communities from Crystal Bog, Wisconsin, USA - CBH12Aug09.1 | ecosystem: Environmental > Aquatic > Freshwater > Lake | place: Crystal Bog, Wisconsin, USA | collected... | reverse complement strand
TAACCTGAGCCCGAAAGATCTGGAGAAAGCAATAGCTGATAAAAAATACGAACAATCCCGGGCAGGTAAAAGAGCGGGTAATACGATTATGAATGCAGGATTTATCTATGGGATTACTACCAATTTTACGCCTATATTAAAAATGGGGTTCGGTAAACTGTTGAATCAGGAATGGTTGATTGACAATGTTTTTGCTGAGCCAACGGCTTCTTCTTTTCGTGCTATGATGGAGCCTGTTGACATTGGTGGGGAAATGGTAGATATGAATGAACAGGAGAGGGAATCTGTGCAATCCATCGTTAAGTTACTAAACGATTTTCGCCTTCAAAGGACCAGACAGTTCAATGACAGCCTCAACAGAATGTTTTTGGAAGTCGGGAAAAGAATTAATCAGGAATTTCATTCACTTTCAAATAAGGAAAGAATTTATGATGCAGAGTATATGCTAAAAAGCCTGTATGGAAGCCTGACAAAAAAATTTGGAAACAGCTATAGCAAGAAAAATTTACTATCCATGATGGAGATTCAGAAAGAGATGGAAATAAATAATCCCGATCTATTCATTGAATCAGAGATAAGCTGGAAACATTTTCCTTTAATATTAGCTTTGAGCGATGATCAACAAAAACAATTCTATGCACATATCGTGGCTTATTATGGCTTAACCGTTGCTGGATTACGCAGACAAATCAGGCAAAAATTATATGAGAAAACACAGGACCCGATTCAGCGGACAAAGAATAAGGCCTTGTCTGCTAAAGTGCCCATCATTGAAACGCATGTAACAAGGGAGAAAAGCCAAAATATTATTTCTATTTCAACCATTATTAGTATAAATCACACAGGTAAAAATGCTTACCGCGATAGGGATAAACTTCCAAATGCTGGTTCTTTGTTTGACAACCCGTATTGCAAGGTTTTGGCCTCCATAGTGCCTGGCAAATAGACCACAGAAAGAATATCTTTTTAGATACGAACAAGCAAACCGAATGAATTACCTTACCCCAATAATTCAGTCATGAAAGCCCTTGTCTTAGTAAAAAAAACCGATCCATTCCATTCCTTCGAAATCCGTGATTTACCAAAACCCCAGCCAAAAACTGGTGAGGTCTTAATTAAAGTATCCGCTTCCGGATTAAATTTTGCTGATGTGATGGCGAGAAAAGGTCTTTACAAAGAAGCTCCTCCCTTGCCTTCTGTTTTGGGATATGATGTTTCAGGAACCATCGAAGAATTGGGTGAAGGAGTAACCCGGTTTCAAATTGGTGACAGGGTAACTGCTATGACGCGTTTTGGTGGCTATGCAGAATATGTGACTACCCATGCCAGTGCTGTGGCCATAATACCTTCACATATAGATAATGCAACCGCAACCGCCCTTACTACCCAATATTGTACTGCTTATTATGCTGCCGCCGAAATGGTACAGTTGCATGCAGGTGATAAAGTGCTGGTGCAATCAGGTGCCGGTGGCGTAGGTACGGCATTGATACAATATGCCCGGTATAAAGGATGTGAAATATTTGCGACAGCAGGCAGTCAGGATAAAATGGAGTATCTCCGTTCGATTGGCGTAGATCATCCTATCCAATATACCCTTCAGGATTTTGAAAAGGAAATAAAAGAAATAACGAATGGCGAAGGCGTAGATACCATTTTTGATGCCGTGGGAGGAAGCTCTGTTAAAAAAGGATTCCGTTCTCTGGCAGCCGGCGGTAGAATCGTTTGTTATGGTGCCGCTGAAATGAGTGATAAAAACCTGTTTGGAAAAATTAATGCAGCACTGGGTTTTGGATTCTATCATCCTGCCATGTTAATGACACCTTCTAAATCGATGATTGGTATCAATATGCTTCGTATAGCTGATCATAAACCGGCTATGATACAAAAATGCCTCGAGTCCGTTATTAGTCTTACCAAAGAAGGCGTTTTTACTCCCCTGATCGGAAAAATATTCAAAGCAACAGAAATCGGACTGGCGCATGAATACCTGGAGAAAAGAAAAAGTATGGGGAAAGTAGTGGTGAGTTGGGAATAACAACAGGATGAAATCAGTAAAATATCCTATTAGGCTATTATCTGATAAGTCAGCTAACTTAAAATTTTTTACAGTCGCCCGAGAAGGCGACTTCCCTATTTAAAAAATAATAAAAAACGATCTTATTGTAACCTTTCGTCCAAATTCGTTATCCAATAAGTATCACCCTTAAAAATACTAATATGTCGTATGAACATGTAATTCTGATGGTTCTTTTTGTGACCTGTATATTTCTTGTCTGGTTTTTTTCGCATAGGGCAAAACATAGAGAGAGGCTGATGTTTATAGAAAAAGGATTGCCCGTTGAAGAATTGGTAAAATCAGAAAAAAAATTCCGCTTTCCATGGCTTAGAATCGGAATCATCATTATAGGGCTAAGTATAGGCTTAATGATTATTACTGTACTGAACGGTATGAATATACTGTCTCATGAAAACAGAACCGATGCGCTGCCCCTGGCTATTTTAGGAATCTGTGGCGGTATTTCTATGATTATTGCCAATTCAGTAAATGGGGGAAGAAACAATCGCTAATGGATGATCTCTATATCAGGAAAGTTTGTGAAGGAGATACCCATGCTTTCAGGTACTTTGTAAAAGCGTATAAGGATATGGCGTTTACATTGGCAATGGCTGTGGTGAAAGATGAGTTTGTAGCACAGGAAGTTGTACAGGATGCTTTTGTAAAAGCATATAATGGCTTGGGTTCCTTCAATCAAAAAGCAAGTTTTAAAACCTGGTTTTATCGGATCGTAGTGAATGAGTCACTTTTGCGATTAAAAAAATTAAATAGGGAAATATTGTCTTTTACAGATGAATATACGGAGCAACTCCCAGACGATACACCCATTTTAACCGCAAAAGAAGAAGAGCAACAGTACCTGATTAATGAAGCCTTACAAAAACTTCCGCCAAAGGAAAGCCTGGTTCTCAGGCTTTTTTACCTGCAGGAAGAAAGTATCAAAGAAGTATCTGAGATAACAGGTTGGTCTGAATCAAATACCAAAGTTTTATTACATAGGGCAAGAAAAAACATGTTTGGAATTCTGACACAATTAATGAAATCATCGATTTAATTCTAGGGTATGCAATATATTGACAAAAATGAGGAGCATTTTTCTGGTATGATGAAAAACTGCGGTCTAAAAATGCCGTTTAGTGATTTTGAGGAGAATCTGATGAGCCGGATTGAAAAGGAAAAGAAGGAAGGGAAAATTCTTTCGCGTGACAGGAGACTTTCTTTAACTTTTTTTACGCTGGGTACCCTTCTTGGTCTTATGATCAATTTTATGTTAGAACGCTCAATATATATTTTTCCGGGCATTTCAAAGGAAACCACGATACTTCTTTTTCAATGTGTATTTATTTTACTATTTCTGATACAAATTGAAAGCTTTATCCGCTCAGGAAAGTTTTTTAGTAAGAGATATTTGCGCTTTTTTAAAGCATAGAAAGAATAAATTAAAAGTAAATAGGGTAGCTGTAAATAATGATTGGTATACTCAATATTTCATAAACATGATTTTAATCATGTTTTTTCTTTTATAGATATACCATTTTTGTAGTATGAATATTTGGAAAAATATCATCAATAAGCCTTCATAGTTAGTCCAGCCCTTTCTGGGTATTTCAAGTTTACTCTCCACCATCTCTATTTACTGCCTAAACTGAAGTCGTATGCATACGATTATTGAGCCATTTAGAATCAAATCTGTAGAACCTATCTATTTTAATTCAAAAGAAGAACGCATCCGCATTCTGGAAGATGCATTTTATAATCCTTTCCTCATTCATTCCAACGATGTGCTGATCGACCTGCTCACAGATAGCGGCACCAGTGCCATGAGCAGTAACCAATGGGGTGGTATTATGCGGGGTGATGAATCGTATGCGGGGAGTCCCAGTTTTTTCCGTTTCCAGAAAGCAGTGCAGGATATTACCGGCATGCCACTGGTGATTCCTACTCACCAGGGCAGGGCTTCCGAAAAAATCTTGTTTAGTATTCTGGGTGGAAAAGGCAAATACTTTATCAGCAATACTTTTTTTGATACCACCCGCGCCAATATTGAATTTTCAGGCGCTGAAGCCATTGACCTGCTTTGTGAAGAAGGGAAATTTCCTTCAGTTCCCGCACCTTTTAAAGGAAACCTGGATACGGAATTACTTAAGCAATGTATTATCGAAAAAGGTGCAGCCAATATTCCGCTTTGTATGCTCACCATTACTAATAATTCGGGTGGTGGTCAACCGGTAAGTATGCAAAATATACAGGAGGTAAAAAAGATCTGCTCCGAATACAAAATCCCTTTATTCATCGATGCCTGTCGTTTTGCAGAAAATGCCTGGTTCATTAAAATCAGAGAGAAGGGTTATGCAGATACACCCGTTCCTGAAATTGTAAAGGAAATATTTTCTTATGCCGATGGTTGTACCATGAGCGCCAAAAAAGATGCATTCGCCAATATTGGCGGTTTTCTGGCGATGCATGATGCTGACCTGGCTCAATTATGCCGTAATCTATTAGTAATTACCGAAGGCTTTCCCACGTATGGTGGATTGGCCGGACGAGACCTGGAAGCCATTGCCATCGGATTACAGGAAGTAATGGACGAGCATTATCTCGAATACAGGATCCGTAGTATTGAATACCTCACAGAAAAACTGATGGCAGCAGGGGCGCCGGTAATGCAACCTGCTGGCGGACATGCGGTGTATCTGGATGCCAAACAATTTCTTTCTCATATACCCGTGGATCAATATCCCGGCGAAGCCCTGGTGGGCGCCATGTATATAGAAGGCGGAATCAGAAGTGTGGAAATTGGTTCACTCATGTTTGGAAAATATGCTGACTCCGGAGAATTGATACCGGCAGCATTGGAACTGGTGCGACTGGCCATACCCAGAAGGGTATACACCCAAAGCCATATTGATTATGTGGCGGAAGTAATTATTGAAGTATTTAAAAACCGAAAGAATATAAAAGGACTTCGCATTGTAGAAGAATCGCCTGTACTCAGACATTTTACGGTAAAACTTACCCCTGTTGACTAATTCTAAATATAGCAATATGAAAAACATACAACAAAGCTGGGCAGAACCCTATAAGATCAAGATGGTAGAGTTGCTTAAAATGACAACACCTGCTCAAAGGAAAACCGCTATGCGAAATGCGGGCTTCAATACATTTTTATTAAAATCGGAGGATGTATATATCGACCTGTTAACCGATAGCGGCACATCTGCCATGAGTGATCGCCAATGGGCCGGAATGATGTTGGGGGATGAAGCATATGCCGGGAGCAGAAATTTTTATCATTTGGAAGAAGTGGTAAAAGAAGTATACGGTTACAAATACCTGATACCCACCCACCAGGGAAGGGGCGCCGAAAATATCTTATCCAAGATCCTGATTAAGAAAGGCGATATCATACCGGGCAACATGTATTTTACTACTACCAGACTTCACCAGGAACTGGCAGGAGGAAAGTTTGAAGACATTATTATTGATGAAGCACATGATCCCGCGAATGAATTTCCATTTAAGGGAAATGTGAACCTGAATAAATTAGAGGCCCTGATTAAAAAACACGGGGCCAATAAAATACCCTATGTGAGTATTGCCACAAGTGTAAATATGGCCGGCGGACAACCCATCAGTATCAAAAACCTGAAAGAGCTGAGATTGTTGACGCGTAAAAACGGTATCCGGATTATTCACGATATGACAAGGGTTGCCGAAAATGCTTATTTTATTCAACAGAAAGAAAAGGGGTACCTGCATAAAACGATAGCGGAAATTGTAAAAGAGATTTGTTCATTAACCGATGGTGCAACCATGAGCGCCAAAAAAGATGCGCTGGTAAATATTGGCGGATTTCTGGCAGTGAATGACTGGGATGTTTTTGAAGAAGCCCGTAATCTGGTGGTAGTATATGAAGGATTGCATACCTATGGCGGATTGGCCGGAAGGGATATGGAAGCAATGGCAATCGGGATTGGAGAAAGTGTGAGTGATGAACATATACATGCAAGAGTGGGACAGGTAATTTATCTGGGAGAAAAAATGGCTGGGTATGGAGTGCCTATTGTAAAACCCATTGGGGGGCATGGCATTTTTGTAGATGCTAAAAAATTCCTTCCTCATATACCCCAGGATATGTATCCGGCGCAAACCCTTGCCTCTGAAATTTACCTTGACTCCGGTGTAAGAACTATGGAAAGAGGCATTGTTTCTTCAGGCAGAAAAGCCAATGGAGAAAATTATTATCCCAAGTTGGAGCTGGTCAGGTTTACCATTCCCAGAAGGGTATATACACAGGCACATATGGATGTGATTGCCGAATCTGCTGCCAGAGTTTTTGAAAGAAGAAAATCTATTCGTGGATTGAAAATGATTTATGAACCCAAATACCTGCGTTTTTTCCAGGCAAGGTTTGAAAGATTGTAAGTTATGCCATTGCTGCCATTGCTGGTGTTATCACCAGCAATAGAGCAGGTCTATAACTTCTTAAGCAAGAACGACAAAACACTATCTGCCGATCTAGACCCAATCTCTTTCATATTCCAGGTTTGATAAACCCTATTCGCTTGTGGGTTATGTAAATCAAAATGGTCAAGAGGTTTTTTGTAGTAAGAAAAACCAATACTGTCGCATGTTTCAAGGGATTCGGCTATTTCTTTACCCCTTAAAAAAATTGCCAATTGTTGACTTGCGGGATAGGTTTTGGTCCAGGCATCCTGCATCATATTTGTCCAATCTCTTTCAAAATTCGCAGTTTTTGTTACAGGATGATTTTTAGGATATTCGCCCCAATTTTTTAAAAACTCATTAGTCAATTTACGATATACTTCCGCTGAAACTATTTCAAATCCGGTTTTCCCCAAAGTATCTCTTAATGAAACAAGTAAATTGGTATCAGTCACATTTTTAGAAATACTTATATAGATCGGAATTTTTTTGTTTAGGTACTTAAACCTGGGTTTATTGGAAACACCAGTACCTGCCAGTAAGAAAGCAGCATATAGTAAAACTGATTTCATTTTATAGAAATTATGTTGCTAGTAAGATAAACATATTTTTTAAATGAATATAATATTTTCTTAGATTGTAGATAATCTTAAGAGCAAGCTTTTGATTATCTAATAATTATAGAAAATTAATGTATCTGGTCAATTAAATATTCTTCCTTATGAAAGGAGTGTTTATGATATTATGTTGCTTCTTTTTGTATTGTGCATCTGCTCAAAAAAGATACGAATCTGTTGTTTATACAAGGGCCAATGAGAATAGTTTTGAAAACAGATTTGTTGGCAAATTGGTAAGCATATCAGATACAGCCATCTATATGCATTTACATACAGGGATACTGTTTTATATTGGAATGATATTGAATCCGTAAAATTCAGAAAGGCAGGGGCATTTGGAAACCTTGTTTTGCCTCTCTCTTTGCTGGCCGGTGCTGGATTAATGAAGTTGATCCTTGATGCAAGTCATGTCTCTCCTACAGATGAAATCATAGATATGTTTAACGGAAGTATTTTTTTAACGGGTGTTTTTACCCTACCCATTGGCACCAGCATTTATTTTATAGCCCGTAACCGTACTTTTAAAATTGATACATATAGCGATTTTCAAAAGTTACAATTGCTGTCGGAGAAATACAAATTCAAGCGCCAAAAAAATAATTAGGACTAGTATAAATCGATCGTGATATCCCACCAAAAAAGCCATTTGTCAATTAAACAAATGGCTTTTTTGGTGGAATTATTACCTGTGTGGTTATTGCTTAATTGGAAACCGCTTTCCAACTATTATTCTTCCTATCTGCATCTACAAAAATGCCTCCATCAATACTAATACTACTGATCTTCTTTTTAGTGGCCACTTTGATGGTGGTTTCATGAATATTGCTTTCCCAGATAGCCGGAGTTTGGTGCAAAGTATCGCTGGTTCCATCAGTATAGCTGATCATCAGATCTACTGGTGCAGGGTAGCCGCCGATATTTTTTAAAGGAATCAGATAACCATTACCCTTGGCCTTCGGTTCTTCCACGGCCAAATCGATATATCCATTGGAGAAGAACCAACTGTTCCAGAACCAATTCAGGTTCTTACCGCTGATATCATTAAAGGAATAAAAGAAATCCCAGGGCATCGGGTGTTTGCCATGCCAGCGGTCCATATACCCGTGCAAACATTTTCTGAATAGATCATCTCCTAAATAATCTTTCATAGCCAGATAACCGATAGAGGCTTTGCCATATTCATTATTACCCAAACCGGGGCCGTTTAATATATTGCCCGGAGTAATAATGGGTAAATCTTCTTCATCATTTGCATCATTGATCCAGCCATTTACACGGAATGCTTTGTATAATTCGGTGGCTTTTGCTTTGCCCATATCCGCACTGCCAATCAGGTATTCAAAAGTGGTGGCCCAGGCTTCATCCATAAAACCATACCGGTGTTCATTGATACCCATATAAAAAGGAAACCAGGTATGCGCTATCTCATGTTCCACAACAAAACGAGCAAAATTGGTATCCGGAAAGCTATTATCATTCACCATCATCGGATATTCCATATCGGCTTGTCCCAATACAATCGTGGTTTTAGAAAAAGGATAAGGCACTCCCGGCCAGTTATTGGATAACCAGTTCAATGCATGTTTACCAAACTGAACCATATACTGGTAATCTTTTGCTTCTTCTTTATAAGCAGCCTGAACGCTGGCCCTTCTTTGTGTATTATTATCCACCACCACGCTTGAGCCATCCCATACATAATGATCACTAATCGCCACCGTTACATCGGTAATATTGGAAGCCGTCCATTTCCAGGTATTGATCTCATTCTGTGCCGTTACTTTTTTTGATTCCAGATCTTTTGCAGTAGCAATATGAATGATCTCATCGCTGGAAAGTGATTGGTTGAGTTTATTGGCATATTCGGGCTGTAATACTTCCTGTGTATTTTGCAGATCGCCGGTTGCCCATACAATAAAGTTTTTAGGGGCATGAACAGTAAGGCTATAATCATTGAAATCATTATAAAACTCCTGTGCATCGGTAAAAGTCATTCTGTCCCAACCTTTATAATCATCAAACACAGCCACGCGCGGATAAAAATAAGCAAGGAAATAACTACTGGCATCCAGCATACCTTCTCTGCCGCTTTCTACAGAAGCATCATAGTGCCATACAAAATTTAGCTTAACAGAATCGCCGGGTAATAAGGGTTTGGGTAATTTCAGCGACTGCCAGGTAGCATGTCCCTGAGGCTCGGTCCATTTATACGGAGCGCCATTAATGGTAACCGCATCAATATGGGTACCGTCGGTGAGGTATTCATCAGAAGCATCATTATACCTTGTTACCCCGGGTTTATGAATATTGATAATGAGTTTAATAACCGGGTTACTGATGGTATCCTTACTTCGGTTATAATACACAATATCTTCCTTACCACTTACTTTTCTGGAAGGTGGTTGAATGCTTACATCGATTGAATACCGACCATAATTCTGCCAATAATTAGGCCCGGGATTGCCATCTTTTGAACGGGTGCCTTTTTGATAGGCTTTTTGCACATTTCTCGGTATATACAGGTCCTGCGCAGTTAATTGATTCAGCAGGAATAAACAGGTGAGTAGTAATAAGGATGATCTCATAATTTGGATTTTGGATGATAAATGTAACGAAAACAATAATTGGATTTACCTCTTGTTTTGATTGGCCATTACCAGGGCTGCTGCTTTTTTCCAGACTTTCCTTTTCTCTTCTCTCGACATTTTGTTAAGCTCAGGAAATTCCTGGTTCATATTTTTGGCCGCTTCTGCCATTTGCCTGCTAATCTGCGAAAAATTTTCTGAGCGTAATAAATATTGTAAAATAGAATCTCGTCTTGATAAGGAGTCCAAATTTTTAAATGTATTCGATAATTCCGGATCCTTTTTTATTAAATTAACCTGATCCATCATTTTCTTTGAAATCAACTCTAACTGAATGAAATTTTTAGATTGGGAAAGTTGGGTGGCTAGTTTGTCTTCCTGCGAAGGATGGGTGCAGGCGGTGATTAGCAGTAATACAAGGATAAATGAAACGAGAATGGATTCTTTCATGATAGGTTAAATCTGTAATGGGTTCGAAGTAGTAAATTAATCACTAGTTAGCCACGGTTAAATTAAAATTACTATTTGAATTTGAGAGAGAGTATTGTTTCAGGGAATGTATTTTGAATATCTGATAAACTATTACCTAAATAAAATATATAAGCGTCACCAATATTATTTTTATGAAGTGAGAGCATAAGGCACACCCTCTGGGACCTGGAAAATTCTTTATTAGGTTTTATTGAAATTAATGAGCCCCAGTCTGCATTATACTGTTTTTTGGCATCAGCTGCAGGTAAGCCAACATTTTTTATTACAGCTTTACGTTCTGATATATTCTGGCTTATTGCAAGATTATTCATTCGGCTTACCAGATTAAGATCTACAGAAATATGATTATTTTTATCCTCCTTCATTATAATTAAACTATCCATTGGTCTAATAGCATATCGAATCTCCACCCCATTTAATGTATTTTGTATAGCATAATCATATTGCATTTGAATATTTGATTCAATACCAATAACCTTATACCCTTGAGGAACTATATATTCGATTTTCGTTCTTTCCAGCTTGTCTATAAAATTTTTGGGCAAGCTATCTTGATAAAAAGAAAAGAGAATTAGGGAGAACAAAAAAGATAGATTTCGTTTTCTCATGCTATGAAGTGTTACTAATTTCAAATTTAATTCCTATTATAAAATCCTATTTACCTTATTCGTTCTGAACAGAGTTAATCTTCAAATTATTGGGAATCGCAACTTTGTCACAAGCGCCTGGATGACTGAGAACTGTTCGTTATAAAGTACTCCTTAATTTCACCGGTTTAGAGGTTTACTTTAGGAAACTTATATTTTTTAGTATCTGTGTTTGATACGAATTATTATTTTTTGGATGTGAGATGTAAAGGTTGCTTTACAGGCTCCACATTCTTTATCAGCCAAGAAATTTTTGTACTACAATTTGGACAATTAATTTATTGCATTCCCATATGATACTGGTGATATGAAGAACTGGGGAATATAAATTTAAGTAAAATGCCAAACCTGGCGTCAATCTGGCGTGCTCATTCCTAAAATAAAAAATCACCTACATTTCAAGAACGTAAGTGATTGATTTTGAGTGGTTAACTCTGTGGGCCCACCAGGGCATGATCCTGGGACCCCCTGATTATGAGTCAGGTGCTCTAACCAACTGAGCTATAGGCCCGAAAACAACTGGGTTGTTTTCAAATATGTAAAAAAGAACTTTTCAAATTTCTCTTACCCGAAAATCATAAGAGGCGCAAAAATAGAAAAATATACCACATAACAAGAAGCTAATTTTCAATTGGATTGCCCATAATTTCGATCCTCCACTTAGCTTTGTACCATGCATCCCATAAAAAACATCATTTTCGACCTTGGCGGTATTTTTATGAATATCGATTTCAAAAAAACCGAACAGGCGTTTATCGATCTGGGCATTACCCAATTCCCGGATATGTTTAACCAGCATTTTGCCAACCATCTTTTCGAGGACCTCGAAACCGGTAAAATTTCGCCCGATCAGTTTTATGAAGCTTTTCGTCAGGCTACCGAAACCAGCTTATCCAATACCCAGATCAAAGATGCCTGGAATGCACTATTGCTCGATTTCCCTGAAGAAAGATTGGTTTGGCTGGAAGAATTAAGCACCCGCTACAAACTATTTCTCTATTCCAATACCAACCAGATTCACTACGACGGATTCATGGAAATCCTGCAAAAAGAAAATAACCGTAGTCAATTCAACCATCTGTTTAGCAAAGCCTATTATTCCCATGAATTGGGCCTACGCAAACCTTACCCCGCATCGTTCCAATATATCCTGGAAGAACAAAACCTAAACCCTTCAGAAACCCTTTTTATAGATGATACCCTCGGAAATATAGAAGGAGCCAAAGAAGCAGGATTACAAACCATACATCTGGTTGCTCCTAGGACGGTGCTTGATTTGGGGCTGTAGGGGGCCTTGGTAGTTGGCTATCGGCTGTTGGGGGGTATGGCAGTAAGCTATTGGCTGTTGGCTATTGGCTTTGGTTTGGTTGAACCTGATAGTTTAGTTTTTTGGATAAACAATAGCAGATATTGGCCATTAACCCGCTCCATAGAAATTAACTCCAAAAACGTTAATTGGTAATATTAATAAGGTAAATCAATAAGTAAATCACCAA
>Ga0007882_10001769_pt1 | contig 12349 bp, 12 predicted proteins | sample CryBogCBH12Aug01_FD_71195 | JGI IMG/M metagenome (GOLD analysis project Ga0007882, IMG submission 71195) | Freshwater microbial communities from Crystal Bog, Wisconsin, USA - CBH12Aug09.1 | ecosystem: Environmental > Aquatic > Freshwater > Lake | place: Crystal Bog, Wisconsin, USA | collected... | reverse complement strand
CTGTACTGTCTGCGATTCCCTTTCTCTTTGTCTATCATTACTCATATCTCCTTTTGATGGAAGATATGGCTTCTTACACTGTCTATGAAAATATAGCAATTCCACAGTGTTGCCTCGGACGATGCGGCGGAACAACAGAAGATATGCGCCCAGAGTTGACAATATGAAGGCCCAGAATGCTGCGATATAAGGCAGTAACGCCAAGGGAAGAACAACAAGGTAGAACGAAGGCAGGTAGTACCATACGAAAATGTATTTCGATGCTGGTACTGCAATTTGCTCAGCTTTGAATAGTAAGGGAATGTTGTAGGCGTCTTGAGGATGTCCTGCTAAGGCGATATGCGATGCAGCCCAGAATGTAATAAAGTCGTAACCAAGCGGTTTTCCTTTTAGGTCAACCATATTTTTCGACATCAAAACCCACAATAAGCCAATTACAAAGAAGAGAGCCAGAATGATGCGGGGATAATTTGAAAGGCGCTCCCGATTAAGCCAATGTTCGTGTTTATGAATGGGATCTCCCCTATATATCATAGATTTGTTTTATTAAAGAAGGAGTTAGGTAAATGAATAATCCCAATCATAACATACTTCCAAAACCATGGTGTATAAAGTACATCGTTCCTTTTCTCTATTGCCTTGATTATATCTATCGCAACCTGTTCAGGTTTCGCAACTAATATGGCAGGCATAGCCATTTCTGTGGTCATTGGAGTATCGACCATACCAGGCTTAATAATTAAAACATGCACACCTGACTTGTAAAGTCGAGCACTGAGTCCCTGACAAAAAGCAGTTACCGCAGCTTTAGCTGTACCGTAGACATAGTTGGATGGCCTGCCACGATCGCCGGCAACGGAGCTTATAACAGCAAGTATTCCTTTTTTTTGTTTTTCCATCACATTGGCAAGTATTGTCAGTACGGAAATAATGCTGAGCGCATTAGTCTGAAATTCCTGTATTGCAATTTCAGCACTTGCTTCAGATGCTTTCTGGTTGCCAAGAGTTCCATAAGCAATAAGAACAATATCCATCGTGCCTAAAATATTTATAGCGTTTTCAATCACCTCACGATGCTTTTCAATCTTGTTGCCTTCAAATCCAGAAAATGTTACCGATGATGCACCTCGTATTTTCAGATCTGCTGCTATTCTTTCCAGCTTACTCAAGTTTCTTGCCAGGAGATGGAGTTTTGCACCTTGTTTAGCATAGAGTCTTGCTGTCGCTTCAGCAATTGTCGATGTTGCACCGATGATGAGAATATTCTGCATTAATTCAATCCTAATCGCTTTGATTGAAGTGAGGTAAATCTGTCTTTTACTTCATAGTAATCCCTGACTGACTGAAATTGCTCCCAGTTTGGATAACTCTGCTTAAAAGTGTCTTCACTCACACGAGCATCTTTGGTCAGATAGATTTTGCCACCATAATGAAGAACCATAGTATCCAATTTATCTAACAGAGGGAAGAGGTCCTGCTCAATCTTGAAATCCAAAGCTAATGTATAGCCGTCCATTGGAAAGCTGAGAAGATTCTGATTTCGTTTGCCAAATACTTTCAGAACAGCAAGAAAAGAGCCTTTACCTGAATCAACAATTGTTTTCAAGATTGTGCTCATTGCCTGATATCCGGCTTCCTTTGGGACAACGAACTGGTATTGTGTAAAGCCGTTTTTTCCATACATCCGATTCCAGTCGCCAATGCTATCTAAGGGATAGAAAAATGGTTCGTAATGGATATGATGGTTAACAACTTGCCCTCGAATCCTGTGATAATAGAGAGTATTGAATGCCGTGATGGAGTAACGATTCAATAAAGCAGATGGGATATCCACTGGAAGCCCAACTCTTCTTTTCCTATTGAGTGTCAATTCTCCATTTTCTGCATGATCTCCGGTCATAAGGAGGGATCGACCAAGTGAATTGCCTCCTGTAATGCAGTCTATCCAGGCAACTGAATATGGATGGTCTTCGTGTATAGCAAAAAGGTCTAGACTCTCTTTAAGATTTGAGGCCTTGAACGTTGTTTGATCGATAAAAGCGCTTTTTATAGGTTTCAGACAGATGGCAGCTGAGTAAATAATGCCTGTAAGTCCCATTCCACCACAAGTAGCATGAAAAAGATCTGAATTCTCTTTCTGAGAACAACGAATCATTCTTTCACCGTCAAGAATCATATCGATATACTTAACATGGTCACAGAAGCAACCAGCAACATGATGGTTTTTACCATGTACATCGCTGGCTATGGCACCACCGACCGTCACAAATTGTGTTCCTGGAGTAACTGGCAGGAACCAACCCTTCGGAACAAAAACCTCAAGAATTTCACTAAGGGAAACTCCAGACTCGCAATGGAGAATCCCTGTGCTCTGGTCAAAAGTCAGCATATGGTTCAGCCAGCGAGTGCTGAGCATTTTATCGCCAAGAGAACTATCCCCATAACTTCGACCCAAACCTCGTGGAGTTATCGATCCGCTGTGCAATGATAACCGGCGTTGAAGGTCAGTTGATGACGTTGGGGTAAAAACTTCAGCATCGACTATAGGGTATCGCCCCCATCCATGCATTTTCATGACTCAACTCCTTGACGAAAAACAAACTTTTTGTCGAGATGGAACTTTGACAAATAGCCAATGGCAAGACCGATAACCCCGCCCAGGTATCGCAGCTCTTTTGTCTGAAAGAGGTAATTAAATCCGAATTCGAAGCCCCAGAAAATTGCAGTAGTCACCAAACCCATCGATGCATAAAGAAGGAAGGTCTGGCTATCATGGCTGACATTTTTTGTCTGAAATCTAAAGATATAGCGCTTGTCAAGAACATACTTGATAACAAGACCTGCCAGAGTTCCTGTACCCACTGAAAACAGAAGTTGATTCGGCCCTGTATAGATTCTTATGGCTACATCCTGAACTCCGATGTTCACAGCTGTAGCTAACAAGGCAAAGAGCGTATATGCTATCGAAATTCTCATATAGTACCACTCAGCATCTTATATCATAATTGTCAGCATGAAAACACTTGCAAACAAAATTTCAGTTAGCAGGCTTGCTTTATTCTGGAGGGCAAACATCTCAGGATTCCTATGTATAATTTAAAACCGACCCTTTTGGGAGCGTCTTGCCAAACTGATGGAGCAGTTCTAATACCTTTGCATGATTGGTTGTTGGCGTGATATAGAAACTTACCTTATCGCTCCACGCACTGACCTTCGATGTATTAAGAATTGCAACTTTTTGCCATCCGATAGGTATTCTCAATTTAAACCAATCGTCATAAATCATAATAAGCGAGACGTGCCTGCGCTCAACCAACGAAAAAAGTGTTTCGGCATCATACCTACTTTCTGTCATTCTCAGTCGGCGAACTTCTTCCGACCCAAGTCCCACTAAGTCGAGAACAAAACTCGGATTGTTGTAACTAACCCAACCCAAGTCATTGACAGCAACTGGTTGTTTCCAATACTCAACAACGAAGCGATGCATTTGGTACTGTTGCTGATAAATATTTTGTGCAGCCTTGGGTGTTATAAATGTTGTGGTGATGTATGACGCCGCCACGAGAAAAGAAACAAAAAAAACAGAATGCTTTACGTTTGCCTGTACAAGCCAGAATCTTCCAAGAACAAGAGAAGAAATCATTACCAGTGTGTTGACGTAAATCACGTAGCGCGGAAACATTAATCCAGTGGTCCCCCCAAAAATATGAGCTAGCCCTGTTAAGATCGTTAATCCACCTACTACAATTGCTATTTGATTCCGCTCATTTTGCCATGCCTTATAACTCAGGATAAAGACTACGACGAGTGTTAGAAGTAACAATACTCCTAGTCCATTACTTATCGACACCCGAAAGTTGCTAAAAATCGCTCTTGACAATTGTGCCAAGCCACCATGTTCGGTCGCATTTGCCGCAATAGCTGATTTGAGAAGAACGGAACCAGGTAAAACTGGCAAACCGAGTGACCGTGTGAATAAGAACCAGCAAAACAATCCTAACACGATGAGTGATGCGGCAACGAATGCGCTACCGCGATGTCCGAGATAGATTAGCGCGGTCACGGAAAACAGTGACATGGCTAATCCTTCAAACCTAATGAAAGGTAAAACAACGATTGCAGCGATTAACCATGCAGGGAATGTAGATCCTGCATCAAGAATTCTTAAAAATCCCCAGATAACGAGCACAACTGCAAGTACATGCAGTGAATGCTCCATACCGGTCATTACCAGTCCCCAGCTATTCATGGCAATACAAACAAGAAGCCCCAAGCAAAGAGGAAAAAGTATTGATCCAGCTAAATTCCTGTCCTGAATGTTATATGTAAACACATAGTCCTGAATGATATGGCTAACAGCATAAACCGCCAATGCCATAGCCAGTATGTTCAATACCAACGGCCCCAAAATGCCAAAGCCAGCCAATTCCGTGATTGTAAGGAGATATGGATAAATAATTGAAGAACAGGGGGAAGAATATTCGCCAATATTAATGCCGTAGCCGCCACGCAAAATGATCTGCGCAACCCGCAAGTGAATATATGGATCATCCAGAGTGTAGATCAGATGACCATCACACAAGAAAATTGACCGCAAAATTAAGACGATAGCGCCGGTAAACCATAGTCCAAGCAAAGCAATAGGGTATTGTTTTAAGAAAAAATTGGGGGATGTAGCCATAATTTTCCTTGGTTGAGGATGAGGTCGTTGTAAGAAAGACCAGCCAGCGTCCCTACTCCAATAGAAAACAGCAGTTGTCTTGATCCTGTATAAATTCTTATTGCTTTATCCTGAACTGTCCTAATAGAGGTATGGAATAACCCGCCTTGTTTGAAGTGCATAGGCTTCATATTCGGGAAAAGATTCCTTCAAAACTTGTTCTTCATAATGCATACGCGCAAACTGCATAGACGTCTGTGCAATTAAAAGAAGTACCGCCTGCCATGAAAGAAAATTGATAACCGTTCCCAAAATTCCAACCATTTCGATCAAATATAACGGATGGCGCACAATGGCATAAGGACCACGCGTCACAAGCCTTCGTCCTTCTGCCAGAATCGAAAAAGATCTTCCAAGCCATAACAATATCCACACTGCAAGTATATTGCTCACAATAACAAGTAAACAAGATAAAATGCGCGCCCATAAAGGCAAATCTTTGCATGGCCCTATTAATATTAAAGGCCACAGCATATAGGCTCCTAAAATTGAAGCTATTGCAGGGAAAGTGCCCGCAAATTTACTGACTGCAGGCAAGCGCACAGCATAAAGCCCTGCAATTGTCAATGAAAATAGACCCATTGAAAACCCTGAAAGCGCATTACTTATAAAGTAAATTTGCGGAAGGTTATGATCAAAACCTTTCAGATGTTTTATGCCATATTGCAGGCAAAGCCCTGCTGAAAAGGCGTAATAACCACCGACCAGGCACCGGATTATAAAATCCCGCCAGAACGCACAAAATTGTTCTTTGTTTTTAACATTGAACACAGACATAAAACACGCCTTATGTATATCTTTTTGAAAAAAACTAAGCCCCCCTTATATCATGATTGCCAACATAAAAACAGATGCAAACAACATGCCTGAAACCAAGCTGGCTTTATCCTTAATGGCAAACAGCACAGGATCATCGTGCATCTCACCTCTATATGCGATCATCCAGACTCGACTGATCCAGAAAAGCAAAATGGGGCACGCAAGCCAGATGAGTTCAGGGGTATGGTACATTTTGACTGTTCTGAAGTCCTGAATATAGAGAGCAAGAACCAGAACGGATAAATATCCTGAGGAAGAGCCAAGATTGGCTATAATTTCCAGGTCACCAGGAAAATAACCTCGCCCTTTAGTTTGTTCAGTTTCCCCTTTTGATCTCGAATCCAGTAATTCAGCATAACGCTTAACCAGAGCTAAACTGAGAAAGAGAAACATGGAAAAAGCGAGAATCCAGAATGTTGGAACAAGTCCACAAGCGTATGATCCCGCAACGACTCGGACTGTATACAATCCAGCAAGAACGATAGTGTCGACCACCATCATCCGCTTTAAGAACTGGGAGTATGCAATGGTCAGAACAGAGTAGATAACAAGAGCAATGCTGAAAGCCTTTGGCATCAGCAAGAAAGATGTTGCAAATGCAACAAGAAACAGCAGCGGTGCAGAAACAATGCCCACATGAATCGGTAGATCACCGCTGGCGAGTGGACGAAACCTTTTTCTTGGATGATACCGATCACTCTCAAGGTCGAGAAGATCGTTGAACAGATATCCGCTCGATGCTGTGAGTGAAAATAGGATGAAAGCAAGAAGCGCATGAAAAATCAGGGAACCATTGACGAACTGATGTGAGGCCAGCAGAGGAATGAATATCAAGAGATTTTTCAGCCACTGATGTGGGCGAAGAGCTTTAATCAACGAATTCAGGATGGATCCCCTTGAGATGAAGAGCTTTTCAATATTTCCCATTATGCGAACGTTTCATTTGACACCAGGGTCGCGGTCTGCAAGATAAATCTTTTTGATTGACAATACCGATTAAGCTGCCTACAAGCCCCAAACAAGTGCAGCTACAACAATTGCAGGACCAAATGGCCATTCAGCTTCGTGACTAAGGCCTTTGAAACGGCGCCACACCAAATACCAGACCACGGTACCCACACTGGCCCACAACACCACGTAAAGTACGCCGAAAACCCCCCACCAAGTGGCTATTACTGCCAGAAGTTTGATGTCACCACCACCGATACCACTTTCGCCTTTGATGCGCTGGAACACCCAGCCAAGTCCACCCAGCAATCCCAGCACGAAGGCTGCAGATGCTGCACTAGCAAGGAGGCTGTGCGGGGTAAACCCTGCATAGCTGCTGGCTAAGCCAGCCACCCCCAGTGGCAAGACAACCAAGTCTGGCAACAGGGTGGTGTCCCAGTCAATGAGGGCAAGCAACACCAGAGTGCTGGACAAACTGGCCCCTAATAACGCAGCCCAGAATACCGGGAGGCTGGCGTTGTCAGCCGCATAGGCCCACAAGATGGCGTTGACCAACGGCACCCAAATGCGTCGGGCCAGCGGAATGGGCTGCTCCAAGCCGCCACCAGGGCCATGCCATGCGTTATAGGGGGCTTTGGCGCAGTTCAACACCTGGCGCGGAATGATTCGGGCCAAGGGCACCAGCCACAGGCCAACCAACGCACCGGCCAACAACCATGGCCAGTGTATCCATAGGAGATGCAACATGTACATGTAGCTGTGGCTCATGGCGAGGGCCTGTTAGAGAGGACTTGCATTAACTGAATGATTGCAGGCCCCAGCATCACCATCAGGAGCGTCGGAAAAATAAACAAGATGAGCGGCAATAGCATTTTGACGGGGATTTTGGCGGCAAGCTCTTCGGCGCGTTGGGTGCGGCGTGAGCGCATCATGTCTGACTGCACGCGCAATGATTCGGCCAGGCTGGTGCCAAATTGGTCAGCCTGAACAAGCATGGAAACGAGGTCTTTCAGGTCTTCGAGGCCTGAACGCAGTGCCAGGTTGCGAAAGGCTTCTATGCGGGTAGCGCCAGCGCGCATTTCGAGGGCCGAGAGGTAAAACTCCTGGGCAAGGTCGGGGTAGGTGCTGGTCATTTCACGCGATATACGGGCAATGGCGGCATCCACGCTCATGCCCGACTCTGTGCAGATAACCATGAGGTCGATCATGTCAGGCAGGTTGTTGCGCATGCGTTCGAGACGTTTTTTGGTGATGAAGCGCAGCAACATTTCAGGCAAGTAGTAGCCTGCTGCAGCTGTGAACAGCACAAAGCTCATGGCACGAACGACGGGTACTTGGGGTTGGGTGAAAAACAGAAACAACGCCAGTACCACAGGCAGCACCAGTGTGAGTAGGGTTTTAACGGCAAAGTAGTACTGAGGCGCGTTTTTGTTGTGAATACCGGCTTGCAAAAACTTGATCGAAACGCTAGAGCTTTGCCACCCTTCTTCCGGGAGCGAGGGTTTAGAGAGTATGTTAATGACGGCGGCTACTTTATTAGTGTTGGCCGTCCTGGGCAAAGAGGTTTCGCCTAGGGCCGAGCCTTTGCTAGCGATTTGGGTAATGCGTTTTTTGAGGGCGTTGTCGACCTTCCAATTGTACAACGCGAGCACAACTGAGGCAACAGCGGCCCCAGAGAGCACAATGGTCAGTATTTGCAGGATCGCTTGCATGGTGGGTATGGCTAAGGTTAAACCTTGATCTGGCTGATACGGTTAAGCAAAAAGGAGCCAACGGCCATGAGCCCGGCACCGATGAGGATGAGGTTATGGCCTTGGGGAGTGGTCCAGAGCGGCGTCATGTAGTGTGGGTTTATTAGCGTAATGATACCAGCGAACGCAAATGGCATACTGCCCAGTATCCAGGCTGATGAGCGTCCTTCGGATGAGAGCGTCCGAATTTTACCGCGCAGTTTGACGCGTTCGCGCACGGTTCTGGCCAACTCATCGAGTACTTCGGTGAGGTTGCCGCCAGTTTCGTGCTGGATCAAAACCGAGATAACAAAGAAATTGAGGTCGGTGTTTTGAACGCGATCGCCGAGCTGACTGATGGCATCTTTGAATGGGATGCCGAATGAGATTTCATCGAAGACTTTTTTAAATTCGTGACCTATGGGGTCGGGAAACTCCTTGCTAACCATGCCGAGGGCAGAGGTAAGTCCGTGCCCGGCGCGCATTGCGCGTGAGATGTAGTCGAGCGTCTCTGGGAGTTTGTCTCCAAAAGTCTGGCTGCGTTTGTTGGCTTTTCGAGATAACCACAGAACCGGCGTGTAGGAGATGGCAACGGCCAGCAATAGCAAGAGCAAAGCATTGGTTTGGCGCAGAAGACCCCACACTAAAACCAGCGTAAACAAGGCGAGCATGATGCCCAATAAACGCCCGGCAGAGAGGGAGCTGTGGGCGCGTCGGACGAGGTTTTCGAGTTGCTTAAATGTTTTGGAGCGCGAGCGTAGCCAAGTTTCCAGTGCACTCTCCTGCTCGCTACTGAGGCTTTGACCACCAGAGTGAACAGCGTTTTGGATGGACTGCAAACGTTGTTTTTTGGCTTTGTTGCGGGGGTCGAAAAAGTGGAACCACACCCAATAGAGCAGCAGCATGATAAGCATGACTGCCAGAAAAGCAAAGAAGGGGATCAAAAAAGTCGTCATGATTGGCAGAGGTTAGTCGTTGGCGCCGGGGTCGAACATGCCGTCACTGAGTACGATGCCGTAGGTGCGGATTTTTTCAGACACTTTGGGACGCACGCCCATGGCTCTGAATATACCTTGCACGGATCCGTCCGGGTTAGTGCCTGTGCGCTTGTAGGAAAAGATTTCCTGAGTGGTAATCATGTCGCCTTCCATGCCGCTGATTTCTTCGATGCTGGTGATCTTTCGGCTACCGTCATTTATTCGTGAGATTTGGACGATAAAGTGAATCGATGAAGAAATTAGCTGGCGCAGAGCTTTGCTGGGTAGACTGATGCCACCCATACCCACCAGGTTTTCGAGGCGGGCCAGCGCATCACGTGGGCTGTTGGCATGAACGGTGGTGAGCGAGCCATCGTGCCCAGTGTTCATGGCTTGCAGCATGTCAATCACCTCGACGCTACGAACCTCACCCAGCACGATGCGGTCGGGCCGCATACGCAAGCAGTTTTTCACAAGTGCGCGCATGGTGATTTCGCCTTTCCCTTCGATGTTTGGTGAGCGCGTTTCAAGGCGAATGACGTGATCTTGCTGAAGCTGCAGTTCGGCAGTGTCTTCGATGGTGACGATGCGTTCGTTGTGGGGAATATAGCCCGAGAGAATGTTGAGCAGCGTGGTTTTACCCGAACCAGTGCCCCCGGAAATGATGATATTGCACTTTACTTTAACCAAGGCTGACAACAGTTCGGCCATGGGGGAGGTGAGTGTGTTCTTTTGAATGAAGTCGTGCATTTGCAGGGGCACAACCGAAAAGCGCCGAATGGTGAGGACTGGGCCGTCAAGAGCCAATGGAGGAATGATAGCGTTGACGCGCGACCCATCGGGCAGGCGAGCATCAGCCATGGGACTGGATTCATCGATGCGCCGTCCCACACGAGAAACGATTTTGTCGATGATTTTCATAAGATGTGCGTCGTCGTTGAAGCGGATATCGGTGAGCTGAATGCGTCCTTTTTTTTCGATATAGACCTTTTGGTAGCCATTGACCATGATTTCAGAAATGGCTGGATCGGCAAGCAAAGGTTCCAAGGGGCCGAGACCCATGATTTCGTTTTTGAGGTCATCCACCAAATTGGCGCGCTCCTGATCATTAAGGGGGGTGACCTCTTCTTTGATGAGGGCGATAAGCAGGACTCCAAGCTCGTTGCGCAGCTGCTCAGGTGTCATGCTTTCGATTGAGTTGAGGTCGATGTGGGTGAGCAACTTTTGGTGCAACTTCATTTTGGTTGCGTAATAGTCACCCCCCGGGGAGGCATTGTTTTTTATCTCCAGTGCTGGTGCAGGCGAAGGTAGAGCCTCAACGACGAGAGGTTGTGCGGGCGCCTCAGTGTTTGAAGGCGCCGATGCAGGGGGAACTGCAACCCGTTTGCTGGAGAAATTCCAGCGAGCTATTTGATCTTTAAGCGTTGCCATAACGAAAGTTTATGATGACTGCTGCCTCTTAGGTCCGCGGCCCAGTCGACGATGGTTTTGGAAAGTTTGGATTTTGGTGCCACTTGCAAGATGGGCTGACCAATCAAGAGGGATTCCTGCACAGCTTCGAAGTCGTTGGGAAAGCGATGGTTTATTGGCCTACCAATGACTTTTTCGATTTCGGAGCTGGAGATGGAAAGATTTGAGTCAGCACGGTTGAGGATCATTTCGATGCGCGAAATGGGTTTTTCAAATTCTTTCCAGAGTTTGAGTAGCTGGCCCGCCCGTCGCAGCGATGGTAGCGATGGAGTTGATACAATGCAGAGTTCATCAAGGTGATCGAGAAGCAAGATGCCGACCTGGTCGAGAGATGTGCCAATGTCAAGCAGAATGTAGTCGTAAGAGTTTGTGGCAATATTAATGAGTTTGCTCACGCGCTCAGGTTCGATGTGGACAATTTTTTCGAACGTGGCGGGCGAGGGAATGAGGTCGAGCGTGGGGCTGAGGTGCTGCACCATGCTGTGGAGCAACGACTGGTCGAGCCGGTCGGATTGACTGGAGATGTCGACCAAATCCTGAGAGTGGTTATCTCCTGTAAGGTACATGTCAATGTCGCCAAAGGGTAACGAGACATCGACCGCCAGGACGCGGGTGTCGGGCTCCTGAGAGAGCGCAAAAGCTAAGTTGGCCGCTATGCAGGAGCTGCCATCCCCCCCTTTGGAAGAGACAAATCCAAAAACCCGACCCCGGCTAATGCTGGCAACATTGGTACGAAGGCGAGCACGTTCGATAACTTGTTGCAGGGTTTCGGAGGCGCTGTCAACAATGACTTCACGCACGCCAGCGCGCATAAGAGATAAAAATAGTTCGGGCTGGGCTTCTGGGTGCAGGGCCACGATAACGGCATGCGGTAGAGCAATACAGAGTTTCTCTACCTCTTGAATGTAATTGGGCTCAGTGGGTTCAAAGCCCACTATAAATATGATGTCTGGTTTTTGGGCTGTGAGTTGGCGCACCATGACGTCTAGCTCTCCCACCAGTCGGGCCACCTGATGTTGACCTAGTTTAAGTTGTGTATCGGGAACCTCCCAGGGCTTGGGAGAGTAAGTAACAATATTCATAGATATTTATTGTACCATTTGGGGCGCAGTGAAAGCGCCGTATAACGTCCCGCTGCCATCACCCAAGGTGAGGCCGGGGAAGGCATGCCCATCGATGAAATGACCAGTAATTGAGCTGTTGGCTCCGTTCTGATTAATGGAGACAATTTGAAAAGCGGCAATCGCAACGATTTTATTGCCGATGTATGTGCCTTGATTAAGTTGTGCAATAACAGGTACGGCATAAACTTTGCCAGGAACATTGTAATCATTAGCATCTTTATACAGGTTTGCCTTTGTGCCATTTGCTATAAAAATGGATTCACCTATTGATAAATAGTTAGTGTTTCCTGTTGTGATTAATCCATCTATGAATGAGTCGGCTTGCGTATTTCCAGTCAAGCTGGTCCATTGGCCATCACCGCCTTTTTGGACGTTTGTAATAGTCACAGTGTTTTTTTGCGAACCTGCCTTCCAATTTGAGTTGAAGAAGCTTTGACCGATGGCGAAGGGGAACATGCCCCTACCGCCCGAGGGTGCGCCTGTCACGGCAATAGCACTGGCTTGAATGTCACTTTGCGCAATACCAAAAATGGGGGCAAAAAAAAACTTCACGGGCCCGTG
>Ga0007882_10001768_pt1 | contig 12352 bp, 15 predicted proteins | sample CryBogCBH12Aug01_FD_71195 | JGI IMG/M metagenome (GOLD analysis project Ga0007882, IMG submission 71195) | Freshwater microbial communities from Crystal Bog, Wisconsin, USA - CBH12Aug09.1 | ecosystem: Environmental > Aquatic > Freshwater > Lake | place: Crystal Bog, Wisconsin, USA | collected... | reverse complement strand
CTAGGTCGGCGGTTCGAGCCCGTCCGGGGGAGCCAAGTAAATCAAAGCCTTAGGGTTAAACCTAGGGCTTTTTTTATGCCTGGAATTTTTCAGGTCATGGCGGGGTCATGTTTGCAGATGAATCTACGGTATACTTAGGCAATGCCAAGTAAGCCCAAAGACAAAAACGAGAGAACCTTTACTGTTCAATCTATAACCCCAGCCCAGGCATAGCAATGGAAATTAAGGCTCATTTTGCCCATATTGGGGAAACCATCCAAGGTGAATTAAATGGCGCACAAACCAGCATCACCGCCGCTATCGCCTGGCTAACGGATGCTGAATTATTTAATGCCCTGGTTCAAGCAGCTAGACGTGGTGTATCAGTCCGCATAGCCTTACTGGATGATGCCATTAATCGCGGGGCAGCATTGGCACGGGAAAACCTAACCGCAGCTAATGGGCATTGTTACTGGATTCCAGAAACCGGCAAGTCAGAAGGCTCTTTGCACCATAAATTTTGTGTCATTGATGGCAATATCATCATTACCGGTTCATACAATTGGACACGCAGGGCAAGCCGTGCGGATGAAAACATTATGGTGGTGCAAGGCGATTCCAAATTGGCCGCCGGGTATATTGAAGCCTTTGAGGCCTTATTGCAAAAATACGGACAGTCCGCCATTGCCAGCACCGCAGCTATTGACACCCGCTTATTGCAAAAACGTTTGCAAATTATCCTTAATTTACTCCAGCTAGAAGATTACGCAACCATCACGCAACAGTTGCCGCACTTGGAAGCTGCACGCGCCCATCAAACTACCCCGGCATTACTTGAAGCGATAAAGCAGCAACACTGGGAAGATGCCGAGCAGACGCTTAATGAATTATTGGCAAAAGGCGCGGCTTTAACGCACTATGTATCGCCGGAAAATGCCCAATTACGCTTAGTATTGCGCACCCTGGAAGCGCAAATTATCGCCTTGACGACTGAACAAACCGAAACGGAACAGTTAATCGAGCAATTCAGCAAACGGCAAAACAGCATCATTGGCGACATTCTTGGCCAATACCTGATTTTACGCGAACGGGTTTATGCGCAAAGGGCAAAAAAAACCGGTAGCCGCGCAGATAAACAAGCTTATGAAGCCGCCAAAGAAGAAAACCAAAGTTACCAACAAAGCCATGATCCCAATGCAGGCGTATCACCTTTGGATGCACTGACACCGGAACAGCAAGCAGAACTCAAGCGTTTGTTCCAGCAAGCCAATATGTTATGCCACCCTGACCGTGTCAGCGAAGCCGACAAACTACAGGCACAAGCGGTATTCGCCCAAGTGCAGCAAGCCCGCAAAAATGCCGACTTAGATACCTTGCGCCGTCTTTATAAAAATCTCAAAGAAGGCAAGCCGTTTGAAGACCTTGCTGAAATGCCTACCGAACTGGACCAACTACGCCGACAAGTGGCGCGTCTTGGCTTGGAAGTTGAGCGTTATATAGCCGCTATTCATGCGTTGCGGAACACCGAGACCTATCAAACCTTGTCTGCGCTCACTGATTGGGATAGCCATTTTACCGAAGCCCGGCAACAACTGGAAAGCGAGTGCGGGAAACTCCGTGCAGAACTGGAAAAAATGCGCCATGACCGAAACTAACAAAAACTTAACCCCGCTGGGTAATGGCGCGTTACCGGCCATCACCGAACGGCGTACTCAAATTGCTAACCGGGTACTGGGGCAACTGGCTAGCGATCAAACCGAGGCATTTTTTCGGAAATATCCTGAGTTTTTTAGACTGGTGGTTAGTAAATATTACCCATTAGACGAAGGGCTTATAGAAACATTTGCGGGTTGTTTAGATTGGGAGGCGTTAAGCAGGAATACTGCATTGCCTTGGAGTCTTGAGTTTATGGAGCTTTACAAAGATAGGTGGGATTGGCAGGTGTTAAGCTGGAACACTGCATTGCCTTGGAGCCTAGAGCTTATTGAGCTTTATAAAGATAGGTGGGATTGGTATAGGTTAAGCGTAAACACAGCATTACCTTGGAGCCTAGAGTTTATTGAACATTTCGAAGATAGGTGGCACTGGGGGAATTTAAGCGGAAACACTACTTTACCGTGGAGTATAAAGTTTATTGAACATTTTGAAGATAGGTGGAATTGGAATCGTTTAAGTAGCAATGGAGCATTACCCTGGTGTATAGGATTTTTCAAGCACTACGAAAAACGCTGGGATTGGGGCTATGGATTAAGTTCAAACACTGCATTGCCGTGGAGTGTAGACTTCATTGAGCGTTACAAAGATCGTTGGAATTGGGCTTATTTAAGTTGGAATACCGCGCTACCTTGGAGCATAGACTTCATTGAGCGCTTTGAAGACCTGTGGCATTGGAGCGGGATAAGTAGAAATACAGCGTTACCTTGGAGTATTGATTTCATTGAACGCTACGAAGAAAGGTGGGACTGGTGGAGCTTTGGCTTAAGTTATAACACAGCGCTACGTTGGAGCATTGACTTCATTGAACGCTACGAAAAACGCTGGGATTGGGGCTATGGATTAAGTTCAAACACTGCATTGCCGTGGAGTGTAGACTTTATTGAATGTTATATTGATCGGTGGAATTGGAGACATTTAAGCATGAACGCAGCATTGCCTTGGTCGCATCACTTTTATGAACGGTTTGCTGAAAAATGGGATATTCGTCGTTTTCGTTACCAAACTTACGACGGCAATATCGGCAAATTAAGCCGTGAAAAAATCATTAGATTGCTGGAAACGCTGCAACCTTCATGACAAGATTAGCAGCGAGGTAGACGGTGTTTCTTGGTCTAAATTTTCAGTATTGGCGGCATAATACACGCCAAAGCTGTTGATTTTTCGCCATGCCGTGTAAGTCGCCTCTTCGACCGCACGGATAGCCCGGCTGTCAAACCCTAGCTTGCGCCGCATAATGTTGGCGGCTTCACTCAAGCTGTCAATCACAATGTTGCTGTCAACAAATTCACCGCGCATTCGCTTCATCCCGATCAACGCTAAACCCGCTCATATCCTTATGATAATAGCCGCCGCCCAAGCTGCTGGTGTCCGAAGGTTTTGGCAAGACATTCATCGAGTGGCAACGCAACTAAATTAGGCAGTGGCAATGCTGTTTTATGAGTTTGTGGTTTGATCATGATGCGTCAACCGGCAGCTGATGAAGATTAAAGTTTACGCCAAGTGCTTTCATCGGCATAATTGGACTATTTACCCATGATGGTTTTTGAGGTGTTGTAATGAGTGAAGCTAAGCATTGTAGGCTGTTGATCTTAGGTTCCGGCCCTGCCGGTTACACAGCTGCGGTTTATGCCGCCCGTGCCAATTTGAACCCGGTGATGATAACGGGGATGCAGCAAGGCGGGCAGTTGACCACCACCACGGAGGTTGACAATTGGCCGGGGGATGTTGAGGGGCTGCAAGGCCCTGACCTGATGGAGCGGATGCGCCGTCATGCGGAACGCTTTAATACGGAAATTGTGTTTGACCACATCCATAGCGCCGATTTGTCTAGCCGCCCGTTCAGGTTGACAGGTGACGACGGGGTTTATACCTGTGATGCGCTGATTATTGCCACGGGGGCATCTGCCCGCTATTTAGGGCTGGATTCGGAAGAGGCCTTTAAAGGCAAAGGCGTGTCGGCCTGTGCCACTTGCGACGGTTTTTTCTACCGCAACAAGCCTGTAGCTGTGATTGGTGGCGGCAATACTGCGGTGGAAGAGGCTTTGTATCTGGCCAATATTGCTTCCAAGGTGACCGTTATCCATCGCCGTGACAAATTCCGCTCGGAAAAAATCTTGTCCGATAAGCTGTTGGAAAAAGCCAAAAACGGCAATGTGGAAATTATTTGGAACCACACGCTGGATGAGGTGTTGGGCGACGATCTGGGCGTGACCGGTATGCGTATTAAAAGCTTGCTGGACGACTCCAGCCAGTCGGTGGATGTGCACGGTGTTTTTATTGCTATAGGCCACACCCCTAACACCGGTATTTTTGACGGTCAACTGGACATGGTGCACGGCTATATAAAGGTACACAGCGGTATCAGCGGCAATGCCACGGCCACGAGTGTTGAGGGCGTGTTTGCTGCGGGTGATGTGATGGATTCTGTCTATAAACAAGCCATCACTTCCGCTGGAGCAGGCTGTATGGCGGCTTTGGATGCGGAAAAATACCTTGATGAATTGGCCGGTTAATTAACCCCTTGGCTGGCATGGTCGCGGGCATCCGCCAAACCGTCCGCTTGCGCCAGCCGCCCGCCTAGCTATGGCACTGACGTACTTAAACCCCAAAGACCCCGATCAGCCTTTTCCGGCGTTGGAAAAGGCTTTGGCGGAACCGGACGGCTTGCTGGCCATTGGCGGTTGCCTGACCGAGCGGCGTTTACTGAATGCTTACCGGCAAGGCATTTTCCCTTGGTATGGGCGGGGTGAACCTATTTTGTGGTGGTCACCCAACCCGCGCACAGTGGTTTTTCCGGACAAACTGCATGTTTCGCAAAGTCTGCGTAAAACCTTACGCAAGGCGGTTTATAGCGTTAGTTTTGACCAAGCCTTCAACGCCGTCATAGATGCCTGTGCCAAACCCCGTGCCAGCGATTCCGGCACGTGGATCAGCAATGACATCAAGCATGCCTATCGCCAATTGCATCAAAGCGGTATAGCCCATTCGGTGGAAACTTGGCACAATGGCGAATTGGTCGGCGGCTTATACGGTCTGGCAATAGGCCAGGTTTTTTTTGGCGAGTCGATGTTCCACGCCCGCACCGATGCTTCTAAAGTGGCTTTTGCCGGACTGGTCGGGCAATTGCTGGCTTGGGATTACCAGCTGATTGATTGCCAAGTTTACAACCCGCATTTGGCTAGCTTGGGGGCGGAAGAAATACCCCGCAGCCACTTTAAAGCGTTGCTCGACCGTTTGGTCAACCAGCCCGCCTCCCCGTTAGCTTGGCAACACCCATGACCTCAATACCCCTGATAAAAAGCCAGCCCCATCCTTGTAGCTATCTTGCAAGGCACACGGCTCAGGCCAGCTTTGTCAGCCCTGCTTTTCCGATGACCGCCCTGCTCTATTCCCAGCTGATTGGCTATGGCTTTAGGCGTAGTGGCGATGATGTCTACAAGCCCAGTTGCCCAGCTTGTACGCTGTGCATCCCCAGCCGGTTGCTGGCAAAAGACTTTAAGCCCAACCGTAGCCAAAAACGTTGCCAAAAGACCAACCACAATACCGAGGTTATCATAAAGCCGCCGCTTTATGAACAAGCCCATTACGATCTTTACCTACGTTACCAGCTCAGCCGCCACCATGAGGACGGCATGGCGGATTGTACGCCCGAGGATTACATCGGTTTTTTAAGCAGCACATGGTGCAATACCCACTTTGTTGAGTTCAGCATTGCCAATAAACTGGCGGCGGTTGCCGTGGTTGACCAGTTGGATAATGCCCTGTCAGCCGTGTACACTTTTTATGATCCTGATCTGGCAGACCACAGCTTGGGCACTTATGCGGTGCTATGGCAAGTGCAACAAGCATTGCAACAACAGCGTGAATTTGTTTACTTGGGTTTCTGGGTGGATAACAGCCAAAAAATGGCCTATAAAAGCCATTTTCAGCCGCTTCAGTTGTTAAGCAACGGGCAATGGTTTTAACACGCATGGGCTGATGGGGTTGGCACTGCCAGCCAAAATTCACTGGTAGGAATGAAACCGGCTATTTAAATGCCAACACTGGGGATTAATGCGTCCGAAGCCCATGCTTTTGCATCCGGTACAGCAACGTGTCACGGCTCAGCCCCAATAAACGGGCGGATTGGCTGCGGTTGCCGTTGGTACGGGCCAAGGCTTGGTTGATCAGGTCGGCTTCCAGGTTGTCCAGTTGCAAGCCCTTTTCTGGCAAGGCAAAGCCAGTGGTTTTGATGGGTGGTTTACTGCCCAGCACTTCGTTGGGCAAGTTGCTGGGTTCAATCACCAAGCCGGCCAGCAAAATACATAAGCGTTCGCACAGGTTACGCAATTCTCGGATATTGCCGGGCCAGTGGTACGCTTTTAATGCCTTGATGGCACTTTTGCTGAACGAAGGTGGCGTGATGTCGTGGTTGGCTGCAAACAATGTCAAAAAATGCTTTGCCAATTGTTCAATGTCTTCGCTGCGTTCTGCTAAGGTCGGCAGTTCAATGGGCACTACATTAAGCCGGTAGTACAAATCGCTTCTGAATTCACCGCTGGCGATTTGTTGGCTCAGGTCGGTGTTGGTGGCGGCAATGATGCGCACATCAACTTTTATGGCGGTGGTTTCGCCGACCGGTAGGCACTCGCCCGAATCTAGGAAACGCAATAATTTGCCTTGGACGGTCAACGGCAGAGAGTTGATTTCATCAAGGAACAAAGTGCCGCCATGAGCGGCTTGGAACAGCCCTTGCGAGCTATTGCTGGCACCGGTGAACGCGCCTTTTTTATGTCCGAACAATTCCGACTCGATGAGTCCCTCTGGTAAAGCGGCGCAATTTAAGGTGATGAATTTTTTATCGGCGCGTACGCTGGCCTTTTGAATGGCATTGGCCAAGACTTCTTTGCCTGTACCGGTTTCGCCTTTTAACAGGATGGTGACATCGGTGGCGGCGGCAATTTTCGCGCTACGGATTAACGAATCTATGGCAGGTGATTGGCCAATAATGGTTGTAAAGTGATCCACTGTTGCCTCGTTATTAGTGTTTGCCTAAATGATCGGTGAATGCCAAGGGGTTAAGCCAAGGAAGGGCTGCCAGTAATGCCAGGGCAATCATAAACAGGCCAATAGCTTGTTTAAAACGCTGCATTTTTGACAACCTGGTAAGAACACCCGTCATTATACCCACTCCCATCACAGCAGGTAAAGTACCTAAACCAAAAGCCAGCATGGTCAAGGCCGACTTGCTGATATCACCTGCCGTTGCCGATAATGCCAATGCCGTGTAAACCAAACCGCAAGGCAACCAGCCCCAAACCATGCCGAACCAATAGGCTTGCATCCGGTTTTTCACGGGGATAAGTCGGCGGCCTAATGGCTCAATCCGTTTCCAGATATGCACCCCCAGTTTTTCAATATAGGCGAAGCGCGGAAACCATCCAGCAATATACAGGCCGGCACTGGTCATCACTGCTGCGGAGAGGATTTGCAGCAAGCGGTGCCCGTGTATATCACCAAGCTGGATGGTCACAATGGTTTGGATAATGCCTGCCAATGCCCCTGCCACAGTATAGCTGGTGATGCGGCCAAAGTTATAATTGAACACGAACGGCACCAGCAAAGCTTTGTTGTTGCGTATTTCTTGGCTCAGGCTTAAGGTGAGTGTGCCAATAATGGAGCCGCACATGCCGATACAATGCATGCTGCTGAACAATCCCATCAGGAAGGCGACCAAATAAGAGTGGGTGAACTCGGGGTCAAATGCCATAGCAAGGTTGTGGGTAGGGAAGCTTAAAGGATGGCATCACAACTGAATTGGCTGAGGATTTGCAGTTGTATCTTGTCCGTCATGGCTTTGGGGTCTATGGCATCGCGGATAGGGCGACCGACGACAATGTAGTCGGCCCCCGCTTGAAAAGCTGATGCCACCGTGACCACCCGTTGCTGGTCGTCATCTTCGCGGTTGTCGACAGGCCGGATACCCGGTGTGATGACCAATAGCTGATGGCCCAGTTGTTGGCGTAACTGGGCCGCCTCCAAGCCCGAGGAAACCACCCCGTCGCAGCCGATTTGCAAGGCGCGTTTGGCGCGTGACAAAACCAGTGCCTGGACATCGCATTGGAAGCCCAAGTCATCAAGGTCGCCGCGGTCCAAGCTGGTCAATGCGGTGACTGCCAGCACTTTTAAGTCGCCTTTGTTAGCAACAGCGGCGGTCATGATGGCATCATTGCCATGGATTGTCGCCAGATCAACGCCCTTGCTGCTGAGCGCCTTAATGGCGCGGCCCACCGTGGCGGGAATGTCAAAAAATTTAAGGTCCACAAACACTTTTTTGCCGCGTTGTTTAAGCCATTCAATAAAGGTGAAATAATCGCCGCACATGAACAGTTCCATGCCCACTTTATAGAAGGTGACGGAATCGCCCAATGTTTCAACCAGCGCCTGTGCTTCGGCAATGCTGGCGACATCAAGCGCCATAATCAAACGCTCGTGGACGGGAATGGGTTTGTTGGAAAGGAATGATGGCTGCATGGCGTAAAAGAACGTTTAAAGGAGGCTATATTAACCGAACTTGATGGGGCGGTGAATGTTAAAATTACGTCTAACTCCATACCATAGAGATTTATGCACACAATCCTGATACAAATGAGTTTGCTGATGCTCTGTGGAGCAGTCTGGCGCGTGTTCAAGCCAGCCGGGCTGGATGCCGCTCAAACCCGTTTGGTGCTGACCACCGTCGTGTATTATTTATTGCTGCCAGCCTTGGTGCTGGAGGTGTTGTGGCGGGCGGACATAGGCCGACAATCGACTCAGTATACGCTATTGGGTATTGCCGCGGTAGTCTTTAGCCTGTTATGTATGTGGCTGGTAGGATTGATGTTCCGCTTTAAAAATGCGCGTATGGGAGCAATGCTGCTGGCATCGGCTTTCCCTAATGTGACCTATTTGGGCTTGCCGGTTTTACAGCAAGTTTTTGGTGCGTGGGCCAATTCGGTTGTCATACAAATGGACTTGTTTGCCACCACGCCAGCTTTGTTCACTTTGGGCAGCCTAGTGGCAAGACATTATGGCGAAGATGTGCCGCAACAGCAAAAGAATATGTTGGCTTATTTTAATGCCCCGCCTTTTTGGGCGGCAGCTCTTGCGGTTGTTTTAAACCTTAATGGCGTTAACATGCCCGATTGGCTGGCGGGATCATTGCATACCCTGTCGGCGGGGGTGGTGCCGCTGATGTTGTTTTCGTTAGGCTTGGCATTAAATTGGCGTTCACTTACGTTGGCTAACTTACCCAATGTGCTGCCGGTCATTGCAATAAAAATGGGCTTGATGCCCCTGTTCGCCTACTTTTTGGCGGGTCATCTCAGCTTGCCTGACCACTACCAAGCCGCCGCCGTGCTGGATTTGGCAATGCCCAGCATGGTGTTGGGCATTGTTTTTTGCGACCGTTACAAATTGGACAGTGCGCTTTATGCCATGATGGTGACTGTCACCACCGCGTTAAGCCTAATCACTTTGCCGCTCTGGCATCAGTTGCTTACCCGTTTGCCTGGGTTAGCGCTTATGCCACTTAACCTTAACTAGGACTGTTGCTATGCAAGCCACCCTTTATCATAACCCGCGTTGCGGCAAATCGCGCCAAACCTTGGCCTTGCTCAGGGCGCATGGGATAGAACCAATTATTATCGACTACTTAAAAACACCGCCGGATGTGCAAACATTAGCGGACATCTTGCACAAGCTGGGGCTGGAGCCGCGTGGCTTGATGCGTAAAAAACAAGCCGAATACACCGCCCTTCAGCTTGACGATCCGCATTTGACCCAGCAAGCTTTACTGGATGCTATGGTTGCTTGCCCCATTCTAATAGAAAGGCCAATCGTGTTGGTCGGTGACAAGGCTGCGCTGGGCCGACCGCCGGAAGCCGTCTTGCCCTTGCTCGAAGCGATTGGTTAATCTGTTATTCTCAGAAGACCAGCAAACAGTGTCATCAACAATCTAACCTGGACCATTATGACCACTATCTTAATTCTCTATTACTCCCGCGACGGGGCTACGGCAACTATGGCGAACCATATCGCCCGTGGTGTGGAATCCGTCGAAGGGGCAGAAGCGGTGTTGCGTACCGTACCCGAAGTGTCGGCGTTGTGTGAAAAAACAGCCCCCAGCATCCCTGCTGAAGGTGCTATTTACGCCACGCTGGACGATCTTAAAAATTGCCATGGTTTGGCAATGGGCAGCCCCACCCGTTTTGGCAACATGGCGGCACCGTTAAAATATTTTCTGGATAGCACCACTCCGCTATGGTTTGCCGGTGCTTTGGCAGGCAAACCCGCCGGACTGTTCACCTCCACTGGCAGTATGCACGGCGGGCATGAAAGCACCTTGTTAAGCATGATGTTGCCTTTGCTGCATCATGGCATGATGATTTTGGGGCTGCCTTACACCGAACACGACTTACGTGAAAGCACCACCGGCGGCACACCCTACGGTGCCAGCCATTTGGCAATGGACACGGAAGTGTTGAGCGCACACGAGAAAAACTTATGCCGTGCCTTGGGTACGCGTTTGGCCGTTACAGCTATGCGTCTTAAAGCCTAGCCATGACCATCAAAGCCGACTATTTTTATTACCTCGCCTTAACGGGTTTTTTGGGCTTGTTCGGGTTGTTGATGCTCTGGCCTACCGTGCTGGCTCCACCCACCGGCATACCGGTGGCCTTGCGCTTGTTGATCACCGTTACGCCGCTGTTGTTACCCATGCGCGGTTTGCTGCACAAACGCCGGAAACCTTGCGCGTGGGCGGCCTATATAAGCCTGCTTTATTTTGTCCACGGCAGTATAGAGGCTTATGCGGATGTGGCTGTACGCAACTATGCTTTGCTGGAAACTATTTTTAGCCTGATGTTGTTTTTTGGCGCAAATTTTTATGTCCGCCATCTGGGCAAGCAACACTAACGCGCTATGGTCGAGCAACTCCCCGTACAGTTTGAATTTCGCGCCAACCAAACATTTAATGATTATTTTGCTGGCGTTAACCAAGAAATTGTCAGCCATTTGCAAAATAGCATCCTAGCCCAAGGTGAACCGCAAATTTTCCTTTGGGGTGGTGCGGGGCTGGGCAAAAGCCATTTGCTGCAAGCCTATTGCCAACTGGCGCACCAACAAGGCTTGGCGGCGTTCTATTTCGCGTTTGGTCAAGAGCCGCCCGACCCTGATTTATTGGCCGGCTTGGAGCGGTTTGAAGTGGTGTGTTTGGACAACATCAACGCCATAACGGGCGATCCGGTATGGGAGCAGGCTTTGTTCAACTTCTATAACCAGCAACGCAGCTTGGCGCATAAGCTGGTGTTGTCCGCCCGGTTGCCGCCCGACCAGCTCAATATTGGCTTGCCCGATCTACAAACCCGACTTAATTGGGGGCTTACCTTAAAATTAAAGCCCTTACCGGATGATGATAAAATAGCCGCACTCACTTTTCGGGCCGGGCAAATGGGCTTGGAGATTTCCCCGCAAGTCGGGCAGTTTTTGCTGGCGCATTTTGACCGTGACTTGCCGACCTTGTGGGGCTTATTGGAAAAATTGGATAAAGCCTCACTGGCGGCACAACGCAAATTGACCCTACCTTTTTTAAAAAAGACCCTAAAACTTTGACAATGGCGATGAACGTTCTAGTTATTGGCAGCGGTGCGGTGGGTTCGTTTTATGGGGCGTTACTGGCAAGGGCGGGCGTGCATGTGTCGCTGTTGTGCCGTAGCGATTACGCCCATGTCAAACGCCACGGCATTACTATTAACAGCCTGTTAGGCAGTTGGCAGTTCAAACCGGCACAGGTGTTGCACTCCAGCGCCGAATGGCAAGGCCCGGCCGATGTGCTGCTGCTATGCACCAAGCTTGTTCCGGGATTAGATCAGGCTGCGTTGATACGCCCTTTTGTCGATGCCCAAACGGCTATTGTTTTTATCCAGAACGGCGTGGACATTGAGCCGGAGTTGCAAGCCGCATTTCCTGACAACGAAGTGGTCAGCGGTTTGGCATTTATCTGCTGTAACCGCATGGCGGCGGGCGAAATTGAGCATTTGGCCTATGGGCGCTTGGTGTTGGGCAATGTGCCGGGCTTTGTCAGTGCCAAAACAGCACAGCTAGCCGCGCTGTTTATCCGGGCGGGTATTGACTGCCAAGCCACCGCGGACATTGTTGCGGCACGTTGGCAAAAATGTGTGTGGAACGCCCCCTTCAACCCCTTGTCGGTATTGTCCGGCGGCTTGCCCACCTTGACCATTTTGCAAAACCAAGAAGCCTTGGTGCGCAACATCATGCACGAAGTGGTCGCCATTGCCGCCGCCAGCGGGCATCAGCTGCCAGCCAACGTGGTCGATGACAACATCACCAAGACTTATAATATGCCGCCCTATAAAACCAGTATGTTATTGGATGCCGAGCGGGGCCAGCCGCTGGAAACCGAAGCCATCTTGGGCAATGCCGTGCGTGCCGCACACCGGCTGGGCGTGGCTTGCCCACATTTGCACACCCTATACGCCTTGCTCAAGCTGCGGGAATTATCCGCTATTTGTTAAGCGCCTTGGCAAAAGCATTCGCCATGGAACTGGCCATCACAGGCTGCTGTTTAGGGGGCTTAGCCATTTTTTTATCTTCGCGGGTCACCTTATCGGTTTTAGCC
>Ga0007882_10001767_pt1 | contig 12361 bp, 13 predicted proteins | sample CryBogCBH12Aug01_FD_71195 | JGI IMG/M metagenome (GOLD analysis project Ga0007882, IMG submission 71195) | Freshwater microbial communities from Crystal Bog, Wisconsin, USA - CBH12Aug09.1 | ecosystem: Environmental > Aquatic > Freshwater > Lake | place: Crystal Bog, Wisconsin, USA | collected... | reverse complement strand
CTGAATCTGTTAATGTATCAGATACAGTAACGCGTGATACAGAAGTTGTTACATCCCCAACTGAATCAGTAGATGTAAATGTTATCGTATCAGTGCCGACGAATCCATTATTAGATGTATAAGTGTATGTACCATCAGATCCTATAGATACTGTTCCATGTAATCCATTTGATGCGGTGATTGTTTGATGATCTCCAGCTAAATCGCTTGCAGTTATTTGCCCTGTTATAGACATAGAACCTGTATGAGTACTTGTATCTGTTATTGTTGTTTGATTAGCAGCAGCTGTAATTGTGACAGTTTGTTCTTTTATTCCACCATGACCATCATTAACATTTACAACAAATGTATCTGTTCCAACATAATTTCCTGTAGGTGTATATGAATATGTTCCATCTGTACCCAAAGATACTGTTCCGTGTGTTGCTACATTATTTGTATCAAGAGTATATGTCATAGAATCATTATTGGTATCTGTTCCTGCTATTGTTCCTGTTACAGTATGACCTTCATAATTAGAACCACCAGTAATAGATACAGATGGCGAAGTATCAGCTGCAGTAGTGACATTTATAGTTTGCGTAATACTTGTTCCTCTTCCATCTGTCATTACTACTTGAAAAGAATCAGTTCCTGTATAACCTGTTGATGGTGTGTAGGTAAACGTTCCATTTTGATTTAATGAAATTGTTCCATGTGATACATTTTCATTAGTTGGTATCGTATATGTGACATTTCCAACCAACCCGCCAGTTTCTTGTGGTGTAATTGTTCCTGTAACAGATGAATTTTCTCTGGATGTTCCTACAACAGTAGTCGATGACACTATTGGATTATCATCGGTTCCTGTAATTACCACATTTACCGTTGCAGGTGAACTTGTTTCACCGTTATTGTTTATACCAACAACTTTAAAAGAATCAGTTACATTATTTCCAATCCCCAAATTAGAATCACCAACCGGTGTATATGTATATGCACCAGTTCCAGAATTTATCGTTACTGTTCCATAGCTAGTTGTTAAAGAAGATACTTGATGACCATTTGAATCCACCAAAGCATAATGTACAGTATGATTAGGATTGAGTTCAGATGAAGTCATGTGACCTATCGCAGAAGTTTCATCTGTTGGTGTAGTAATATTTTGGACACTAATAGACGGCGTGTCGTTTGATCCTGTAATAACAACATGAAATGGAGTGACTGCAGAATACGATCCCGTTGTATTATCCACAGCAACTACTTTGTAAGTTGTAGTATCATTAATTCCCAATGTCAAAGACGACTCAGATGCGGATGGAACAAAAGTATAAACTCCAGAATTTGAATTAACAGTAAGTGTACCGCTCGAATTAGTTATTGAGTTGGTTAAGGTTCCATTATTATCTAAATAAATTGAAACACTATCACCAGCAGATTCACTTGCGGCAAATTTACCAGTTACCGAACTAAAATTATTGTTAGTGGATGCTGATCCGACATCTATAGTTGGCGGCAAACGATTTATCGTTGGTGCAGTAGCAATAGAAATTGTTGATGAGTTATCAGTAGTAGTAGTCGATGAAACATTAGATGGATCGATCAATGATGTCGAACTATCAAATGGTGTACTCGTAGCAGGGAAATCACTAGATGGTGATGCAAATGCACGATGAAGAACATGATCACCAACAGCATTGGTAGTTGTACCATTCGCAGCGACAGATGTATTCCCAGCAGAATCTTTTGTTGTCGAATCTGATTTTTGTGCTGTTAAACCTGGTATATTATTTACATTCCGCTCATCTGAAGCAAAATTAGAACTGTTGGATGACGAATTATTATTGCCAGAACTTCCACCATCTGTATTTTTTAAAGATGCAGGGCCACCAGAAACAAGATTACTAACAATTGCCACATCCAAAGTCGAATCGACACTACCTATTTGAGCTTGAACTGTTGCAGAATCATTTCCACCGTGGACATTTGCCATATTTCCAATACCGCCTTGATTACCTTCAGTTGGTCTAACAACATTGAGCATTGCTGCACCAAGATTGTGATCATCAACATTTTGTAAAACAGTTAAAGTATCGAAATTTTCCGTAGCTTCTGCTTTGGCCTCTTCCATTGCTTTCTTTTCTTCAGGCGTTAAATCTTCTGCCATTTTAAATTACCTCCATTTTATACACAAAAAGCCACAGAGGTCAGTGACCTTTGTGGCTTTGTTAATATTATTTATTATGGCACCAATTTAATTAACAACCATAATAATTTTATTGTTTTAAATTTATCACACTTTAATACTAAAGTCAATAATTATCTATATTTTCTTACTAAATTTTGAAGTATCTTAACTGCTTGTGGTTCCCAAGGTTGACTCCATGTTTTGAAACCAGTTGGAATACCTTCATCTAACCATTCAGCTATTTTTCTAGCAATTGTTGGTCTTGCATCAGAATTTGCCAATTCTCCACCATGATATTCTTTACTATCACATATATCATCAAAAAGTTCATCATCACCAATTAATTTATATAACACGTCTTCTGCATTACTATAAGGAATAGGATTTGCGAACAGCAATGCCAATTTATTTGCTTTTTGAACTGTATTTGGCATTGCCCAAGTACCTTCTTTAATTACTTTTTTTCTTAAGTTTACAGATTCCATAGCATTAAGATTATTAATCATATCCGTTTCATCTTCATCTTGATGTGGTCTATTTCCTTCTACCCATATACCAACTGCTTTTCTACAGGCAGATTCAAATTCAAAATCTGCATCAGGTGGGAAATCACCCGATTTTATTTCCGGATGTGCTCCAGCAATTACTGCCCAAAATGCGTCTTGTGCATCTTGTATAACATCATCATCTTCATCAAAATCACCCCATTCTTTTAATTGAACTGACTCTGTTGCCAATGATGCAAAATTATCAATTGGTTGTGAAAGTAATTTTTTAAATTCTTCATTATTAAATACATTTGCACCAACATTTTTTAAGAATGGAACAAGTGATGCTCCAGTATTTCTTACCACCTGATCATCTTTAATAACAGGGAAATATCCTTTTTTTGTTTTTTCAAACGATTTTGCTATTGCTTCTGATCTTGGTTTAATTTGATATTGCCAATTTCTTGTTCCTTTAGATTGGCTTCCATTGCGTTTTCCCCATGTCACAATGTATGTTCCTCTGCATGATAAAATGGCCCATATTTTATCTGAGTCGCTTGATGCGCCTTCCCATTTACTACTTTGAAACCACAACGCCATGACTACCGAAATTTCTTCTGGTTTAATATCTGCTACAATTGAATTTGGTGCAGTTGTTCTATCAGCAAATGGTGATATTCCGTCACCTGCAAAAGTCAACGAATTTGGATGATATTCATTCAATTTTGATTCAATAACTTGAAGACGATTCATTAAACCATCCAATGATTTTAACACTGCGTCTTCTGATATTTCATCTTTTGCATCTTTTACCTGATTCGCAGTATCTTTTTTTAATTTTGCACGAACTGGTGTTCCATCTTTTTTATGATATGTGGATGAATTTTGTGTTCTATCATTCATTTTACGATAATCTGCATCGCCTTCAGATATTTTTTCAGATTTCTTTTTATCAGTCATTTCCTTTGCTATTTTTTTAGCAGCTGCTTCTCCTCCGCGAGGACCACATTCATAACAAAATCCGGAAGAAGATCCAAACACACACCATGTTCCATCATCTTCTTCAGCATAAAAAGATTTATCTTCTTTCATTGCTTCAGATTTGGTCATTGTCTTTTTACTGCCTGGTTTTTCCATTATTTTTGCTTCGGCAACATTTATAATCGAATAACCATTTCCTTTTGCTGTTTTAAATTTATTTGCAGCAGATCTTGGCGATACTGCTTCAACTATGGTTTTTTTCTTTTCGCCAGTACCGGCAACTGTAAAATAAACTGTGAAATTTTTCTTATTCATTATAAATCCTCCAAAGAATATCATTTAATTTATTTATCATTTTGTAAAAAATTTAATAAATAATATCAAACGATTGTTGTGGAGATAAATTATGTCTAATGCTGAAGATATTAGAAAAACATTAAATAATTTTAATATGATTTTGGAAGATTATGCCGATACAATAAAGACCTCAAATAACATTACTGATTTTAGCATCACAAAAGATGGTAAAATAGATGTAAAAACATTTAATAAAACACTTGCCAATTCTACAGAAACCATAATAAATGATTTAGCATACATATTAAAAAATATTATGCCGATGTATGACGAATTACATTCAAAAATAAATGGGCTTCCTTCTGCTAACGATATAACAAAAGATTTACTGAACGTAATCAAAATTATAAAGAATATTAAATCGATCAATGAAGATACAACAGCAGAAAAAGTATTTCATGCGTTTGAAAACACAAGAGCAAAAATAAAAGTTTTTGCAGATACATTGAAAGAAAGAGGAAAACTTATAAAAAACGAATCTGCGAAAAATGCTCTGAGATTATTTTATTCCGCACTAGTCAAAGCCCATAACACATTAAACTCCACTCTTGATCCTATAGAAAATAGGATCAAGAGGGAAAAAAGAAATAGTTAAGGCCCAAACAGCCAACCACGTTTACCATCTTGAATTTTATGCAATTCAATCTTAATTAAATCGCATTCAACATCAAGCTCTTTGTTAAAACGCTTTACATCTTCCGGATCATCATAATCAGGCGGATCGATAAATTTTTCATGCTGGCTATAAGCCACATTTCCGAGGAATGGTGATATATTTTTTGGAGATGAACCATCGCCACGATGTTGTCGTAACCAGCTCGTACAAACATATTGCAAATGATTTATAAATTCAACCATGATGTGACCTACCTTTTTAAGTTCAATATCCATCATATACCTTATTTGAATTTTGTCAACAATTTAGTTAAGATGCTTTCCATCCACAAAATACCGAATACCATATTTCATCAAATCATCAATTCCATAACCATGATCTGTTTTCATTTCCCGATCAATTTTGTCGTTTAAACGCTGCAATTTTTTCATGGAAAGATCACTATGTTGCATCACTTCATGCAATGGTCTCGATACGCCAAAGGTAGTTCCACTAGTCTGACAATCAGGATCATCATTGAGATCATAATAAACTTCGCGTCCATCAGATAAAGTCTTCATTTTTGGTGAAACTTCTGGCTTAACAACCTTCTTTTTTCCAAATCCAAACATAATACACCTACCTTTTTTATCTATAATATATCATACACCTTATTTAAGGTTTGTCAACATATTATAATAACTATCATAAAGCATTTATTTGTGCAACTATTTCATCTTTAGACATTTCGTTTTTGAGTCCACTTCTTAATAATGCTTCTGCTAATCTATCTTTAATTTCATCAATTTTATCAGGATATTTGTTTTTAACAATACCCCATAATTTTTCAAAAGTATCAATATCAGATAGATTATATTTTTTACCAAGTAGCATTTCAATTACTACTTCAGGAGTTTTTATATATCCTATTCTTGAAAACCTCGGAACTTTATTAATATTGACAACCATACCAGTATCAATCATTTTCCCTAGTTGTGTTTCCCATACATCCGGATCGACTTTAGATGTTCCTTGTTTTAATCTAATTTCCCATACTCTATGTAATCCCTGTTCCAGATCATATTGTAAACCACATCTCGCAACACGTTCACCAGCAGCATTGTATGCTTCAAAATCTTTTCTTAGTTTTGCTAAAAGTCCCATCAACGTACTTATCCAAACTCCTTTATATGGCGAAACATCCTTTCCCGGACTATGATGACTGAATTTTAACCATTCTGCATCACCATGAATAAAATCAACCTGAACCAAACCGTTTGTTATATTTCCCAAAATTGGCCAAGCAACATTTATTTGACCACCAGGCAAACCATCAGTAACAACATATTCAGCACCAAGTTTTTGTCTGACTATCGCAGCTATATTATTGAGTACAGATTTTGGAAATGCTATAACCAATTTTGGTGCAAACGGAACATAATACTGTTCAGCATTAACAGCAATATCAATATCGCCGGATGTTGGTCCCTTTAAAGTAGAACCCATCAAATGGGTTAACAAATAATTATAATCAATTCCAGGAATTTTTAAGTCATTGGCAATATTTTTTAATGTTGGTTTAATTTCGTCTCTATTAATTCTTCTAATTAAATTATCTATATCAGGATTTTTAAATGCATTACCACCTTCGTTAATTATTTCATAATATCTCATAATAATTCCTAATCTATAAATATATAGTATTTATATTGATTTAAATATAAATCCGTTGTAACATATTGTAATAATTCTTGATTGGATAATTTAATGATACTTGCAGCAATCCTCGGATTTAATGAAATATCCAAAAAAATATTTCATAATTTAAGCACTTCAACATTTATAGAAGTTGTCATTTACGATGAACGTTCACATAATTACGAAAGTACCTACTGTACTAACTACAATAGTCCACTAGATGTTCAAAATATCTTATCAAGAAAAAATGTAATTATAACAACGTTAACACAAAAAACATTATATGATACTGCCTGCCAGTCTGCAGGCAAATTACTACTTTCATGGAAACAAGTAGAAAATTTCACACCAGAAGATTTGAGAAATTTATTAAATCGATCTTAAAATCATTCTTGCAGCAGCTGCTTTTAGTAAATTATCCGGATTGTTATTATTAATTAGTTTCGTTAATAATTTTCTATTGTTACAAATTTCATCACCAACTATTTCTTTTGCTTTTTTGGTGGTTCCAATCAGTTTTTCATATTTTTCAAGATCCACCAACTGATATTCTTTTAATTTACTTTCACCAAGTTTTCTTCTAAAAAACCCTCTTTTTATAAAATATTCAATGTCGTTATAATTATCTAAACTATAATGTGATAAATCTTCTTCTGATCTTAAATCAATAAGAACGATATCAGGAATTAATGAATTGGTAATCCACTGCAATGTTTTTTGAGCATCTCTTAAATCTGCACATTCCATACAAACACTATTATCATTTTGTTTAATAACAACTCTTACCCAATGTTCATTTAACATAAATGTCATTAAACCTTCATCATAACTAAAATATGCTCGTTTAGAATCATTATATGCACCATATTCTCTTGTTGCTATACTATTTTTATTAATTATATTTTTTGTGTATCCATATTTTTGAGAGTTGTCAAATACATCTATACAATGATGTTGCATGGAAACTTTTACTGCCTGTTTGTTCTTTGTGTTGTACCACCATTTACCTGATGTCACTACTTCTTCATTTAAACACTGTTCTTTTAGGAATCCTCTTTTTATAAAAAATTCTAGATAATCATGTTCGAGAACACCCTCTTTATATGGATTATAAATTCTATACCATACTGATTTTATTTTAAATTCTAAAGAATTTAAAAATGACTGTAATATTCTTGTTGTTTTAGCATCAACAGATAAATCAAGATTATTTTGAATGCTGAATTTAACCCATCCATTTTCGATCATCCAGTGAGTAATATCATCACACTCAGATATATCAGAATCTACATCTACATACTCATTGCGTTTAATTAATGATTTTACTTCCTGCGAAATAGATATTATATCATCAGTGGTCAAGCCAAATTTTTCTGGATAATAAACAACATCAAGATTATGATACATTTTTTGGAGATAAACAAAACCTTTATTTGTATTCCACCAGCCTGCTTTTCCTCTAAAATTGGCAATTGTTGTTTCTTTGATAATATCAATATATTTCATAAATTTTCACATAGTAAATTGTTATACTATCTATATTTATTATCAACCACCAACTTGAACGTCCATACTTCCTGTTATTACCATTCCAGATCCACAACCCACTAAATCACCAATTCTACCCTGTGGCAATGATCCAGAAAATACAGTCGATGATGCTGTTGCCAGAATTCCAGGGTGACATCCCAATAATGGACAGCAGTGTGGTGGCCACGCATCAGTTAAACGATGGGCAGGACGTCCATTAATCATAACTGTTGGCGCCCCCTGAATATTGGGTCTTGGTGGCCAACATTGATGTCCCGAATCTATGTCTGCGAGTCTTGCTGCACCTGGACACATTTAAAATTTCCCTTCACTAAACATTTGATTGTCACCAAAAATTTTCCATCCATCTGGAAGAATAACCTTTCCGTCTTTATCAAAATTTATTGTCCAATCCCATATTTTACCATCTAGTTCATTAATCAATTTTAATGTTTGTAATGGCTGATCATTTTGATCCACATCCGAATTAAGCCAAACCGAATAAAGATAACCAGGTCTATTAACATCTTCAGTTCTACCAGATGTAATCTGAATATTTTTATCAGAAGATAAATGCACACTTTCTGTAAAATGAATTTTCAAAGAAGAATCAATTATTATTTTTCCCTTATTTACATGCACCGGAATATCAAACATATCAAGAAAATAATTTAATATTCTTTCTTTCAATTTCGGTTTATTTTCGGTTTTTATTTTAGTATCAACAAAATAATTTATCATTTTAATCCTTAAGACGATTGTAAAATAGTTAATGCCAATTGTGAAATACAACTACTTAAAATTCCCTGCAAATTTGTATTTTGCGACATATTTATAATGGCGTTGCATCTAGTCATTTGATATATGGTTTCCATCGTTGTTCCCATAGGAAATGTTGGAGGCTGAAGCATTTGCTCTGAAAATGCCTGTCGTTCTGCAGTAATAAGATTTCTAATAGAAGACGTTATATTATTTAATTTCAATACGAAACCATAAATTTTAGCATGATCTGATAAATCTGGTATCTGAGAACACAATTGATTTATTTGATTAAGATACAACTGCCCCAAACCTCCAAATTTTTCAGGTATTATCGAATAAAATAATTGTTCAGTGTGGGCAGCAGAATTAATAATGGCCAACGTTGGATCTGTTGGAAGCGATACATTTTTTATTCCGTATGTATCAAGTAAATTAGACAACGATTTTATTTGTCCATATGTCTTTAATTTTCTCAAATTTGTTTCTTGCGGGTTTATATCAGCACCATACTGCGAACCATACGATGTTGTTAAACCCAATGATGGTGTAGATAATGGCGTTGAACTTTTATTCTGCGATGACACAAATCCATACATAGATGCATCTGTATTTAATACTGTCATTATATCATTAGTATTATTCGACTGACCCGAAGCATTAGAAACCTGTTTAACATCTGTTGTATTGAATAATTGATTTATACTTGTCCCAACACCCATTTGCTGGATGTTCTGCGTATAAGATTCAGCTAACCCTGACAATTCGATTAAATTATTAATTACTCTATTGGTATGATTTGCCAGACATCTGGTTTCGATAATTAACGTCGAATTACAGTCACCAATAGCACCAATCATTTTTTTTAGAGCATCAAATAGTTCTTGTTTTCCATATATTGATTGCAATTCAGATATTACCTGACCATTTTTAATATAATCAGACGTCGGAATAGCTTTTCCGTATGAATCCAATACTGGATTTCCCGCAGTATCCAATTCAACAGGTGGCAAAGTAATCGCATCAAATGCTGATTTTGCCTGGACCAATACAGACATTAAAATAGAAGTTGTCGCTGTTATATGCAGCGGATTTACCAGTATTCCGCCTTCTATCAGTTCGGATTGAAGACCTCCTTTAGAAGAAACAAGTAATCTAAATAATGCTCCTGCTTTAGGATTTACTACTATATTATTTTGAGAATCCGCCACTTTTAACTCCGCTTATCCCATGACTGTGTTTTGCTTCTGGTGGTTCAGTAATAGGGACAATTCCTGTCGCCTCTTTAAATTGCTTTGCTGCATCCTCTCTGGCGAGGACAATACAAACATATTTTGACTCACTAATTTTAACAACTTCGCCATCACGTATTCCCAATAAAAATGGGGCAAATGCAACAACTGGCTGTGATGTTGAAATTATTTTGTTGGTTAATTGATCATGATGTTCATGTTCAACCATTTCAAGAACCATCGATACAGGATTAATTATTTTAACATAATCCTGATGAATTTCTTTTAATTTTGCTATTATTTCTTCGCCAGATAATAATTTAATTGATACTATATCACCAGGATTGAAAGAATTATTTTCTTTTAACATTAAACACCTCATTATTAAAACCATATATTATTTATATTATTTCTTCACACACATCATTTATAGTCAATACAGTCATCATACATTTTTGTCCTCATCAATTGTCAATTTAAAATGAACAGCTTCATTTTTATTTTTAAAAATCCAGTACTGCGGCGTAATCATTACAATTTCTTTACAGTTCTGTGATATCCATGCCCATTGTTTTAATAATTCCTTTTCTATTTTTTTTGCGGTCGTGAAAGTAAAATTTGTCTTGACCATAAATCCAGAAATATATGATGAGTCAGGTTGTGGTAATACTGAGTCACAACCAAATATTGTATTATAATCATTCATCCATTTATCAAAAAAATCATATGTTTTTTTACTTCCAAAAGCCAACAACTTATATGGATAATGTAATGTATTTTTATTGTGGTTTTTGTCATTCTGATTGTCTGTTAATAAAGCATAATCTTTATATTCATCGCCATTAATATATGCCCAAATAATAATTCTCCACATTAATATTTCATCTATTTCTTTACTATAGATTATAATATTTTCATTATAATCTATTTGCCCTTTTAGTAAATCCTGCAGATTTATCTCATTTGTTGAAATTCCTACAGAATAGGGATAATTAAGAGGCATAGTTATATTTGACAAAGACGAAATCATTGTTGTTGTCAGTGATGAAATATTATTAGTTGTTAATGTACCATACGGAGCTGTAGAAATTGTATGGGATGCAGGAACGTAAATTCCGTTTGCTGCTAAAGTTGTAGATGTTGTCATTAATCACCTCATAATTGTATTTGATAAATTATACAATCAATAAGATACTAAGTCAAAATTATAAAAGATTGCTATAATTAAATGTTATCTGTCCACCACTTTTTGCTGCACTTAAACCTGGTGTAGTTGTTGTTACTGTTTGAACTCCAGATTTAGGTCCACCAGTAAGATCAACAGTTAATAATACAGGAGCATCTGGATACAAATTATTATTTCTTTCAGAAATCAATCGTCTGTATTCAATATACTCCACATCTGATTTATTTAATTTAACATAAGACATAAAATCTTTTGGTGTTTTTGCTGGAATATGTTCATATGATAAAATATTTGAGTTATGGCGAATAAAAATTAGATCACCATATTTCAATTCAATCAAAAACTCTTCGGTTTTTCCATATTTCAACCAATAATTATCTGCAAACATATAATAAACATCACCAAAATCATTATGAATACTTTCTCCTGGTAAAATATCATAATTTGTTTTTGTAATTAATGAATCAGCTATTTTTTCAGCTCGTAAAATGGCTTCGTTATTAATTTCTTCTTGTTTAACTTCCAATAATGCTTTGATAATCCATTTACGTTCATTTAAATTTTTTATTTGCTCAATATCCATAACTGGAACATTATCTATCAATTTTTGAAGTTGTGGTTTCTTTTTTGCAGTGTCTCTTAAAAATCTAGCATCACCTCGATACCCTCTTGCTTCTATTGCTGTACAAGGGGTTGCTAGAATACAGTTTTCATCTCCTGATCTATTCATATTATTATCCTTTATAAATACATAGTATAATTATTTATTTAACTGGATTTTAATATGTCACTTAATTGCAACGGTTCCTCATATATAACAACAACAGTAACGAACATGCCCAACACCCGCGCGGCTAAAACAATGTGCTGTTGGGTCAATTGTTCCGATTTTTCATCAACTGTTAGAAGTTGGCTAAATTTAGTTTGGACTACATCATCAGCAAGTCAATTCGGTTGTAGATCAGATGGATTAGTCGGCGTTTGGGATTACGGTGGAAACTACATGGTAAGCACAACAGCACCAGCAACAAATACATGGTTTCACATGGCTTATACATGCGATGGTAACAAAAGTCATTATCTATATATAAATGGCGTTTTGGTAAATTCAAATACAAATTATCAACAAACTATAGCTGCAGTAACATCACTTCAAATTGGTGGCAATCAATGGGGTGAATATTTAAGTGGCTACATGGACGACATCAGAATATATAATAGAACACTAACAGCAAACGAAATTCTATCTATCTATAGCACAAAAGGAAACGATCTTATAGTCTATGGTTTAATATCTAGATGGTTAATAACAGGTGTTGCAGGTGCATCACTATCATCTATTACCGATTCTGCATATTCCAAGAACAG
>Ga0007882_10001765_pt1 | contig 12366 bp, 17 predicted proteins | sample CryBogCBH12Aug01_FD_71195 | JGI IMG/M metagenome (GOLD analysis project Ga0007882, IMG submission 71195) | Freshwater microbial communities from Crystal Bog, Wisconsin, USA - CBH12Aug09.1 | ecosystem: Environmental > Aquatic > Freshwater > Lake | place: Crystal Bog, Wisconsin, USA | collected... | reverse complement strand
AATATGAATTTATATCAGAAGATGGAGCAATAAAGTTATACAAATATCGTAAAAAATTAGAAAGATATATAGCATATGAGTTTTACAGTTAAATTAAGGAGTAAAAATCCTAGCGCAAGAGATTTAAAGATTGGTCTAAGTAATATATTATGCAGTAGACCAATAGTAGTTAGATTGGGCAGCAGAACACCAATCGAAAAAATATTCCCAAGAAGTCATTCAAGGGCAATAGAAATTAATTCTATTGAAGGGATTACAAATAGTAGAGATAAACTATTGATGAAAAGATGTTTTTCCACAGAAGAAGTAAAAACTGCAAACTGGGGAGCATTATCAGAAAATAGATTATGGAATAACTTCCCAGCAATAATTAAACAAAGAGGGTCTCATGGGGGAGGAGGTATTTATATGATAAATAATTTTGAAGAACTTAGTGAATTTCTCAGAAATCATTTAAATGTAAATAATTACATCATTGAAGAATATAAAAATTTCACTAAAGAATATAGACTACATGTTACGAAAAATGGATGCTTCTACACTTGTAGAAAAATGCTTAAAAATGATGCTACCGATCGTTGGCACCGTCATGATAATAATTGTGTTTGGATATTGGAAGATAATCCATTATTTGAACGTCCTAGTAATTGGAATGAAATTGAAGGGGAATGCGTTAAGGCATTAAATTCTGTAGGGTTAGATACTGGAGCATGTGACATAAAAGTTCAATCAGAAAAAGGCAAGAGAAGTTCATTTTTGCCAGACTTCATAATTATGGAAATAAATTCAGCTCCATCAATGGGAGAAATAACAACAATTAAATATTTAGAAAAATTGACCGAAATTATAAGCGAATATGACACCAAATAGCTTTTTATTGACAACAACAATTGGATCAGATAACGATATATCTAAAACTAATTTATATTATGACTTTAGGGGATGTTCTGAATATGTTGCTCAATCATGGAAACACTTAAATTATGTATCATTACCATTTTTTATTTTATCTTCACTATATAAATGCTCTGAATTTAATTTAATAAGAAAAATATTTGGAGATAATTATTCTGCTAAAGAATATATGATCGATTGTATTAATATGATATATTTATTTATAGAGCCATTAAATACAAAGGCCGGTAAACCATTGTTTGAAATATTTAAGTTTAAAGATTTACCAAAAGATAAAGAATTATGCAATACGAATTTTAAATTAATTAAAGATAAAAATGGCATAAGAGAACAATCATTATTTGATCCAGATTATCCATTTGATGCAACAGAATTTAATCCAGAAGATATTATTGGAATAAAAACAAATTGTATAGATATTAGATTATTAGCTAATGCACAATCAGACTATTCTAATCCAAAAATATTATCTATAAATTGTAGAAAAGTACAAATAGCGCATACTGCATTAAGGTTAATCTATTCTAATGGATATAAAATTATGCAATATGCTTTAATACTTCATAAGAAATATGGTGTAGATGCTTATTATGCATTATGGTTAGCATACAATCTTAAATATTCATTTGATAGGAATAGTTCTGGATATGGAGATTTATTTCAATATAATGGTGGCTATTGTTCAAAAGAGAAATTTATAAATAGATTTTTTAATCAAATGTATAATAATGCTGTAATGCAACATTTTAAAAAAGAGAAAGATACATTATCTGACTATTTAAATATTAATACTGAGATAAACTCTTATGATATTATATCTATATGTTTAAAATTAGGGGTTAGTGACGAATTATCAATAAATGAAACATTAATTAAAGATAATATTAAAGAGTTCTCAGATAAAATCAATGATTTATTAAAAGAAGCGGCAGAATCTATTGATAATAATTTTGATAAAATAACATTTATTTTTACAAAGAAATTATTTAATTCAGTTGTATTAAATTCTAATTATGCAGGTATTATGCCCCATAAAAGTAAATTACGCAGAATAATTTTTAAAGATGAAAATGAGATTGCATTATCGATATTAAGTAATAGTAAATTTATAGAAATAAAATAATATGAAATTTTTAATAGGAAGTGATCCAGAAGCATTTATTATTAATAACAATAGTGGCATAGTGGTGTCGTCAAAAAGATTTACAAATGGTACTAAGCATGAGCCAGAAGAACTAGGCAATGGATATGCATTATTAAATGATAATATTTTAATTGAGGGGAATGTTCCTCCGGCGTCTAATAGGGAGGAATTTATTGATAATATGTCTAGATTATGGAATTATATGAATGATAGAGCAAAAACGAGAGATGCTCATCTATATAATGCAGACTGTATGACTATTTCTGAAAAATTATTCGATACCGATGAAGCAAAAGAATTTGGTTGTTCATCATTTAGAGATGCATGGAATGAGCTTGTAGAAATTGAAACGCCCCAATTAAACGGTCTAGATCGTGTTGCGGGCAGTCACATTCATTTAGGTCTAAATAATGCTTCGGATAGTCTTAAAATGGCAGTAGTGAGGGCCTTTGATATATTTCTTACCCTTCCTGCAATTGATATTTCTGGGATGAATTATAGAACTTCCAATTTATATGGAATATTAGGAGCATGCAGAATAAAAGACTATGGAGTAGAATGTAGATCATTAGGAGGAACATTTTTTAATCCAGATTTCTTTGAATGGATTTATGATAGAGTAGAATTAGCAATTAATTTTGCAGTTGAAAATGAAGAATTATTAGTTAATCTACCATCAATAACTACATATATTGGAGAAGAAAGAATAAATATTGTCAAAGAGTACGAAAAATTATTAACTAATTAATTATTAAATATGTGTGGGTTATTCGCATGGTCAAGCAATAATAAAGACAACTGGAATCCATTGAATAAGTTCAAGTTTGAATTACTTGGGATTGATATGGATTCCAGAGGGGGAGATGGATGTGGAATAGCATATGATAATACTGTTTGTAAATCTGAGGAAATTAAGAAATTTGAAGAGATATGGAGAGAAAAAAGTTCTTCGATCCCAGATGATCTAAAATTCCCAGCAATAATTGGGCATGATAGAAAAGCATCAGTTGGAGAAAAATCATATGCTAATACGCAACCAATATTCTTTGAGGATAGAAATGATGATAATAATATACCAGTAATATTAGCTCATAATGGCACATTATTAAATCATGAAGAATTATATAAAAAGCACAATGCAGAAATTCATTATAAATTAGATACTTCTAAAATGTCAGATAGCCAAATGCTAGCCTTATTATTAAATAAGGTTGGCTGGTCTATTTTAAATGAATATATTGGATGTGCTGCGCTATTATATATGACAGCAGATGATCCTGGAACAATGTATGTATACCATGGTAAGTCAAGTACTAGAAAAGGATATGTAGAATCAGATGAAAGACCATTATATTATGCAATAGAAGAAGATAATATCTGGTTTTGTAGTACTAGATTTGCATTAGAAAAGATTATTCGAGATAAAACTACAGTAATTGAACTACCATTTAACAAAGTATTTAAAGTTGTTGGGAATTCAATGACTGAAGAATATATTGTCAATAGGAAAGACGCTTATCAAATGGAATTTGCCACTATTAATACATATAAGAAATCCACATGTGATTATGATGATTACGGTTATGATGGTTATAGATATCCTTATTATACTGCAGATACATTAGAAAACAGAAAATCAAATAAATCAAAAAATGGTCAATTAGAACTTTCAATCCCATCAAAGAATAATGCTATTAAGCTTAGCGAGATTGCTTGCATGTATAGACCTAAAGATCAATTATTCTGGGATAAAGGCGTATTCTTGATAGACGAAAAACCTGCAGATGGACAACTCATAATGAATATTGCTGGGATAATGTACAATGGTAATACTAAACAAAATGATTTATATACATTTTATTTTTGGAAAGGCAATATGGTTAAGACTAGACAAGATTATATTGATATAATTGAGTTTGAGGATGAGCATAGAGATGATATGACATTAAGTTCTGTATACAGAAATGTTGCAGAATCATTTGTATATCCATATTATATACCTAAAGAAGCTGGAGGGGATAATGATTTACTATTTGACAATAATGCTGTTAATAAAGGAGTATGTGATAAGTTATTTAATGGTGTAATACATCCATTACTCACTACTAAAGAGATAACATTCAAGAATGGAGAAGTATCTTATATATTTTATAATGCATCATATTTAAGAACAATAGAATATGTAAAGTATTCTGATAGATTCCCGGAAGAATTTGCAGAATGGAAATATTATCACGATCTAAAAATCAAAGATAGAGATAAACAGAATAATGAAGTTGACAATATCAATGATATTACATGCGAATGTCCTGTTTGCGGGAAAATAAATTCTAATGAATGTAAAACATGCCATGGACTTGGAGTAGTGGATGGGAAATATATTGATGATCAGATGAAGAAAATGTTAGAACATGCAGAGTTGGTAATTGCAATGACTGAACAAAATAAGATTATTGATATAATTAATAATATGGTAGAAGATGGTATAAATATATTAGAAGAACCAAATATTCTAAGCACAAATGATAAATCACTTAAGAAATTACTAATGATAAAAGAAATAATTAATAATGAGTGAATCAACAGTAATAACATACAATAATATGCAAGAGTCTAGAGATGCTTGTGTATTTATTAGGGGTAAATATTATCACAAAGAAAGGGATTGTTATTTTTATAATGGTATATATTATTCTCCATTTAGCAGGTATTTAGTATTTGATCATGAGGCTCAAAAAAGAGTTCATATATTATCTGAAGAATTAAATTATGGATTAGTAGATATAAAAGATAATAAATATGTTTTAGGACATTATTCTAAAAATATATTGAAAAATTGTTATTTATTTCTTCCATCTTCAATTAGCGAAAAGGAGCGTAATGAAATTATGAAATCTGTTGAAAATAATAACTCTATTAATCCATCAAATGTTTCAAGTATAACAGAAGGATCTTCAAGAAGAAGTATGGCTGATATCGTTAGAAGAACTTATCCTGAACCAGCAGACAGAGAGGTAGATAGATATGAGTTTTTACATGATGAGCCAGATGATCTTATTAGTGATAATTATAAGCTAATTAAATGTATGGATATTGAGAAATTTATCGATTCTGGCATGTCGATGTCAATGAATAATGACACTCTATGTGCACCGGAAGATATATCATTGTATAATAAATTCAATAAACTAGCATTTAATAAAATATCTGCAGTTAATCAATATGATTTTAATCTTGCATATAATTGCGAGGTTATGATGGATACATTTCAATCCGCATATAATAATCATGAATTTAATATATCCAAAAATATCATTGATCTTTCTAAATATGTTAAGAAATATACATTCGGTATTGAATATGAAACTTGGGACGGTAGATTAAATACACATATAGCAGCAATGAATGGACTAATTCCAGTTAGAGATGGGAGTCTTAGACATGATAATATTTGCGGATTTGAATATGCATCTGTTATCATGAGTGGTGCTAAAGGTCTTACATCTATTAAATCTCAATGTGAGCAACTTAAAATCTTTAATACTTTTAATGAAAAATGTTCTATGCATATTCATGTTGGATCAATACCAAGAACAAAAGAAAATCTTATTAAATTATATAAAGCGTTTTATTGTATTCAAGATTCCATTTATTTACTATTCCCATCATGCTTAAGAAACACTGGAGCATATAAGGTTAAGGATTATTGTTCTCCATTGCCAGCACTTATGCTGGATGAAAATTCAATAGTTAATTGGCTATCTGATGGAAATGAAAATTTCAATAAATTTGGCAGAGATCATCCTAAAGATCAAGGCGGTAGATCTAAATGGAATTGCCATAGTAGATATAGTATCTGTAATCTTAATAATTTTTATTATACTAGTAGAGGAACTGTTGAGTTAAGAATATCTACTCCAACATTTAATCATAATAAAATTGTAGCTCTATTAATTATTATGTGCATGATTATAGATTCAGCAGTTAATAATGATAAATATTATACAGAAGTAGAACAATTAATTGCAGAAAATTCTATTGGAGAAGTTGCTAATTGGCTATTAGTATATGTAGATTTCAGAAAGTCTACATTATCTAAAGCTACAATTACCGACAAGGGTATTAAATATTTTGAAAATATGAGTAATGATGAAAAAACTGGAAATAGACGAGAACTTTTATAGAAAATTATATATTAGTACCGATGAATTAGCAGATATTGCTATGATGGGAGATCAAGGAGTTCTAATTAATGATATGTTAAAATATAATGATGTTAAAAAGGCAATAGAATGTCTTAATATAATTTCAATGAATGAAAAAATGTATCCAGAACTACCTTTCCTTCCATTATCATATTGTGACTTATCGGATATTAAATGTGTGATTATTGGCGGAACTCCAGATCCTACAATATTGAAAAATTGGACTGGAAGTGCATATTCTTACGATATTAAAAATTATAAGTCATTACTCCACTCAAAAATAATTCATGATATAGTTGGCAAGCTTGGGGCTCCAGATAAAATTGAAGGAGACTTTTACAAATTGCAATCTAAGGGAGTGTTAATGCTTCATGAAATGATGTGCGCAAGTGCTGAAAGTTTTAATCAGTGTAGAGATTTATGGTATCCAATTATTCATAGGTTATTAAATTATATTTCAAGAACTGATGCTAATATACCAATAGTATTTACAAATATAATGGCTCAAAAAATATTTGGACCATCGATAATTGATTCTTTTAATGTATTTAATTTGAGACTAACTGATATTAAGGATTTATCATCTGTTCCAGAGCAATTTGAAATGATTGAATATACAACGAATATAAAAATTAAGAAAGAAGATCGAATAGACTTTATTAAATTAATAGAAAAATGAGTTTAACAAAAGAATATGTAGCAAGCCTACAATCATTTGAGACAGAGGAGGCCTATAGGGCTTCTTCTTCTCTAAATTATAGCATGTTAAAAAATATACCTGATGGCCCAGAATGCTTAATTAAAGATGTTGGAACGTATGCTCCAAATGCTTTTGCAATAGGAAATTATGTTGATAGATACTTCACTGACAGGGAATCTATTGATGAATTATACGAATTAGCTAAGCCAGTCATAGAATTGCCTGAATCATTAGAAACATTATATCAAATAATGCAAAATAATGGTAAATATGAGCCATCAATAGAAGAATGTATATCATGCTGTAGAGAAAATGGATTATGGTCATCTATTAAAGACGATGATAAATTAAAGTCTAGATTTACTGATGCATTCTTTGATAAACTTAAACAATCAGAAAATAAATCAGATAAAATACAATTAACAGTAGATCAATATTCACAGGCACTGGCATCAATAGACAATATTGAAAAGAATGAAGACGCTATAAAATTAATCACTCCTACAAACGATCAAATAGTATTTCCTCAGTTTAAATATGAATTTGATATGTTAGTCCCAAGTGGCAAAATGTATAGATTTAGAATTATGATAGATCTATTAATCCTAAATTGGGTAACACAAAAGATATCTGCAGTAGATATTAAAACTGGAGCAAATGAATCTCATAAATTTGGAGACCAATTTAAAAAATATAGATATGACATACAAGGAATATTATATTATTTTGGATTATTAGCCTTCAGAAAGCAGTATTTCCCTGAGTGGAACAAATGTACTCCTGAGGATTTTAAGTTCCTATATTCGCCTAAAAAAGCCAATAAAAAGCCTATTATAGTTAAACTTTCAGAAGAATTTATAAGATCTAATGGAGATTCATTTTGTGGTCAAGATGGGATATTTAAAATATTAGATGATGCAGATTGGTATTTATATGGCCAGACATTTGATTCTCATAGATTAATTGATAATTCAAACGGAGGAGTAGATATAATTAAATTAATATAGTATGGATGTAAAAGATATATTAGAATTTAATAATTATCTAGGAGAATTATTTGAAGATGAAACTATATATGCATTAGGAGGATATCCGGCTTTAGTAGCACAGGGCATTTTGCCAAAAGAAAGAGAATCAAAAGATATAGATATATGTATATATAATAATAATTCATTTAAGTCTGAAATGAATTATGATATTGGAGAGAATTTATCTTATCATATAGAAGATAATCTGCAATTTTGGAATTCATATTTTAAAATTATTGGAATTGATAGAACATATTATCACAAGATTACATATTCATCCATATCCCATGAAAAATTAGATTTATCAAATAATCAAAAAGATAAATTATATAATAATCTTGGAATAAATAAAAGTATATCTATATCATTTAGAAATGGTTCATTTAAAAATACCAATAAAAAGGGCTTGATGCCACCAACCCGTGGACCAATAGATCAAATTGAGGATAACAAAATCACTATGAATATTCCTTATATGACAGCATCTGGATCTATTGTGGAGAAACAATTTTCGTTTAATAAAGAAGAATTATTAAATGAAATAGAAGAGGAAAAAAGAAAATCAGAAGAAATGCTTAATGAGTTAAAATCTAAATATAAATTACAAGGAGCATTAATTTTTGATTATTTAATGCAAAATAATGATCAAGGAGAATTAAATTTTGATATCTTTGTATCGTCATTAGATAGATTAGGAAAAAATACTGTAGTTATAGATGAAAATAGATATGTTCATTATTATGTAATATTAAAAGCTAAATATGAATATTGTATGAATGAAACAACTAATGAAGAGCAATTTAATAAGCATATAAAAGACTTAGCAATATCTTATAATAAAGTTCATATAAAAGGTATTAATACTCCAAATGACATTGAAATGTTACATCTTAAAAGATTAAAAGTAAATGATAAATAAATCACTATTATATTTATTGCCACTAATTGATGGATGGTCTGCGAAAGCGGACTATCCTATTAATTGTTATTCCAACATCATTGTAGTTGGAACATTGATAGCAACATATAGTAAAAATAGTATTCAGCATAAAAAAGGAAGTATTATAAATGAAGATGATGAAAATATAAGTATACTATATTTCATTATGGATGAATACCTACCTGATTATAAGTTGATATTAAAAGGAAAATATAGCAAAATTAGTGAAGATGCTAAACAATTAATATTAACAAGAACTGGGAATATATTAACATATTCACATATAGAAGCTGTATTATATAAAAATAAAAATAGAAAGAAATATTTAGAAGAAAAATTAGGCATAAACAATATAGATTCATATATAAATGAATATGAAAGTAAGTTTATCAAAGAAGAGGAAGAATTTAAACTTGAAGAAGTATGACAAATTCAAATTATGTATGCTACAATTGCATGCTGAAATGTTATTGCGAATGTATATTTTATAATGACACAGAAACTGTAAATAATTTATCATCATGACGTTTAACGAATTTAAAAAAAATTATGAAAGATTATTATTATTGGAAAAAGAAAGTATTATTAGATCATACGTAACTAATGGTCAAGTATTATATAATTATTTCACTAGAGTATGGCCAGATGAAGCCGATAGATTAATAAATGATAAAAAATTAGATTGTTTTTTTAATAATAACAACGTCAATAATCTTTTAGAATATTTAGAAGATAATTGGCATAAAAATCCTAATTAATATGGGAGAAAGTAGAAGAGTTATGTGTGCTAGTTGTGGAACTATTCATTATGATATAATATGTCCAAACTGTAATAGCGTAGTATTTATTGATGTAAAAGATAATAGGAAATGAGATATATTACATGTGTGGTAGCAAGAAATTCAAAAACAGTTAAAGTATATAATGCAGATTCTCATTTAGAGGCAATGGCTTTGATTAAAAAGGATAATAGAATGCCATTTAAAATTAAATACATAAAGGATATGGATAATGAATATAATATGGAAGAGGGAAAAAATAATCAATGTATTAGGAGAAAATTATAATTATGTATAACAAAAAAGTTAAGAATGCTAAAGAATGGGAATATGATGATAGAAAATTCAAATCTGGATTAGAATTATTTTGCTATAAACAACTAAATGAGAATAATATTCCATTTATCTATCAGCCAGGCAAGACTGTACTACTTAATTCTTTTGATATTAATTATAAATGCTATGAAAGTATTGGAAAGATATACAGAGATAAAGATAAGAAAATTATTAATAATACTAAAAGATTTGACTTAGTTGATTCAGTAAGAGAAATATCTTATACTCCAGATTTCATATGCCCAGATATGTCATGGATAATTGAAACTAAAGGGTTTGCAAATGATTCATTCCCACTAAGATGGAAAATGTTCGAGGCATGGCTATTTGATCATAAATATGATGGAGTATTAATGAAACCTGAGAATCAAAAAGAAGTATTACAATGTATAGAAATTATTAATAAATTTAAAGATAATGATAGTTAAGCTTAATGGTGGGAATCCAGTAGTATTATGTAATAAATGCAGAAAAATAATTGCTCATATTTCAGAGTTCCCTAAAGATATACAATATCTATTATTAAATAATAATTGGCCAGCTCAATATTGTGCAAAACATCATCCAAATTATAAAAATTATGACAGCAAAACAAAAAGTATGGCAATATCCAACAAAGAGTAAGTTTGGATTTACAAAGGAAGAAATAGATGATTTACTCAAAGAATTTCCAGGAATCAAAATGAGCAAGTTTGATGATGCTTTAAGAGGAATTACGTGCATGATGAATGATGATAAAGAAACAATAATATATCATTGCGATATAGAACATGCACTATATTGCGGATTAGAAAATAGAAATTTAAGGATATTAGAATGGGATTAATATGAAAAATAGTAACTTAATATATCATGCTAATAGCATAGAAGACATGGTTAATGAATTAATTTATGAAATAGAAGACTTAGAAAATACTATAGAAGAATTATATAATAAAAATATTGATTTAGAAGAACAATTAACAATTGCTTTAAATATGGATATAGACTTGGACATTAGGACTGAAGAACTCAAGCAAGAACTGAAGGAGAAAGATGATAAAATTAAAATGTTATTATCCGCATTGAAAGAATTAGGATATGAATAATGATATTAATAGAATATTATATAATAGAGCTAAAATTGTTCAAAATATTGATAGAATAATTTCAAGTTCTAAACACAATAATATTGGTAATGGTCAATTATCTTTATTTGAAGATGATATAATAGATGTTGCTATAGCTATGGAAGAGCCAGAGGATTTTGATCCAATGAAAATGATTAACGCAGAAAGAGAGGCATTGGGATTTAATATATTATATTCTCAATTTGATGATTATTTTGCAGTTCAATGTAGATATTGCAACTCTACTATATTATCTTTAGTGGATGATCAAATAGAACATAAAACACTATTAGCCAGTATTAAATCTATAGAATACAAAGTTAGTCAATATGGAAATAAATATGCTAAAATAGTATTCTCAGACACTACTGGAGAAGAAAGAATGTATTTATTTGGGAAACTATATGAAAAGATGATTAGCAAATGTTTTATAGATAAAATATATTTATTAACTGTAAGGCAATCTTCTATAGATAAGAATAAGTTGGATATAATAAATTTTATGTTGGCGAATGAGATTGAAGATGTATGTAAAAGCACTAAAACAATACAAATATCTACCCAAGCAATTAAATTGCCAGAATTAAGAATCTATATACATTCATACATGATGGGCAATGGCCAAAATATTGAAGTATTTGTTGAAGAGTTAAATTTATCTTATAAACTATCAACTAAGGTACAGATAGATAATGACAATTTATTAGAAATGAATAAAAAAGGATTTAAAATATTATTGATATGAGCAAAAAAGAAGAAGGAACGATGCCAATGGTAGGATTTAGATATCCTAAAAAGAAGAAAGAGTATTTAATTAAATTTTATGGGAAAACTCTATCCGAATTACTTAGGGAACAAGCAGATGTGCTAATAGTAAGATCACTTAAAATGGAAAATAAATAACATGAAAAATATATATATAACCATATTATTAATGCTATTTATCTCATGTCAATATAAGAATTATTCATCAATAATTAATGTATTTACAAGAGTTGATAATATAACTCCTCATGGTGCTTTATTGATTGGAGAAGTAAATTCAAAAGATACATGTAAAAGAGGATTTATAATATCTAAATCATCTATGGCAACATTTGATTTTGCACAAGCAGATTCTAATAGTGCTAAAATAGTTTGGGCTAATCAAACTCATGGGAAATGGACTTATGAAGCTAAATTGGGACATAGAATTGTATATGCAATATCA
>Ga0007882_10001764_pt1 | contig 12368 bp, 9 predicted proteins | sample CryBogCBH12Aug01_FD_71195 | JGI IMG/M metagenome (GOLD analysis project Ga0007882, IMG submission 71195) | Freshwater microbial communities from Crystal Bog, Wisconsin, USA - CBH12Aug09.1 | ecosystem: Environmental > Aquatic > Freshwater > Lake | place: Crystal Bog, Wisconsin, USA | collected... | reverse complement strand
AATCGTCCGCTCAGCAGGGCCCAGGCGTTATAGTAATGGTAATTGCGCAGATCCCAGTTGGCGTCCATCCCGGACGCCAGGGCCAGGGCACCAAAACAAAGCGGTGCCAGGACAAATAACAGGAGGCGCAATCGATCGACAGCCATTGCGCCTGTGCTAGCGCGGGCAATCGCCCGCGTCAACGCCGGCTTTGTCGGGCTCCGGCCGGGCCGTAGCCCGGCCGGCTGCGATCAGACCCTGCTGGGTTGCACCGCATGCATCCGGCGGAAGGTCTCCCGGCTGCCCAGGACAAAGGCGTTCAGGGTTCCCTCGATCAGCGTATCCATATCGTCCGGAACCTGCAGATTGCAGATCCATTTGCGCACCGCGATGTTGAAGACGGCGCCGTGAATGGCCCAGGCGATGTTGATTTCCTGGTCGTCGATGGGCTGTTCGGAGGGCGGCGGCAAGTTCAGTTCATGCCGCATCTCGACGCACATCGGCCGAATGACCTTCTGCTGAAGGTTTTCGAAGTAACGGTCGTTGACCCGCTCGCCCTTCAGTCCGGCGAACATGAAAATCCGCACCCATTGCGGTTCGAACATGGTGCGGCGGTAGCTTTTGTAAAAGTTGATGAGGCGCTCCAGCAATGGTCGCGACCGGTCTGCCAGAAGCATGTCCCAGTCATTGTTCCAGACCTTCAGATAAACCTCGTCGAAGACACGGCCGATCAGGGCTTCCTTGTCGGTGAAATACCGGTAAAGGAGGGGTTGTGTCACCCCCAGCCGTTCGGCCAGGGCGCGGGTCTGGCCCTCGAACCCGACTTCCGAGAAGAAGCGCACGGCTTCTTCGAGAATCAGGCGCTCGCGGTGCTCCCGCGGCAGGCGCTTGCGGCGGACGCTCGCAATGCTCAATGGATATTTCCTCCAACTTGACTCCCTGGTCAGGATTTAACCCTTGGCCACCCCCTCTGTCAAAGGTTTCGTTATCTTTTCTGATGTTTTTAAAAAAGTTTTTCTCCTATTGGTCGTAACAAGGGGGCTCGCGGGGGCTCATGGTCGGCGTTACTATGGTCTGACCACCATCGGGGGCCTGGCGATGATTTTGCTGTTCACGGATTTCGGGCTGGAGGGGCCGTATACCGGCCAGGTCAAGGCGGTGCTGTGGCGGCGGGCGCCCGGTATCCCGGTCATCGATCTGTTCGCCGACGCGCCGGGCCCCAGGGAAGCGGCCTATCTGCTGGCTGCCTACGCCGCCTGGTTCGATCCCGGCAGCGTTTTCCTCGGCGTCGTCGATCCCGGCGTCGGCGGCGACCGGCCGGCGGTGGCGCTCAGGGCCGACGGCCGCTGGTTCGTCGGCCCCGGCAACGGCCTGTTCGAACTGGTCGGGCGCCGCGCCGCCGTTCTCGAGAGCTATTCCATTCCGGCCCCGGCGGCACCGGTCGCCGCCAGCTTTCATGGTCGCGATATCTTCGCCCCGGTGGCCGCCGCCCTGGCCGCCGGCCGGCCGGCGGCCGAGATCGGCCTGGTGCCCCGTTTGCCGGGGCCTGCGGATCCGGGCCCGGACTGGCCGGATGACCTGCCGGCGATCGTCTATGTCGACCGTTTCGGCAATGCCGTCACCGGTCTGCGCGCCGAAACCCTGCCGGCGACTGCCCGCTTGCGCATCGGCGGGCGGGTCCTGAACGCGGCCAGGACGTTCTCGGCGGTGCCGCCGGGGACGGCGTTCTGGTACGGGAATTCCAACGGTTTGGTTGAGCTTGCCGTCAATCTCGGGCGCGCCGACCGCCTCCTCGATGCCGATATCGGCACCGAGGTGGAAATACTGGTGTAGAAGAAGGTTTTTTGTCGCAACGACTTGTATAATATGAATGTCAGGGGCGACTGTTCGCTGGGAGCCGATTGATGGGCGTCAAAGTGAAGTTCTGGGGTGTCCGCGGAAGTATCGCCTGTCCGTCCCCGGACCATATCATTTACGGCGGCAACACCAGTTGTATCGAAATCCAGAGCGGCGACATCGATGTCATTCTCGATGCCGGCACCGGAATTCGCGGTCTGGGCCAGAATTATCTGAAGCGCCAAACCCGGTCGGGCGTCCTGCTGTTCACCCATACCCATTGGGACCATATCAACGGTTTTCCGTTTTTCGCCCCCTTCTTCGTTCCCGGCTGGCGGTTCCGCGTGATGGCCGGCCATCTGTCGGACTGTGGCGGCATCCAGGGCGTGCTGTCCAGCCAGATGGCGCAACCGACGTTTCCGGTGCCGCTGGGGGCGCTGCGGGCGGAAATGATCTATCAGGATTTTCGCCACGGCGAGGTGCTGACCGATCTGTTCCCCGGACTGACCGTGCGTACCCAGCCGTTGAATCATCCCAACGGTGCCACCGGCTATCGCCTCGAACTGGGCGGCAAGTCGGTCTGCTATGTGACCGATACCGAACATGTGCCCGGCCAACCGGACCAGAATGTGCTGGCGCTGATCGACGGCGCAGATCTGGTGATCTACGACGCCACCTATACCGACGACGAGTTTCCGTCAAAAGTCACCTGGGGGCACTCAACCTGGCAGGAGGGGATTCGCCTGTGTCGGCAAGCCAATGTAAAACAGTTGGCTATTTTTCATCACAATCCCGACCATGTAGACGATGACATGGCGAGAATAGAGCAGGAAGCCAGTCAACAATGGAGCGGGGCCTTCGTTGCCCGCGACAACATGGAAGTCTTTCTGGAATAATTCTTTAATATTTTTAAGGCCCGGGTATCTGCTTTAAAGGATGACATTCAAGCCCGCCGGAGTCATTCTCCGGCCATCAAAAAATCAATCCCGAAAATCGGGACGGCGTCGCATAGGAGGAGGTGCAACCCATGATGTTCCAGGCCCGTTTTCATGGCCGTGGCGGCCAGGGCGTGGTCACCGCGGCGGAAATGCTGTCGGTGGCGGCCTTCCTCGAAGGTAAGCATGCGCAGGCATTCCCCAGTTTCGGCTCCGAGCGGATGGGGGCGCCGGTGGTGTCGTTCTGCCGCATCTCCGAACGGGAGATCCGTCTGCGCGAGCCGGTTCTCGACCCCGATGTGCTGATCATCCAGGATGCCACATTGCTGCATTCCGTGGATCTGTTCAGCGGGCTGAAGGCCGACGGCAGGGTCCTCATCAACAGCCCGCGGGAGGCTTCCCATCTCGGCATCGACGAGGTGATCGAGAAACTGCCCAAGGGACATGTGCTGACGGTGCCAGCCAGCGAACTGGCGCTGAAACATATCCGCCGCCCGCTGCCCAACGCGGTGATGCTGGGTGGGTTGGCCGCCATCGGCGGCGTCGTCAAGATCGACTCGGTGATCGCCGCCATCCGCCAGGCTTTCCCCGGGGCCATCGGCGACGCCAATGTCGCCGCCGCCACGGAAGCTTTTGAGGTGGTCAGCGCCGAACAGAAGGAGGCCGTCGCATGCTGAAACAGACCGAAGGTTCCCATGCGGTGGCCGAAGCGGTGGCGTTGTGCCGCCCGGAAGTCATCTGCGCCTATCCCATCACGCCGCAGACCCATATCGTCGAAGGGCTGGGCGAACTGGTGAAAAGCGGCCAGTTGCAGAACTGCGAATACATCAACGTCGAATCGGAATTCGCCGCCCTGTCGGTGGCCATCGGCGCCTCGGCGGCCGGCGCCCGCGCCTATACCGCCACCTCCAGCCAGGGCCTGCTGTTCATGGCCGAGGCGGTGTACAACGCCTCGGGGCTGGGCCTGCCGATCGTCATGACCCTGGGCAACCGGGCCATCGGCGCCCCCATCAATATTTGGAACGATCACTCGGACGCCATGGCGCTGCGCGATGCCGGCTGGATCCAGCTGTTCGCCGAAACCAACCAGGAGGCGGTGGATCTGCATATCCAGGCCTTCCGCCTGGCCGAGATCCTCTCCTGCCCGGTGATGGTCTGCGTCGACGGCTTCATCCTCACCCATGCGGTGGAGCGCATCGACGTTCCCGAACAGGCCGAGGTCGACGCCTTCCTGCCGGCCTATGAGCCGATCCAGGTGCTGGACCCCAAGGACCCGGTCTCCATCGGCGCCATGGTCGGTCCGGAAGCCTTCATGGAGGTGCGCTATCTCGAGCACCACAAGCAGATGCGGGCGCTCGACCTGATCCCCGAGCTGGCGGCCGAGTTCAAGGCCATGTTCGGCCGAGAGTCCGGCGGCCTGGTCCGTCCCTACCGCCTCGAGGACGCCGAGACCGTGGTCGTCGCCATGGGGTCGGTCAACGGCACCATCAAGGACGTCATCGATGACCGCCGGGCCGAGGGCGACAAGGTCGGCGCCCTGTCCATCTGTTCCTTCCGTCCCTTCCCGCTGGAAGAGGTCCGCGCCCATCTGCTGGGTGTGCGGCGCATCGTCGTGCTGGAGAAATCCCTGGCCGTCGGGCTGGGCGGCGTGCTGGCCTCGCATGTGCGGATGGCCCTGCGCGGGCGGGCCCAGCTGGTCTATACGCTGATCGCCGGCCTCGGCGGCCGCCCGATCCTCAAGAAGTCGCTGTCCGCCTTCCTCTCCAAGGTGGAGACCGAACCCCATGCCGACGTCCATTTCCTCGACCTCAAGAACGACGTCGTCGAGCGCGAACTGGTGCGGGCATCGCAGCAGCGGCGGTCGGGGCCGACCGCCGAGAATGTGCTGAAGCATATCGGCTCGCCAATGGCCGGACTGGTCTGAGGAGGGCGCCATGAATATCGTCAAGTTCTATCAGAAGGGTACCTACACCGTCGGCAACCGGCTGGTCAGCGAAGCCGAGCGGACCACCCAGTCCAGTCCCGAGCGGACCAACTCCATCACCTGCGGCCATCGCGCCTGCCAGGGCTGCGGCGAGGCGCTGGGGGCACGCTATGCCATCGATTCGGCGATGAAGGCCACCGACAACCAGCTGATCGCCGTCAACGCCACCGGTTGCCTGGAGGTGTTCACCACCCCCTATCCGGAAACCTCCTGGCAGATCCCGTGGATCCACTCGCTGTTCGGCAACGCCGCGGCGGTGGCCACCGGCGTCGCCGCCGCCCAGCGTGTCCGCGGGCATGCCAATGTCCGCGTCATCGCCCAGGGCGGCGACGGCGGCACCACCGATATCGGCTTCGGCTGCCTGTCGGGGATGTTCGAGCGCAACGACGACGTGCTCTACATCTGCTATGACAACCAGGCCTATATGAACACCGGGGTGCAGCGCTCCAGTGCGACGCCGCCGACGGCCCGCACCGCCACCACGCCGTCGCTGGGGCCGGAACCGGGCAATGTCTTCGGCACCGGCAAGAATGTGCCGCTGATCGCCATGGCCCATAACATCCCCTATGTCGCCACCGCCGCGGTCGCCGATCTGCGCGACCTGGAAGCCAAGGTGACCAAGGCGATGAGCATCCATGGGGCCCGCTATATCCATATCCTGGTGCCCTGTCCGCTGGGCTGGGGATCGGCCGCCCATGACACCGTCCGGGTCGCCCGGCTGGCCGTCGAGTCCGGCATCTTCCCGCTGTTCGAGGCGGAACACGGGGTGGTCACCCACAGCACGGCGATTCGCCGCCGGGTGCCGGTGGACGACTATCTGCTGCCGCAGCGCCGCTTCGCCCATCTGTTCAAGAACGGCAAGCCGGTGGACGGCCGGGTCGCCCGACTGCAGGCCATGGCCGATGAAAACATCCGCCGATACAACCTCCTGCGGGACGAGGAGAGCGACCGATGAACAAGCCGTTTGCCATCACCCTCGACGTCGGCTCGTCGCTGGTCAACCGCACCGGCTCCTGGCGCACTGTCCGGCCGGTTTATGTCGACCGCCTGCCGCCCTGCAATCATGCCTGTCCGGCCGGGGAAAACATCCAGGCCTGGCTGTACCATGCCGAGGCCGGCGACTACGAGCCGGCCTGGCGCGAGTTGGTGAAGAACAATCCGCTGCCGGCGATCATGGGGCGGGTCTGCTACCACCCTTGCGAAGGCGCCTGCAATCGCAAGGATGTCGACGAAGCGGTGGGCATCAACTCGGTCGAGCGCTTCCTCGGCGACGAGGCCTTGCGCCGCGGCTGGGCCTTCGAGAAGCCGTCGACGTCGTCGGGAAAGCGGGTGCTGGTGGTCGGCGCCGGTCCGTCCGGGCTGTCGGCGGCCTATCATCTGGCCATGCTGGGGCACAGTGTCAGCGTCTATGAGGCTGGTCCCATGGTCGGCGGCATGATGCGCTTCGGCATTCCCAAATACCGTCTGCCGCGCGAGATCCTGGACGCCGAGGCCAAGCGCATTTTCGATCTCGGGGTTGAACTCCGGCTCAACACCAAGGTCGATAACATCCTCGAGACCATGCAGGCCGACGGCTTCGACGCCGCCTTCCTGGCCGTCGGCGCCCATATCGCCAAGCGCGCCTTCATCCCGGCCGGCGACGCCGCCCGCATCCTCGACGCGGTTTCGGTGCTGCGCGGCATGGAAGGCGACGATCAGCCGCTGCTGGGCCGCAAGGTGGTGGTCTATGGCGGCGGCAACACCGCCATCGACGTCGCCCGTACCGCCAAGCGCCTGGGCGCCACCGACGCCGTCATCGTCTATCGGCGCAACCGCGAGAAAATGCCGGCCCATGACTTCGAGGTCGAGGAGGCCTTGCAGGAAGGGGTGATGATCAAATGGCTGTCGACCATCAAGCAGGCGGGTGAAAGCTCGATCACCGTCGAAAAGATGAAACTCGACGAGACCGGGTTCCCGCAGCCGACCGGCGAGTTGGAAACCATCGAGGCCGATTCGGTGGTGCTGGCGCTGGGCCAGGACGTCGATCTGTCGCTGCTGGACAAGGTGCCGGGTCTGGAGATCGTCGACGGCACGGTGAAGGTCGACGCCAATATGATGACCGGCTATCCGGGCATCTTCGCCGGCGGCGACATGGTGCCGGCGGAACGCACGGTGACCGTCGGCGTCGGCCATGGCAAAAAGGCGGCGCGCCATATCGACACATGGTTCCGCGGGGTCTCGCTGTCCGACCACAAGCACGGCCTGGCGGGTTTTGAGCGGATGAACAGCTGGTATTACACCGACGCCCCGAAGACGGTGCGCCCGATGCTGGACATCATCCGCCGCCAGTCGACCTTCGACGAGGTGCAGGGAAGCCTCGACGAGGCCAATGCGCTTTACGAGGCGCGCCGCTGCCTGTCCTGCGGCAACTGCTTCGAATGCGACAACTGCTATGGCGTCTGCCCCGACAACGCCATCCGCAAGCTGGGGCCGGGCAAGCGCTTCGCCGTCGACTATGATTACTGCAAGGGATGCGGGATCTGCGCCGCCGAATGTCCCTGCGGCGCCATCGACATGGTTCCAGAGGAGGTGTGAGATCCGTTCGGTGCCGGTCCGCACCGAGGTAATGCGCCGGGAGGAATCGAAACCTTACGCCCTCCGGCGCCTTTATCTTTATGGCATCGTGTCCGCCGTGATCCTGGTTTTCGTCGGCGGTGCTGCGGTCGGGCTGGCGATTATGCGTGACGAGGTCGCCACCCGCCTCGCCGTCACCACGCAGAATCTGGCCCGCACGATGGATCAAAGCGTCGAGGCGATGGTCGATTCCATCGACATCACCCTGCAGGTGTCGGCCGACGAGATCGGCCGGCGGATCGCCACCGGCGAGGCAGACCGGCAGGAGATCACCGAATTCATCGCCCGCCAGCAGGTGCGGCTGCCCTATCTCGATCTGCTGCGGGCCACCGAACGCGGCGGCTACGCCATCTATGGCGTCGGTGTTCCGACACCGCCGGTGGGTATCGGCGATCGACCCTATTTCAAAAAACTGCGCGACGATCCGGCCGCCGGCCTGGTCATCGCCGAGCCGGTCATCGGGCGCATCTCGCAGAAATGGATCTGGCTGATGGCCAGGCGTATCAACGGTGACGGCGGCTCCTTCGCCGGGGTCATCTATGGCGCGGTGTTCATCGAGCATATCGAAAAGCTGTTCGGCCTGATCAGCATGGAACCCGACAGCGTCATCGTGCTGCGCGATGAAAACCTCGGCCTGATTGCCCGCAGATTGGCCGGCCGGACCAATCCGCTGGAGGTCGGCAGCCGGTTGATCTCGGAGCCCTTTCAGGACTTGCTGCGCCAGAAGGCCAGTGAGGGAACCTATGACAGCGGCCCGAGCAGCCCCGACGGGGTGAGGCGGACCTATTCCTTCCGGCGCAACGGCAAATACGGCTTCACCATCTTCGTCGGCATTCCCACCGAAGCGGCGATGGCCGGCTGGCGCGAGCAGGCCAGCGCGGTTGTCGCCTTCGTCACCGTCCTGGTGTTCGGCGCGCTGGCCTTACTGGGGGTGATCCGCCGCGCCTGGCTGCGCCGGGAGCAGGATATCCTGGAACTCGAGGCCAGTCGGAAATCTCTCAACGAGGCCCAGCGTATCGCCAACATTGGTCAGTATAATTATAGTTTTCTGACCGATAGGTGGACAAGTACGAAAATAATGGATGAAATTCTTGGCATTGATGAGAGATATGTCAAGAATATGAGAAATTTCACCGAGCTTATTGTCGAAGAATCTCGTGAAGAAGCGGAAAAGCACTTAAGGGGGGTCATCTGGCATCACAAGTCATTTGATTTGCAGTACCGGATCCTCCGAAAAAATGATGGTGAGCAGCGCTGGATTCATTGCCGCGGCGAACTGGAAATGGATGACGGGGAAAATCCTCTTGCGCTGATCGGCACCGTCCAGGACATCACCGAGCAGAAGCTGACCGAATTGGCCTTGAAGGAGTCCGAGCGACGCCTGCGGGACCTGTTTTCCGGCGTGCATTGCATTGCCCTGATGGCCGACCGTCTGGGCAATATACTATTCTGTAATAATTACTTCCTCGATTTAACAGGGTTCAGCATAGACGAGGTCATCGGCAAAAATGCATTTGATAATTTTGTGCCGGATGACGACCTGGACCGAATGACCAAGACCTTTTTCGATGGTATCTCCAGCGGTAACATGCCGCCTTATTATGAAGGCGAGATCCTCATCCGCGGCGGCGCTCGCCGGCTGATCGCCTGGGACATCACCCCGCTGCGCGACGAGAACGGCGGCATCATCGGCGTAGCCAATCTCGGCATCGACATAACCGATTCCCGCCGCGCCGATGAACAGCTGCGCGCCGCCCTGGCCGCCGCCGAGGCGGCCAGCCGGGCCAAGTCCGTCTTCCTGGCCACCATGAGCCATGAAATCCGCACGCCGCTGAGCGCCGTCGTCGGCATGAGCGATCTCATGCTGCATGACCATCTGAATCCGGAGCAGGCCGGCCAGGTGCAGACCATCCGCGCCTCGACCCAATCATTGCTGGCGGTGGTCGACGACATTCTCGACCTGTCCAAGCTGGATGCCGGCCGCATCGACATCGAATCCGAGCCGTTTGACCTTGGGCTGGTGCTGAACGACATTTCGCTGATCTTCAGCGCCGTCGCCGGAGAGCGCGGCCTCGCCTTCCGGGTCGAGATCGACGATGCCCTGGCGCGCGGCCTGTTGGGGGACGCGGTGCGCATCCGCCAGGTGTTGCTGAACCTGGTGAGCAATGCCGTCAAGTTCACCGATCGCGGCGAGGTGTTGGTCAAAGTCGGTCCGGGCAGCGGCGACCAGGTGGTTTTCGAGGTCTGCGATACCGGCATCGGCATCGACGACGAAACCAAGGAACGCCTGTTCGAGGAATTCTCCCAGGCCGACAGCTCGATCGCCCGGCGGTATGGCGGCACCGGTCTCGGCCTGGCCATCTGCCAGCGGCTGGTGACCCTGATGGGCGGCCGGATCGCGGTGGACAGCCGGCCCGGCAAGGGCAGCCGCTTCCACTTCACGCTGACCCTGCCGCCGGCTGACCTGCCGTTGCCTGTCGAGGCTGCCGTCGGACCGGCTCTGCCGCCGCTTGACCTGTTGGTGGCCGAGGACAACCCGGTCAATGCCGCGGTGCTGGAGGCCATGCTCCGCCGCGCCGGCCACCGCGTCACGGTGGTCGGCAACGGTCAGGCGGCGGTCGAGGCGTTGGCGGCGCACCGTTTCGATGTCGTGCTGATGGATATGCGGATGCCGGTGATGGACGGCCTGGCGGCGACCCGCGCCATTCGCCGGACGCAAGATGGGGTGGATATTCCCATCATCGGCGTCACCGCCAATGCCTTCGCCGAGGACCAGCGGCGCTGTCTCGAGGCCGGCATGTCCGGCTATCTCGCCAAGCCGGTGACCATCGCCAATCTGGCGGCGGCGCTCAGCGCCGTCAGACAAAACAAGACCCCGTGATCCATGGGCTTTTTTTATCCGCAGATTGCGCTGATGCACACAGATGAAAAATCTGCGGAAATCTGAGAAATCTGTGGATGTAAAATTTTTTTTACCCTCACCCTGCCCCCCTCCCGCCTGCGGGCGCTTGCGGGAGGGGCAGGGTGAGGTCTCAATTCCCACAGCAGGGCGAAGGTTCGAACGAAACCGTAAGCGTCCGCCCTCCGTACCGGCATTTATTCGGAAGGCTGCTTGAGAACTTGGGGCTTCATAAGGAAAACAACGAATCTGGCACTATTTTTTTCAAGGTTTCTAGCGGACGCTGTTAGAATTCTTAATTTAGAATTTAGTAATTTTGTTTCATTGCTCAAATTATCGAGATCGATTGGGAGTGGTTGAGGGACATTCGATCTATTCTTCCTCTGTTGAATTTCGCGTTCAATTATTGAATTTAGTATCTCTCCAGGTTTTATGTATTCGTTTACAAAATTACCCCAAGAATCTCCAACGTATTTGTAGACGAATGGAGGGAACCGTGATGCGTCAGTTTTATAGATTTTTATTGCAAAGTCATATGTGTATATTAAATATTTGTTAAGACAATTCTTTGTCTCAGCGAGTGTTTCAATATTTATGCCGCGATGTTTTGTAATGTCTTCAATAGAATTTATTAAATCGCCACTCGCCTTTTTACATTTGCCGTGTATAACTTCGTATTCTTTCAAATACTTTTTTCTGATGTAATCGGGGAGAAATATTCTGGTGTCGGCAGGGGGGTCTTGAAAATGATTTTTTATGGCGATATCAATATTTTTTGGCTTTTCCATCCCCTTGGCGGCCATAGATAGTTTTTTACTTTTACCATAATTTACGGCATTATTGACATATTCGCCAGCTACATCCGATAATTTCTGGCAATAATTATTGAAAAAAGGAACGTAGTTTTTTTCTTTTGATAAAAGCAATATTTTGTGTTGAAAATTAGAAATATTTTCACATATCGCTTTGATGTCTTTATTCAAAGAAGATATAAATATATCATTGGTTTTATAGTTGTATGCTTTTGGCTCTTCATAAGTGTCCACAAAATCATCGTGTAATTTTTTAAGAGTCCGAAGAATTTCTGAAATTCCTGTGTTTTTTATCATAAAGAATTTTGTTTTCTGTGCCTTCTTCCAGGTCGTGACTTTCAGCATGGGTGGGTATTCGAGTTTCATGACAGAGTTTCCGGCGGCCCTTTATAGGAGTATGCGCTTATTAAGCATATACTAAAAATTGTATTCCAAACCGAGAGGTTCCTGCAACTGGAATTTTCCGGATTAAGGGTGATGGCAGCTGCCGGTCAGTCCCACAGTTCGGCGAAGGGCACGAAGCGCAGCGGGTCGCCCGCGCTGATCAGCGCCAAGTCCTCGGGCAGGTCGATCAGCCCGGTGGCGGTGGTCATCGACGACAGAATGCCCGACCCCTCGTTGGGGAAGCGCTGCACGGTCTCGCCGTCCAGCCAGCCGCGCAGCCATTCGCGGCGTCCCGGCTTCTTTTTGAAGTCGAAGCCGGCGGCGACCCGGCGGCTGGGCAGCTGCCAGTCGTCGCGGCCGGCCAGGTGCATCAGCAACGGGCGGGCGAAGATCATGAAACAGACCATGCTGGCCACCGGATTGCCGGGCAGGCCGAGGAGCGGCGTATCGCCCACCCGGCCGCAGGCCAGCGGCCGCCCGGGGCGGATGGCGACGCGCCAGAAATCCATGCTGCCCAGGCTTTCGACGGCGCTGCGCACATGGTCCTCGTCGCCGGTGGAGACGCCGCCCGAAGTCAGCAGCAGGTCATAGCGGCCGGCGGCGGCGGCCAGGGCGGCGGTGACGGCGTCGCGGCGGTCGGCCAGGATGCCGAGATCCACCGCCTCGCCACCCAGCTTGCCGATCATCGCCATCACGGTGAAGCGATTGACGTCGTAAATCGCCCCGTCCCTGGGCGGTTGCCCGGGGTCGAGGATCTCGTCGCCGGTGGAAAATACCCCCACCCGCGGACGTCGCCGGAGCGTCAGGCTCTGGCGGCCGACCGCCGCCGCCATGCCGATCTCCTGCGGGCGCAGGCGCTGCCCGGCCTTCAGCACAGCGGTGCCGACGGCGAAATCCTCGCCGGCCCGGCGCAGATTGGCACCGGG